>Ga0302326_10000604_pt1 | contig 98120 bp, 90 predicted proteins | sample Palsa_T0_3_FD_202264 | JGI IMG/M metagenome (GOLD analysis project Ga0302326, IMG submission 202264) | Peat permafrost microbial communities from Stordalen Mire near Abisko, Sweden - Palsa_T0_3 | ecosystem: Environmental > Terrestrial > Soil > Palsa > Peat permafrost | place: Sweden: Abisko... | reverse complement strand
CACGTGATGGCGCTCGTCGGCGAGCGCGGTAAGCATCACAACGCCGTCACCGGCAGCGGCGGAATGTTCATCGGCCGCGTGCGCGAAATCGGCGCAGCCCTCGCGGGCAGCTTGACGCTACGTCCGGGCGACCGCATCGCTTCGCTCGTTTCGCTCACGCTGACGCCGCTGCGCATCGAGGCGATCGCCGGCATCGACATGGAAACCGGGAGAATCTGGATGCGCGGTACGGCCATCCTTTTTGCAAGCGGGCTCTACACGAAGCTGCCCGAGGATCTGCCCGACGCGGTCGCGCTCGCGGTCCTCGATGTCGCCGGTGCGCCGGCCCAAGTGCGACGCCTCGTATCGGCGGGTCAAACGGTCGCAATCATCGGAGCCGACGGCAAGTCGGGCATGCTCGCCTGCGCCCAAGCGCGCGAGCGCACCGGGCCGACCGGCCGCGTTGTCGGCATCGCCCCCGCCCGCACGGCAGCCGCCTCGCTCTTGCTCGAACAGGGCTATATCGACGAGTTCATCGAGGCGGACGCGCGCGACGCTTCCGCCCTGCTCGAAGCGAGCGCGCAAGCGCTTCCGCAACTGGCCGACGTCACGATCAACTGCGTCAACGTTCCGGGAACCGAGCTTGGCTCAATTCTGATCACAAAGGACGAAGGTACCGTCTATTTCTTCTCGATGAGCACCTCGTTCACGGCGGCCGCGCTCGGCGCCGAAGGCGTCGGCAAAGACGTTACGATGATCGTCGGCAACGGCTACGCCAAAGGGCACGCCGAGACCGCGCTCCAGACGCTGCGCGACCATCCGGCCCTCCTGCGCTTTTTCGGCGAACGCTACGGAGCCGGCGCCGCAACCAGCGCCCCGCATCCGGTCTTATAAGGGTCGCCGATGGAAACGATCATCCGCGAGCACCGCATCAAGCCGCCGGCCGGGCCGGACGCATTCGAACACCGCAACCTGCGGCAGGGCGAATTTTGGCGCACGATTCCGAAGTACCGCAACGTCGACGAAGCGACGTTCCTCGATCATATCTGGCAAGGGCAGAACTCGGTCAAGTCACCGGAGGAACTGCTCGAAACCGTCAAGGACTTGGTCGAACCGTCGTTCATCGATGATGCGCGGGAAGGTTTTCGGCGAGCGCCGATGGCCGTGCGCGTTTCGCCCTACATGATCGCATCGATCGACTGGACGAAGCCGTATACCGATCCGATTCGCACGCAGTTCATTCCACTCGCGTCCAAGCTGCGCCGCGACCACCCGCGTCTCACGCTCGATTCGCTGCACGAACTGGAAGATTCGCCGGTTCCGGGCCTGACCCACCGTTACGTCGATAAAGCGCTGTTCTTGCCGCTCAACGTGTGCCCGGTGTACTGCCGCTTTTGCACGCGTTCCTACGCGATCGGCTCGGACACGGACGTGGTCGAAAAAGTCTCGCTCGCGAAAACGCCCAAACAATGGCACGACGCCTTCGACTATATCGCCTCGCGACCCGAACTCGAAGACATCGTGATCTCCGGCGGCGATGCGTACCAGCTTGCGCCCAAGAGCATCACGGCCATCGGCGAAGCACTGCTCGCGATACCGCACGTGCGCCGCTTGCGCTTTGCGACCAAAGGGCCGGCCGTCATGCCGATGAAAATTCTGAGCGACGGCGCTTGGGTCGACGCGCTAACCGGTGTGGTCGACCGCGGCCGCAAGCTCGGTAAGGAAGTGGTGATTCACACCCACTTCAACTCGCCGAACGAAATCAGCTGGATCACCGAAAAAGCAATGCGGGTCCTATTCGAACGCGGCGTCACGGTGCGCAATCAGAGCGTCCTGATCCGCGGCGTAAACGACGACGCCGCCACGATGACGCTGCTGGTCAAGCGGCTGAGCTGGATCAACGTGCATCCGTACTACGTCTACATGCACGACCTCGTCAAGGGCGTCGAGGATTTGCGGACGTCCGTCCAAACCTCGATCGACATCGAAAAGGCCGTTCGCGGTGCCACGGCCGGTTACAACACGCCGCTCTTCATCTGCGACGCTCCGGGCGGCGGCGGCAAGCGCGACATTCACAGCTTCGACTACTACGATCGTGAAAACGGGATCGCCGTCTACTCGGCGCCGAGCGTGAAGCCTGGGCAGCATTTCCTCTACTTCGATCCGGTCGAAGGCCTTTCACCCGCCGCGCAACTGCGCTGGCAGCACCCGGAAATGCAAGAGCTCATGATCGCAGACGCACTCGAGAAGGCAACCGGCCAACCCATCCTCGTCTGAGCCGCCCTGCGCGGGTGGCCCGCGCGACGCGCCTTAGTTTTCCGAGTTGAGGTTGATGTTGCCGTCGCTCGTGTGCACGTAAAACCGTCCGTCGCCGGCGCCGACGCGCACGGTTTGGGATGACGAATCGTCATCGCTCCCGCCGTTGCTCTTCCCGGTCACGACCCAGGCAGCCGCGCTGAGACCCGAGACATAGACTTTCCCGTCGTCGGTCTCCGCGTTGACGAGCGCATCGGAACCCGTCGCGAATCCGAGATTGACGTGGTCGTCACTCTCGACTTTGCCGTCGCGCACCCGCAAGCCGGCAGCATCGACGCGGTCGTTACGGCTCGTCGCATCGAGATGGGTTGCCACGACTTCGCGCAGTGTGATCCGTCCGTTCGATGTCGCAACGCTCAATGCGGGTGCATCGTAATCTTCAATTGTCACGTCGCCGGACCCGATACTATTGAACGATGCCTCGGCGCGCAAGCCTTTGGCTTTGATGTCACCGGCATTGATGACGGTCACCTTGGTTTCCGGCGGCACGAGAACCGTCACCATGCGGTCGTCGCCGGTGGACCAGCGGCGCCCTCCGCTCGTCGTGATGCTTATCGTGTCGCCGTCATTCTGCGCCGCAATCGGCGCCGTGGAGCGCAAGAACCGCAGTTCCCCTCCCCTGCTGACGGAGATGTCGATGCGCGGTACGTTGGCGGCGACGATCGTCAGATCGGCGTAACCGATGTCAACGGTCAGCTCCGGGTGCGCGCCGGCTGCAAAGGTCTGGTGCGGGCCGCCATCGATGAGCTGTGAACCGGGCGCTGCTTCGGCATCGGTGCGCCAAACGTACGGCGGCGCCGGCTGACCGCCGCCCTGAATTGCCACGACGATCTCGCCGAGGATCGCAAGTTCGACCACGATCAGGCCGGCTATCAGCGTACCGCGTGAAATCATGGGCCATGTACGTTCGAGCCTGCCTGGGAGTTTCATCCGGCGCTAAACGACCGGGCGCAGGCGCACCCGGGGCCCTCGGTTCCTCGTAGCGCATGCGGGGAAACCCTACCTCGCGGTGCCGGGATGCTGCGGCTCTGAAGTATTTGTCATGTCCCGCTCTCTCGGGCACCTGAGAGCAGGCAGAGGAGCGCGAGGTTCAACGGTCGACTCCGCGAACCACAAAAGACCTATACGATCCGCTGACGAAACGTTACGTTGACGTGGCGCTCTTTGAAGGACGCTCCATGACCCATATTCCGAAGCTGTTGGGAAGCGCCGATAGGTCGCGTCCCTCCACGGGTTAGGCAGGTCGGCCCTATGCCTAAGCCACCGGACCATGAGACGATAGGCGGAACGATGGATCTGATATGTCCCGATTGTGAGCATCCCATTGGTGCCCACGAAATCTCCGGCTGCGCCTACCTAACCGAAGACGTCCTGCACGATTACGGCAAGCATTGCCAATGCAAGCTGAGCCGCGAAGCCGTCATCGCGCTCCTGCGCGCCGGCTCCCAATCCGACACCGCCGCCTCGTAGCGAGCTGGAGGCGAGCATGCCGCGGGCGCACGGATGCGCTCCCTTACCGCGGCTAGCGAGCTGGAGGCGCGGGGCAGCAGTTCGTCTACCGTTCGGTTAGTGCTTCCCGCACGATGCGGTCCTGTTCGACTGCATGAGCGCCGCCGTAACCTTCCGAAGGGCTCGCGCGATAGGGACGGCCCACGTACTGAATATCCTTGATGCCGTTCGGCAAGCGTTCGACCAAACGCCGCCGCACGTGAGCACGGGCGCCCATATTCTTCGGCTCTTCCTGGACCCAAACGATCTTTTTGAGATTCGGATACGAGCCGAGCATATCGAGGATCTCGCGCGTCGGCAGCGGCGAGAGTAGTTCGACCCGGACGATCGCGGTCTTGACGGCCTTCTCGTAGTCGGCGTGACCGATCAAATCGTAGTAGATTTTGCCGGAACACAAGAGCACGCGCTCGACGGCCTCGCGCCGGGTAGCGAAGCGCGCATCGTCGATCACGGGCTGGAACTCGCCGCCGGTGATTTCCTCGACGCGGCCGCCCGCCGCTCGTAACCGCAGCAAGCTTTTGGGCGTGAAGATGACGAGCGGCAGCGCTTCGGGCTGCGTTGCTTGCAGGCGCAACAAGTGGAAGTACTGCGCCGCGGTCGAGCAATTCGCGATCTGCACGTTGCCTTCGGCCGAGAGCTGCAGAAAACGCTCGATGCGCGCGCTCGAGTGCTCGGGGCCGGCGCCTTCGTAGCCGTGCGGCAGCAGCAGCACCAATCGCGCCGTTTCGCCCCACTTTGCTTGCCCGGCCGCGATGAACTGATCGATGATGATCTGCGCGCCGTTGTTGAAGTCGCCGAATTGCGCTTCCCACAGCACGAGCGCAGTGGGCGACTCGACGCTGTATCCGTACTCGAACCCAAGACATGCGTACTCGGAGAGCGGGCTGTTGTAAACCTCCATGCTCGCGTTGGCGCTGGAGAGGTGCTGAATCGGCGCGTACTCTTCGTTCGTCTTGGCGTCGTGGAAAACGAGATGACGATGTGAAAAGGTGCCGCGCGCGGTATCTTGACCCGTCAAACGAATCGGCTTGCCCTCGGCGAGCAGCGAAGCGAAAGCGAGTGCTTCACCGAGTCCCCAATCGAACTCGCCGTCCTCGGCGAACGAAAGCCGGCGCCGCTCGAGTTGGCGCGCAAGCTTCGGATGGACCGTGAAGCCCGAGGGCGTGCTGACGAGTTCTTCGTTCCAGGCCAGCAGCCGCCCGCGATCGACCTTCGTTTCGGGCGTTGAGAGCGGCGCGCCGGTGCTTGCGACGTGTGGGCCGACTTGCCCGTGCCACGTACCGTTCTTGACATTCTCATGGGCGCTTACGATGCGCGCGGTCGCTTCGGCCAGCAGCGCATTGGCGTCGTCCACGCTGACGATCCCCTGCGCGATCAGTTTCTGCGCGTAGAGTTCGCGAACCGTTGGGTGCGTCTTGATGCGCTCGTACATATCCGGTTGCGTGTAAGCGGGTTCGTCCGTTTCGTTGTGGCCGAAGCGACGGTAACCGAACAGATCGATGATCGCGTCGTGCCCGAAACGGCGGCGGAAGTCGATCGCAAGATGAACGGCGGCCATGCAAGCATCGACGTCGTCGGCGTTGACGTGCACGATCGGCACATCGAAGCCTTTCGCGAGGTCCGAGGCGTAGCGGGTCGAGCGCGCGTCGCGCGGATCGGTCGTGAAGCCGACTTGATTGTTCGAAATGATGTGGGTCGTGCCACCGGTCGCATAGCCCTCGAGCGCCTGCAGGTTGAGGACCTCGGCGACGACGCCCTGCGCGGAGAACGCAGCGTCGCCGTGAATGAGGATCGGCGCGGCGCGGCCGATTTCGAGGGTGGCTTGCGGCGTGTTGCGATTGGTTTGCAGCGCTCGCGTGCGGCCTTCGACGACGCCGTCGACCGCCTCGAGATGGCTCGGATTGTTGGCAAGGGCCACGTTAACGGTGATGCCCGCCGCCGTATAGGTGCCGGTCGCGCCGTGGTGGTACTTGACGTCGCCGGTCGCGTCGTCACTCGCATCACCCTCGCTTGCGTCGCCTTCGCGGCGAACGTTCGCGGCGTCGAATTCGGCCAAGATTTCTTCGTAGGGACGGTTGACCACGTGCGCGATCGTCGAGAGACGGCCGCGATGCGCCATGCCGAGCACCGCCGTCTGCACGCCGTCGGCGCCAAGCAGCGTGATGATCTCCTCGAGCATCGGCAGCATGACGTCGAGACCTTCGATCGAGAACGTCTTCTGACCGATATACGTCTTACGCAAATAGCGCTCGAAGGTCTCGACCTTCGTCAGCCGCGCGAGCACATTGCGTGCCTTGTCCGGCGCCAGTTGCACGAAGTGCGCGCCCGACTCGATATAGTCGCGCAGCCACTCGCGCTGCTCGATGTTGGCAATGTGCTCGACTTCGTAGGCGATTGTCGAGCTGTAGACTTTGCGCAGTTCGGCAACGACGTCGGCGAGCGTATCGCCTTTGACTTTCGTGCGCAGGATCGAAGCGGGAATCGCCGACATGACTGAAGGCGTCAGACCGTAGTGGTGCCAATCCAGCGCGGGATCTCCGGGCGGCTGCGTGCCGAGCGGATCGAGCGTCGCGGCCAAGTGCCCGTGGCGCCGGTACGACGAGAGAATCGCCATGCCGGCTGCAACGGCGCGCAGCAGTTCTTCGGAATAGGCCTCGATCTCGCGCGGCGGCGTTGCCGGCTGATCGGTGACGGCGCCAGCAGCGTTTGCGGCTGTTTGCGCCGAGCGGCCCGGCGCTGCGCTGACGGCGAGGGCGCTCCCTCCGGCCCGCGGAAGCGCGACGCCGGCACTCCGGAAGACGCTGTCATAGAAACCGTCTTTGCCCGCCAGCAGTTCGTCGACGCGCTTGAGATATTCGCCCGACTGCGCGCCCTGAATGACGCGGTGATCGTAGGTGCTGGTGAGCGTCATGATTTTTTCGACGCCGATCGCGCGCAGCGCGGCCCCGCTCGAGTTCGCAAAACCGGGCGGAAAGGCAATGGCGCCTGCCGCGATGATGGCGCCCTGTCCGGCCGTCAGCCGCGGAACCGAAGCGACCGTTCCGATGCCGCCGGGGTTGGTCAGCGTGAAGCTTGCGCCGGTCAGATCGTCGGCGGCCAGCTTGTTGTCGCGCGCTTTGGCGATCAGGTTTTCGTAGGCGAGGTGAAAGCCGATGAACTCGAGAGCGGCCGCGTCCTTGATGACCGGCACCACCAAAAAGCGCGAGCCGTCCTTGCGCTGCGTATCGACCGCGATGCCCAGGTGCACGCCGTTCTCCACGCGCGCCGGGCTGCCGTTTTCGCGCCGGAAGGCGGCGACGATCGCAGGCATCTCGCGGGCGGCGCGCACGAGCGCGAACGCGATCAGATGGGTGAACGAGACCTTTTCCGTGCGACCGGCCGCCTTTAGGGCGGTGTTGAGTTCCGTGCGGCGCGCCTCGAGCGTCCCGACGTGCACCGTCCGGAAACTGGTCGCCGTGGGGATCGTCAGGCTCTGTTCCATCACGCCGACGAGCGCCGCGGCCGGGCCCTTGAGCGGGGTCAGCTTCGCCCCGGCCGCAAGGGGCGGCGGCGCGGCCGGCGCAGCGGCTGCGCCGTTTGCGGCGGGCCCGGCGCCGCGACCGTTGCCCGCGGCGGCGTGCTCGGACCAGGCCGCCGCAGCCTTGATCACGTCGTCGTTGAGGATCATGCCGCTGGGGCCGCTGCCGGAAATCGTGCCTAGATCGAGATGCTCGCGCTCCGCCAGCCGCTGAGCGCGGTGCGAAGCCACGCCGTTGCTCTTCGTCGCCGCAGGTGCAAGAGCCGGAGCCGCCGCGGGCAGGGCAGCGGGAGCGGGAGCGGGGGCCGCAGCTGAAGGAACTGCCGGTGCTGCGGGAACGCTGCTTGGGCTGCTGGGCTCCGGGGACGTCGCCGTGCCGTCGGGTTTGGCGGCCGATGTGTCGATCTCGGCCAGCAACGAGCCGACGCCAAGGGTCGCACCCTCGTCTGCAGCGAGTTTCACGACGACACCCGAAGCGGGGGCGGGAACTTCGACATCGACCTTATCGGTGGTTACGTCTACGAGGGTGGCACCCGCCTCGACCCATTGGCCGGGCTTGACGCGCCACTCGACAATTGAGCCCTCGGTCACCGACTCGCCCATTTCGGGCAGCGTCACGCGCACAAGCGTCTCAGGCACCAAATCGCTCCAAGGAAAATTTCACAATCTTGTTCATTCTAAGGCATCTTCCGTAACACGTGTGCCTTATCGGTCGGTGGCAAATCTTCAGAAACCGCTGATACGTTCTATCTCGGAATACGTGTAGCACAGAACGAGGAGACACCGCCATGGACGCCTTTTTCCGCAGAACGCTCGCCGCCGCCGCCGCAACCGCAGCTTTGAGCCTGGGAATGCTCGTGCAGAGACCCGCCGCCGCCGACACTGCGTCGCCCGCGCCAAGCGCCGCGACCGTGGACACGAAGGATTTCGTTTACAGCCCGACCCCGCTCTCGGTCGCCGTGGGGCAGAAGGTCACGTTCAAGAATTCGGATACCGTCGCCCATACGGTGACGGCCGAAGACAAATCGTTCGATTCGGGCGACATGCAGCAGGGCAAGACGTGGTCGCACGTCTTCACGAAGGCCGGCACCTACACGTACACCTGCGCGTACCATTCCTTCATGCACGGCTCGATCGTGGTCAAGTAAGCCGGCGGCCTACGCGAACTGCGCGCCGGCAGCCGCTCGAACATGCCCTGGAAGGGACTCGAACCCCTACAGCCTTGCGGCCACTGATACCTGAAACCAGCGCGTCTACCAATTCCGCCACCAGGGCAAGACGCCGACACTTCGCCGGGCCGGCCGGACCACCTCGCCGGACCGGCACTGGTTGCGGCGTGAACTCGCTCACATCCGGATCGCTCAGAACTGCGTTTCTAGGAGCGGATGGCCCTACGGGAGTGTTTGCCGGAGGCATGAGCGCGGAAATCCTGAACAAAGGACAAGCCTCCCGGCCGCACGCAGCCTTCCCCAACGAAAATTAAGGGCCACTTTTCCTCGAAGCATCAGGCCCTTCAGCCGAACATGGAATAGAAATGAATGTCCTGATCATCGGGGCGACCGGCTACATCGGAACGGCTATCGACGAGGCCTTGAGTGCTCGCGGTCACCGTACGGTCTCGGCTGCCCGAAGCGACTCCGCTCGGGACAAGTTGCGAGCGCGCGGCTCCGCCTTCGTTTCCGGCGATGCTGCCAACCCGGCGACCCTGATCGAGCCGGCCCGCGCCGCCGACGCGGTGGTCTACTGCGTGCAGATCACCGACGACGATCCGTGGACCGTCGATTCACGGGCGTTGCGCGAGATTCGCAAAGGCCTGGCCGGCACGGAGAACAGCTTTCTCTACGTGAGCGGCGCTTGGGTCTACGGCGAAACGGGCGACACCCCGGCCACCGAAGACACGCCGCCGAATCCACCCGCTCTGGTGCAACGGCGCTTGCAGCTCGAGAGTGAGACGCTCCAAATGGGCAAGCTCGGCATCCGCGCGCACATCGTGCGCCCCGGCATCGTGTACGGCCGCGGCGCCGGTCTGCCGGCGATGTTCGTGCAATCAGCCCGCGAACGGGGTGCGGCAACCGTTTTCGGAACCGGCGAGAACCGCTGGGCCACGGTGGCTCTGCGCGATCTCGGTGAACTCGTGGCGCTCATCTTGGAACGCGGCCGTCCGGGCCGCGCCTACAACGGCGTCAGCGCGGACCACTTCCAGATGAAAGATATCGCCGAGGCCGCAAGCCGCGGCGCCGGGGCGGGCGGCAACACGATCCGCGCCCCGCAAGAGCTTCTCGGCCAACTGGGCGATTGTCTCGCGCTCGATCAAGTCGTCTCGGCCGAGCGAGCGAAGGCCGACCTCGGTTGGTCGCCCTCATGTCCGTCGATCGTCGAAGAACTCGAACACGGATCGTACCTGAACGCCGCCCTAGCCTAACGACGAGCAGCCGCGCCCGCGACAACGGAGGGGTCGGCGAACCCGCTCTTGCACCGTAGCCTCATGCAACAAGCGGGTGCAGTCGTGCTCGTCACCGGAGCTTCGACCGGAATCGGCTTCGCGACAGCCGTGCGTCTCGCGCGAGCCGGTTCGATCGTTTACGCCGGCGTGCGACGTGAAGAAGACGGCGATCAACTCTTGCGCGACGCGGGTTCGAAGGTGCGTCCGGTCTTGCTCGACGTCACCGACGAAGCCGCGCCGCAGCGCATGCTCGACGAGATCGAGCGCACGGCCGAGGGCCGGCTCGATGCGCTCGTCAACAACGCCGGGATTGCGGTCGCGGGCGCGCTCGAAATCTTGCCGCCCGCCGATCTGCGCCGCCAATTCGACGTCAATTTTTTCGGCGCGATCGCTTTGACGCAGACGCTGCTGCCGCTACTGCGCAGCACGCGCGGACGAGTCGTCCTCGTCAGTTCGATCGGGGGCAAGTTCGCAACGCCGTATGCCGGCGCATATTCGGCCTCAAAGTTTGCTCTCGAAGCCGCCGGCGACGCGCTCCGCGTGGAGCTCAAAGCGTTCGGCATCGGCGTTTCGCTCATCGAGCCGGGTGTGATCAAGACGCAGATCTGGGAGCGCGGCGCGCAAACGAGTCTCGCCATCTTCGATCGGGCTCCGGCGGCGCTACGCAATCTGTATGAAGCTCCGATGCTCGCCCTGCAAGAGTTGTCGGTCCAACTGGAAAAGAACGGGACGCCCGCGAACCGCGTTGCTGCCGCAATCGAACACGCGATCTTTTCAAAGCGACCGCACACGCGCTATCTGGTGGGCGTGGATGCGCGCGTGCAACGCTTCGTAACCGAACTTCCGGACCGCGTGCGCGACGCGCTGATCTCGACGTTGCTCGCGCGCGCCGGGAAATCCGCCACCGCCCCGCAACGCAACCCGTCGTAACGAACGCGCGCTCTTAGCGCCTGTGTTCGCAATACTGCTGCCGATTTTGGGCATCACTTTCATCGACATTCTCGGCTTCAGCATCCTGATCCCGATTTTGCCCTACTACGTGCAGCATTTCGGCGCATCATACGTCGTTGTCGGCTTTCTGTTTGCGACGTTTTCGCTCTGCCAGTTCATCGCCAACCCGTTGTGGGGCAACATCAGCGACCGCATCGGTCGCAAACGCGTCCTCATCATTTCGCAGATCGGGGCGACGATCGGTTGGACGGGACTCGCGTTCGCGCCGACCCTCGCCTGGGTCTTCGTAGCCCGCGCGGTCGAAGGCATTTCCGGAGGGAATATCAGTGTCACCCAGGCCTACGTGGCCGATCGCGTCGAGCCCGCCCAGCGTTCGAGAGCATTTGCCTACGTGGGGGCGGCTTTCAGCGCGGGCTTTGTGTTAGGCCCATTCGCCGGCGGCCTCTTGCTCGCCCATTTCGGATATCGCTATCCCTTTCTGCTGGCGGCCGGGCTGCAAGTCGTCACCCTGCTGGCAACGATCTTCTATCTTCCCGAAAAGATCGCCGAGAAAGGTGAGAAATCGGACACGGCCAGCTTTGCCGACATCGTGCGCTATCTTGGAGATCGCACGGTCTCACCCGTGCTGATGCAAAAGTTCGCGTATTCGCTTGGGCTGTATGCGTGGTTCTCCGTGTTCGCACTGTTGCTCAACGTGCTGCTCGGCTTCGGACCCTCGGAGACCAGCTACTTCTTCGCCGTCTTCGGCGCAACGAGCATCGTCTTTCAGCTCGGCGTGGTCGGTCCGTTGAGCGCGCGCTTGGGCGTGCGGCGCACGTCCAATCTCGGGTTCGCTGCCGCTTGCCTGTTTTTCATTCTCGTGCCGTTCATGCATCAGGCTGTCGTACTCTTGTGCGCGCAGGCGCTCTTCGCATTTGCACTGTCGGTCGCAAACGCAACGCTTGCTGCGCTGCTGACCGATGCTTCGCCCGACGACGTGCGCGGCACGGTGCTCGGGGTCGGGGCCTCGCTCGAATCGATTTCCGGCATGGTCATGCCGCCGATCTCGACGGCGGTTTTAGGTTCGTTCGGGCCGCCCTGGACGGGTGCGATCTCGGCGTTTTTCTGCTTCATCGCGCTCGCTCTCGGGGTTTTCGCCGAGCGGCGCGCGTGACACGTTTCGGGCCGCCGCAGCGTTACCGGCGTATGAGAGTTGCAACCGCACTTGCCTGCCTCGCGTTTGCCGCGCTGCCGCTCGCGGCCGCGGCGCAACCCGCCGGCAACCCGACAGAGCCGCTGCCGAGCCTCACCGTCCCCGGAGAAGGCGAGGTCGAGCGCTCGCCTGACGTCGCACACGTTAGCGTGCAAATCATCACGACCGACGACAATGCGGCCGCGTCGGCGGGCAAGAATACGACGATCTACGACGCGTTGAAGGCGAAGCTCGGCCCGCTCGCGCTTGCAAGCGATGCAATTCGAACGACGTATTTCAACGTGCAGTACATCCCCTATCCGCCCAAGACGTTGCCGCCCGAGCAGCGCCAGGCACGTTACGGCTATGTGACCACGCGCGGTCTGCAGATCGCGGTCGCTCCGATCGAAGCAGCCGGCAAAGTCGTTGATGCGGCGACGGCCGCGGGCGTGACGGATGTGGGCGGCGTGACCTACGACCTGCGTGACCGGCGAGCCGCTTACCGCGAAGCGCTCGGCGCTGCGATGCAGGACGCCCGCCGCAATGCCGAAGCGCTCGCCGCTGCCGGCGACTTCCATCTCGTGCGCATTCGTTCGGTCTCGACCGGTTTCGCACCGATCCGCGTCGGCACCAATCTTGCGATGACCGCGCGCGGAGCCCCCGAGGCTGCGCCGCCGCCGACCGATCTCGGCTCCGCCGGACCGATCGTGATTTCAACGAACGTCACGCTCGTTTACGACATCCGCTAGACGAGACGTCGCCGAACCAAAACGCGAGGACGCAGCGCGTCCTCGCGTTCGCGAACTAGTCCGCTACTTGTCCTTGTCGTGCGACGTATCGGCCGGCGCCCGGGCGGGAGCGGGGGCGTGGGCGGCCGGTGCGCGCGGCGGGGCCGCGTGTTGAACCGGCGCGGCACGTTGTACCATGGCCGCGTGCACCGGTGCGGCGCGTTGTACCATGGCCGCGTGGACCGGTGCGGCGTGTCGTATCACGGCCGCGTGGACCGGCGCGGTGTGTTGTATCACGGCCGCATGGACCGGCGCGGTGTGTTGTATCACGGCCGCATGGACCGGTGCGGTGTGTTGTATTGCGGCCGCATGGACCGGTGCAGCGCGGTGCATCACGGCTGCGTGGACGGGCGTTCCCGCTCCAGCCGCGTGGTGCGACAACGCTGCGTTCGACACGATGTGGGTTTGAGCGCTCTTTCGTTCAACAGCGGCAACCGGCGCAAAGCCGGCCGGGCGGTTCGTGGTGCTGAGCGGACGCGCAACCGCTGCTACGTTCGGACGCCCACGATTGACGCTCGCAAGGAAGTTGCGGTTGGTTGACGCCGTCGTGATGTGCGTCCGTTGTACCGAAGTCAGTGCCACGTGACGTCCGTGCATAACGGCAAGTTGTCCCGCGTTCGGCCGAGCTTGGATGCCGCCCGGACCGCCGTTGAAGGCGACGCGGTTTCCGAAGTTGTTTGCTCTCTGGAAACTATTCGAGTACACGTTGTGCACATAACCCGTGTTGACGTTCGTAACGGCCGTGTTATAGCGGAACTGATTGCCCTGCCAGCCGCCGCCGACATAGCCGACTCCGAAATAGCCGAAGCCGTAGTTGATGCCTCCGTAATAGCCGACGGAGTCTGCCCAGTATCCCGGGCTCCACTGGTAGTAGCCGTCGTTCCACGCCCAATATCCCGGCGTCCACAAAAGACCCGGATCCGGTGCGAACACCCAGGTCCCCGGCACCCAGAAATAGCCACCGGGGCCCCAGGCCCAATAGCCCGGAGTCCATACGTAATTCGGCGCTGGGACGACGGGTTGTTCGTAGATGGGAAGGGCCGGCGGCCCGACATCGACGGAAACACCGACAAAGAGATCGGCGAAGGCCGCGCTCGGCACCCCAAGGAGCACGAGACTGACGGCGACGATTTTCAAAAACCGGAGAATGTAAAGCATTGCAGGCGAACCTCCAGCTGAAGAGTTACCCTGCGACGCGTCACCTGAAACGAATTCGTAAGAAGCTGCGACCGAGCGCAGCCTCGCTTTCGTCTGCTTAGGCTGCGGACTTCTTGCGCCGTACCGTTTTCTTCGGTTTCTCCGCGGCTTGCTTCTCGCTTTGACCCGACGTTGCCGCACCGCGCTGTTTCTTCGACTGCTCGAGGCTCTTTTGCAACACGTCCATCAAATTGACGACGTTATCGCTGCGGGCGGGCCTTTCGGCTGCTGCCGGCGCTTCCTTGCCGGCCGCGCGCGCTTCGATCATCGCCAGAATCTCCTCGCGATAGGTGTCGCGGAACTTCTCGGCGTCGAAAGGCTCGGCCATCGTGTCGATCAGCATGCGCGCAACCTTCATTTCGTTCTCGTGCGGCTTCTCTTGCGCGGGAAAGTCCAGGCTGGATTGATCGACGATCTCATCGGCGAAGTGCATCAACTCGAGCACGAGCGCGTCGCCGTTCGGCTTGAGAGCCGCTAAATGTTCGCGCGAGCGAATCACGACCTTCGCGATGCCCACTTTCCCCGATTCCCGCAGAGCTTCGCGCAGCAAGGCATAAGCGTGCCGTCCGCGCTTCTCCGGTTCGAGATAGTACGGCTTGTCGAAATACATCGGGTTGATTTCTGCAAGCTCGACGAACTGAACGATCTCGACCGACTGGGTCGCCTCGGGGTTGACCCGCTGAAAATCCTCGTCGCTGAGGATAACGTACTGACCCTTCTCGTACTCATAGCCGCGCACGATGTCGCTGTAGGCGACCTCCTCGCCGTCGAGCGAGCAGCGCCGCACGTTTTGGATCCGGCCTTCGTCGCTCTTGTGCAAGAAATTGAAGCGCAGATCGTTCGTGCGAATCGCCGTCTGCAATTTGACCGGTATCGTCACGAGTCCGAAATTGATCGCTCCGGACCAGATCGCGTGCGCCATACCCTCGAACTCCTTATTTCCAGCTCTTTTGCGCCTTCTTCAAGGCGGGCTCGAGCTTCTGTTGCAGCCAGTGTTTTCCGCCCCAGAGATCGCCTCGCGCGGCGAGCAGAGCGGGTGCGTTCTTCAGCGTAAAGCGCGCGAACTCTGCCTCCGTCTCGGGGGTCCGCTTGCGGGACATCGCTTCGACCTCGGCCCAGTCCAAGGTCATCGAAACGGGAGCCCCGGCCCGAGCCCGAGCGCTGAACGGGGCAACCATGGTCTTCCCCTTGCCGACCTGGACGTAATCCAGATAGACGGTCCCGAGCGGCCGTTTTGCCGGCATGCGCAGGAGGGTCGTGGCCTCGGGCAGGCGCCCGTGGAGCGTCCGCGCCACGAGTTCGGCAAAGCCCTTGCAGAATTCGTAGTCGTAGCTCGGCACAAGGGGAATCACCACATGCAAACCCGAGCCGCCCGACGACTTGACGAGCGGCTTCAGGCCGATCTCGCCCAGCGTATCGCGCAGTTCGAGTGCCACCTTCGCCAAGGTCGAGAGCGTGCAGCCCTCGTGCGGATCCAGATCGAAGAACAGGAAATCCGGAGCGTCGAGCGTTTCTTCGCGCGAGGTCCAAACGTGCAGCACGATCGCCGCGAGATTTGCCACGTAGGTCAGGGTTGCTTCATCGTTGCAGACGATGAAACGTACGGTATCGCGGCGCCCGCTTTCGGTCTTGACGCTGACCGTCGGCACCCAGTCCGGTAAGAACTTCGAGGCGTTCTTTTCAAAGAACGACTCGTGCCCAAGGCCGTCCGGATAGCGCTCGAGCGTCAGCGGCCGGCCGGCCAGGTGCGGCAACATATAGGGCGCGACTGCCCGATAGTAAGCGATCAAATCGCCTTTCGTGAAACCGTCGGCCGGCCAAAGCACCTTGGACCGGTTCGAGAGCGACAGCGTGCGGCCGTCGATTTCGACCGTCTCTTTTGCAGCCGTAGCCATGGCCGCGCTAGGCCACGTCGCGCGAGCGCTTGGGTCGTTCGCGAACGACGTCGCGCGCATCTTTGTCGACGCGCAGCGCGACGAACACCGGAGCGCGCATCATCCCGTCGCGGGTCCATTCGGCGAAGCTGACTTCCGCGACGAGCTTCGGTACAACCCAATGCGCCGGCGTATCGGTCTTTGGTGCTGCAGCAAAGGGCGAGGTCTTGCGCTCGAGCGGCGCGAGCTTCGCCGCGATGGCCGCGAGCTTCTTCTCGTCGAAGCCCGTGCCGACGGAACCGGCGTACACGAGCGCGCCGTCTTGGTAGACGCCGGCGAGCAGCGCGCCGAAATGCTTGCGACCGCCGCGCGCCTCGGTCCAGCCGCCGACGACCACTTCTTGCCCGACCCGTGTTTTGATCTTGACCCAATCGCGCGTGCGCTTCGAGTAGTAGGCCGAGCCCAGACGCTTGCCGACGATTCCCTCGAGACCACGCTCTTGTGCGAGCGCAAAAAGCTCCTTGCCCTCGCGTAGAACGTGCTTGCTCAGCATCACGGGCCCGCGGCCGGTCAGAATCGATTCGAGCGCGGCTTTGCGCAAGGCGAGCGGTTCGCCGCGCAGATCGCGCCCGTTCCCGTACAGGAGATCGAAAACGACGAACGTCACCGGATGTTCCTGCGGCTTCGTGCGCCCGAAGCGGTCCAGTCGCTCTTGCAGTGCGCCGAACGACGGGCGGCCTTCCTTGTCAAGCACGACGATCTCACCGTCGACGATGACGGGTCGCTCTGAAAAGGCTTCCGCCATCGCCGCCAGCTCCGGAAACTTCGCCGTGAAGTCGTTCCCGTTGCGCGATGCAATCGATACGGCGCCGTCACGTTCGATGCGCGCGAGCGCCCGGTAACCGTCCCACTTTAGTTCGAAGAGCCAATCCTTGTCGTCGAACGGCTCGTCGACCGCGGTGGCAAGCATCGGTGAGGTCACCTGCGGAAGCGGCTCGGCCTTGCCCTTCGGCGACGGCTTGGCGGATGAGGGCGCGGCCTGACGTGAGGATTTCCAGTGCGGTGCCTTCGGGTTGCTTGCGATCTGCGCTAGCGTCTTGCCCGATTTGACGGACTCGGAGTGATCGGTGATTCGCCACGACGGATCGACGAACTCGTCCCGCTCCTTGATCAGCAACCACGCGTTCTCTTCACCGCCGCGCCCCTTGATGTGGACGAGCGCGAACGCGCCGCGCAGCTTCTTTCCGGACAACTCGAACTTGAGCGAACCTTTGGCGATCTGTTCGGTCGTGCTCGTACCTTCCAAGAGCTTATAGGTGCCCTTGTCCCAGACGATCACTTCGCCTGCGCCGTAATTCCCTTTGGGGATGATACCTTCGAAATCACGGTAGTCGAGCGGATGATCCTCGACTTCCATCGCGAGCCGCTTCTCGTGGGTGTCGAGCGACGGCCCCTTCGGAACGGCCCAAGATTTGAGGACGCCGTCGGCTTCGAGCCGGAAGTCATAGTGCAGGCGGCTCGCGTCGTGCATTTGCACGACAAAGCGCAAACGCGGCGCGCGCGGCGCCGGCTTCTTGGCGCCCGCTCCGGATGGTTCGGGCGTCTTCGAGAAGTCACGCTTCTTGGCGTAGGTCTCGAGCGGTTTTTCCGTCCTCTTTACGCTCACCGTTCAAGAAGTATACCCGTCAAGCAACGCTTCGCAAAGCGAAGGAGCGGGCTAGCTCTAGTACGGGTGAGTGCTGCCCGACGAAGTGCTTCCGCCTGCGGCGGAACCTGCGGTCGTGCCGCCGCCCGCATTCGATCCGGCCGCGCCGCTCGAGCCCGCGGCCGCCTGGCCGGCCGGTTGCACGATGACCGTTTTGTTGGTCGTCGTCGTATTCCAAGGCTGCCACACGAACAAGGCCACGATTGCGAGCACCGCGACGATTGCAACGATTCCGATGAGCGCCGGGCCGTTCGATCCGCGCTCGCTGACGATGACGGGACGTTCTTCCATTGGGCACACTTCTTTCTGAATATATGCCCGAACCGTTCCCGAACGATCCGCCATGGAAACGTGCCGTGGAGCGGTCAGTCGCCGGCGATGTGCCCCGGCGGACCGTCCGGACCCTGAAGGCCACCCGAACCCGGTCGCGGTGGCAAGGGCGCGTTGCCGACCCAGTCCGTGTAGTTGTGCGTTTTGGCTGCGGCGCCGTTCGGACCAGTTGCCGCGCCCCCCGCCGTCGTGCTGCCGGCGGTGCCGGCGCCGGGTGCGGCGTTGCCCACGGCGCCGTCTTGGCCGGGGGCACCTTGGGTGGTCTGCGCGCCGCCCGATTGGGTTGAATTCGCGGTCCAGGCAAGCACACCGAACCCGGCGATCATCATGAGTCCGATCGCTCCAAAAAGGACGAACATCCGGATGCGATCACTGCTCTCGGTAGCGGGCTGCGGGCTCATCGTCCCTCCTGGTGAGCTTCGAAGATATGGGCTTCCATCACTGGGGTATCGGCGCCGAGACAGGCTACATGTAGAGTGCCGGCAGCTTGTGCACGAGGAACTGGTCGTAAAATGTGCGCCAGTACCAGAAACCCCAAAGTCCGACCGCGATCGAAAGGCCGCAAAGCACTCCCGTCGAGATCCACGAAACACGCCGGCTACCGAGCACCATCAGCGGAAACATGAACGGAATGAAATCGAGTGCGTGGCGCATGCCGAACTGCGTGCCGCCGTTGGCGTAGTAGGTAAAGGACGGTAGCGCGACGAGCATCGTCGCCGCCCACATCGTCACCAAGAAGCCACGCTCACCGCGCGCGAAGAACGCGAGCACGAGCGCCGGGCTCGTGAACTCGAGCGCGACGGCATCATAGCGCGGAATCAGCCACGGGTAATGGCTCACGGCAGACGGAAACGAGAGAAAGAACGCCTCGAATTCGTACGGAAAATATTCGATACGAAACGGTGACCCGTCCGGGAGGCCGATCGGGTCTTGGTGATACCAGGTCACGTATCCGATGTCGTTCGGAACGCCCCAGCGAGCATAGTTATATGCGACGAACAACGCCCCGGCGCAAGCGAGCACGACGGCAACGCCGGCGATCTGCGCGGGCCGCTGCGCCGGCGGAAGCTTCCAAAACGCGTATCCGAGCAGCGGCAAGAGTGCGGGTGCAAGCGTGAAGCGCGAGCCAGCCGCGAGCACGAGTAAAAGCGCGATCATCCACGGCCGCCGCGCCCCGAGCAGCTCGCCGACGGCCAGCAGCGCGAACAGCATCGCGACCACGTGCGCGGTGAACCAAACCGCCCCGTAGGCCGCGCACCACAAGAGGTCCGTGCCGAAGAGAAGAAAGGCCGAGAAGAGCGCCGCCGCGCTCGAGCTTGCGCCCAGTTTGCGCGCGATATACCATCCGCTTGCGACCGCGAGTCCCGCTGCAACGCAAGCGAACGCCGTTTGATTGGCGGCGCGCCCGAAGACGGCCACCGCGGGCAAGATCAAGAGCGCGGGCACGGGCCCTTCGATCACGTAGTATTTTCCGTCGCGCGGCAGCGCGTCGATGAAATCGCCGGGCCAGCGAATCCAGACGTGACCGTGCAGAAACGCGTCGGCCAGCCGCACGTAGTTGTTGTAGATCGTCGAATCGAAACGAGAAAAACCGAGAATCGTCGCGATCGCGATCAACGCGACCGCGCTGACCTCGGGGAGCCAGGTGCGGCGTGCGAGGGGCGTTACCTGCGCACTCACTACGACGCCCCGACGGTCGTTGCCGCGCGCACGATCGCAAGCCAATACCAAATGCCGACGCCGCTCGCAAGGATCGAATACAAGGTCGTCCACGAGACCCATCTCGGCATGACGTTCCTTGCTGCAAACACGAGCAAGATGAAAAGAAAGGGTTCGAAGTCGAGCGCGTGGCGCATGCCGTACTGCGCGTAGCCGTTGACGTAATAGAGAAACGACGGCGCGGCCACGAGGACGATCGCGACCCACAGCGCGCGAACGCTCGCGCGCGGCTCGCGCGCGAAAAACGCGAACACGAGGGTTGGGCTCGTATAGGTCAGGGCCGTCCCCTTGATGAGCGGCGTCACAAAGGGAAACTCGGTGCCCAGCAGCGGCGGCGCCAGAAAGAACGATTGCAATTGCATCGGTAAGTTGCTCAAGCCAAACGGCGAGCCGGCCGGCGATCCCACGTCGACGTCTTCATGGTAAAAGATCGTGTGTCCGCTATCCCAGGGAACGCCCCAGCGCAGCTCGTTGTACCACATCCAGAGGGCCGCAAAGAGCGCGGTTACGAGCGCAAACGAAGCCAGCCGCCGCAAGCCGCCCGGAGCAGGTTCGGGCGCTCCAAGATTCCCGCGGTAAACGAGATAGGCGATGACCGGCAGCGCCATCACCATCGTAAAGCGCGAGCCGACGGCCAGCCCGTAGGCAAGCGCGACAAGCGAACCGCGAGCGCGAGGCCCACTGAGCTGCATCAGGCAGAGCATCGTGAATGCGAAGGCGGCAGTTTGAGCCAAGAACCAAACGTCGCCGAGCGTCGAGGCCCACCAGAGATCCGTTCCGCCGAAGATGAACGCGCACAGAACGAACGTGCGCCACAGCGGCAGCCCGAGGTTTTCCGCAGTGCGCCAGGTGGCTCCGGCGGCCACGCCGCCGAGCATGACGGCCAGCAGCGTTTGGTTCGCCTGCAGTCCCAAGAGCGCGACGTAGGGCAAGAGCAAAAGGCCGGGGACCGGATCGTTGACGATGTAGCGATGCCCGTGGAAGAGCACGGCATCGATGCGCGGGCCCGGCCAGTTGCTGATCCACAAGTGATGGTGCAGCAATGCGTCAGCGAACAGAACGTAGTTGTTGTAGATGGTCGGCGCCACCCGGGACGGTAGCGCGCAGAGGAGCACCGCGATGACGCCGGCGAGTATGGCCCGTCCGGAACGTGTTCGTACGAACCAGCGGTCGCTCCCGAACGAAAGTTCGGCCGTGCTCATTCGGTCACGCGATACGCGAAGTACGTCGTTGCCCAAATGCGCCGCGTCTTCAAATGCGGGAACGTTAGACTCGGATCGAACGTAATGACGTACACCCCGTGATGTTGCAGCAGCTGCGGAATGTCGTTTAGGTACTGCTCGGGGCCGGACGCTACGACGACTCGGCTGCCGAGGCTGCGATCGACATAGGCTGCATACGCGAGCGGGGTCGAGTAGGCCCACTCCGCCAAGATCACCGAACCGTCCGGAACGTACGTTTTCACCTCGGCCACATAGGCCGGACCCCAATAATCGTTTGCCTGCGCGAAGAGCGACGTCCGGTTCGGGGTAGCGGCCACGAACGACGAAAGCAAGATTCCGAAGAAGATGTAACGGCCGGGACCTCGCGGCGTCAGCCGAAAAAGATCGGCCACGAATTCGAAGCCGGCGCCGATCGCGAGCGCCGCACACCAGAACGCAAACAGGTAGTAGCGTTCCGGCAACTGCAGATCGCTGTACGCCTCGGCGTACGGAATCGGCAAGAGCGCGGCAACGACGATCGCGATGCGCTCCGGTCGCCGCGAAGCAACCAGCACGCAGGCGCCGATCCCGGCCAGCAGCATCCCCACGAGTCCGTAAGCGGCACCGGCGTACCGGATGAGCGCCGCCGCGTAGTCCGGATAGCGCTCGAAGTGCAGGTATCCCGCGAAACCGCTGCCCACATGATAATCGGCGGCGGTGACGACCCGCCAAAAATTCGGCCATGTCGCGGGGTGATCGTAATCCCAAAAGGCCAGACCCACGGGGAAACCGAGCGCAACGGTCGGATCGAGATGGTGCGCCGCGATCCAAGCGCTGCGCAGCGGCAAATAAACGTATGGAGCGAGGCCAAGCACGAGACCGCCGGCGATGACGGCGGGCGAAGCAAGATCGAGCCGGCTTCGGCCTGCCGCGAGGACGATCGCCAGTGCCGGCAAGAGAAAGACCGCAATGCCGTGTGTCGCGCCGGCTAGGCCCGTCGCCAGCGCCATCAAGAAGAGATCGCGCGGGGTCCCGCTATCGAGCCAGCGCAACGCAAAGAAGAGGGCGAGCACGCGAAAGAGTAATTCGAGATCCTGAACTTCGGCGCGCGTCGCAAACGTCCAGGTGGAATCGGCGAACGCGAATGCTAGCGTGCAAATTGCGCTCGTCACGTATGCCAAGCCGAAACGCCGCGAGATCGCGAACACGAGGCCTGTCGAAACGGCGACTGCGACCGCGCACATCAAGTTGACGCGCCAGGCCGCCTCACCAAACGGTAACAGGTGGACGAACAGCCACCCGAGCAGCACGAAGGCCGGGCACGCGGGCGGGTGCGCGATTCCGAGGATCGCTGCAACTGTTTGCAGTTCGCCCGTATCCCAAAAAGCGAACGAAGGCTGCAACGTGAGGACGTAGGCGATCAGTGCGCAGGTACCCATCGCAAGAGCGAGGTACGGAACGAGGCGCTTTGCGTTCACGATCGGCCGTACGGCCCGCGTTTTGTTGAAAGAGAGCTCCTTAGAGTGCCACGCCACACGAAAGCGCGTGATTAGCCCCATGACCGCACCCCGCCTTTCCGGGACCCGCGTCGTGATCGCTGAGCCGTTCTCAGAAACCGGTATCGGCGTATTGCGCGATGCCGGGATCGACGTCGTCTCCGTCGTCGGGCAGCCGCCCGAGGCTCTGCGCTCGGCGCTCGCCGATGCCGACGGTTTGATCGTGCGTTCTGAGACTAAAGTCGACCGCGCCTTGCTTGCTTTGGGACCGAAGCTTTCCGTCGTCGCCCGCGCCGGCGTCGGGGTCGATGCAATCGATGTCGCGGCAGCGACCGACGCGGGCATCGTCGTGCTAAACACGCCCGGAGCGAACACACTTGCGGCAACCGAGCAGACCTTCGTCTTGATGCTTTCGCTCGCGCGTCACACGCCACAGGCCGTCGCTTCGATCCGCGCGGGGCGCTGGGAGCGTAAGCCCTTCATCGGCACCGAACTTGCGGGCAAGACGCTCGGCATCGTGGGTCTCGGTCGCATCGGCGGCGCCGTGGCGCAACGCGCGTCGGCGTTCGGCATGAACTTGCTGACGGCCGATCCCTACATTTCGCGCGCGCGCGCCGAGGCACTCGGCGCGGAGCTCGTCCCGCTCGACGATCTGCTCGGCCGCGCCGACATCGTGACGCTGCACGTTCCGCTCACGCGCCAAACCGTCGGCTTGATCGATGCTTCGAAGCTCGCACTGATGCAGCCGCACGCGCTGATCGTCAACTGCGCGCGAGGCGGCGTCATCGACGAAGCAGCATTGCTCGAAGCGCTCGACGCGAGCCGCATTGCGGGCGCTGCGATCGACGTGGTCGCAATCGAACCACCGCCGCCGGACGGAACCGGCGCGCGCCTGCACCGGCACCCGAAAGTGATTGCCACGCCACACTTAGGCGGCTCGACATACGAGGCGCTCGAGCGCATCGCCGTGGAGCTGGCGCACGACGTTGCAAGCGTGCTGTTGGGGGGCCCGGCATCGGCGGCCGTCAACGCGCCGATCGCCGACGGACCCGACGCCGAGTTGTTACGGCCGTTCGTTGACCTGGCATATCGCATGGGGAAGATGTATCCGCAGCTCGCGCAGCAGAACGCCGCCTCCCCGCAGGGCGCGTTCACGATGGTGATGGAAGGCGCGATCGCGCCACTCGACGCGGAGCCGGTCGTGACCGCCTTTCTCGCCGGATTCTTGCAGACGACGACCGACCGGCGCGTATCGATCGTCAATGCGCGCAGTATCGCACAAGATCTGGGCGTCCACGTCGAAGTTCGCGGCGGCGAGCGCGCGAGCGCGTATGCGGCCACGCTGCGTATTGCGGGCGGCACATCGTCAATCGTCGGCACGAGCGCTTCGGGCGGACCACGCATCGTCGCGATCGACGGCTTCGAAATCGACGCGACCCCGAGCGGTCCGATGCTGGTCACACGGCACCACGACGTACCCGGCATGATCGGCAAAGTCGGTACCGTGCTCGGAGAAGCGTCGGTCAACATTTCCACGATGCAGGTTTCGCGCCAGGATGCGGGCGGCGACGCGCTCATGATCCTCTCGACCGACCGGCGCGTGCCGGAAGACGCGGTTGAAAGCATCCGCGCGATCGGCAACATCAAGAGCGTCCGCGTCCTGGACGTATAGCCGCGCGATGGCGACGATTTGGCTCGCGCGCCACGGCGAGACGACCTGGAATCTCGCGGGGCGCTATCAGGGTCGTTTGGAATCGGCCCTTTCGGGGCTCGGCGTACGGCAAGGTTTAGCGCTGGCGGACTATTTCTTCGAGCGCCTGCAGCGTGGCGGAAGCATTCCGGCGCGCATCATCTCATCGCCCTTGCTGCGCTGCGCCGCAACGGCCCGTTTCAGCGCTCAGCGCCTCGGCGTTCAACTGGAGACCGATGAGCGGCTGATCGAAATCGCGCACGGAACGTGGGAAGGCCGCTATCGCGACGATCTCGCGCGCGAGGACCCCGAGCGCTACCGCAGCTGGCGCGAGGATCCTGCCCACGTCGCCTTCGATGGCGGGGAAACGCTCGCTGAGGTTCTGGCTCGCTGGCGCGCCTTCGCGAGCGACGCCGTACGCGAAACGCGCGACACGCTCGTCGTCACCCACGATGCGGTCGTGCGTTGCGCTCTGCTCGATCTCGAAGGACGCCCGCTCGATGACTTCTGGAAAACCCACGTCGAGAACGCTGCGTTCGCCGTCGTTTCCAGCGACGGCGAGCGACTCGAGTTGCGCGAAGAATGCTACGCCGAGCACTTGCGCGAGCTACGCGCAGACACAGCCTCTCAAGCGCTCTGAGCGCGCGAGCGTCTAGATCGTGCTCGAGGATGTCGCCTTCGGTCACGCGACCCGGTGCAATGGCAGCGGCTATGAAGAAGCGCTGCAGATTCGCCGTGCTGCGGAAACTGACGTGTATGATTGGCGGCGCTACGTCGATCGGCCGGCTTTGATCTCCGAGTCGATCCTGTCAAGGACTTTCTGGGATCGCAAACCCGGTGCACCCGGCTCGCAGTGCCGGTCCGCACCCTCGGCGACCGTGAACGGCACAAGCACTTTTTTCGCGTTCGTTATCATGCTGTATAACTGCTTCGATTGACCGGGGAAGAACTGTTCGTTGTCCGGATCGCAGATGAGCAGCGGGGTCTTGATACGATCGGTGACGCCGGTCAGCGTGAATTTCTTCACACCCTGCCAGAAGTCATAGTTTGACGCGAACCCATAGGGCCGCGCACGGAACGTAAGCCCGGCAGCGATTTTCGGCGGCAGCTCTGCGATCGTTTGATCGAATTGCGCCTTCTGCCCGTTGTTCAGCATTGCCAGTAGCGGCGCGGCCAGGGGCGCCCAAAACGATTTGCTGATGTCGACGATACCCGGGTCGGCAATGGCGGCAGCGAAGCGATGTTCGTACGCGAGCGCTCGCGGTACCCAATAACCGCCCTGGCTGATGCCCTGTAGCACCATGCGTTTCGGATCGACATCGTGACGTTTGAGAGCGTAGTTCACCACTGGCGTCACGGCGGCTTCGAAGTCGTAGCGGAACGCGGTGTGCTGCAGCCAAAGCATCGCCCCTTGACCGGGTCCGTCGAAGATCAATACGTTGTAGCCGCGTTCGATGGCGGATTTGCCGCCCTGCGCCCACATATCGTTGATGCTTCCATCGCTGCCGTTCACCATCACGAAAAGCGGCCGCCCCATGTCGCTCGTGTCGGGCTTGATGAAGTAGCCCGGCATCGTCGTACCTTCATACGGAATGCGGATCTGTTCGACCGGATATCCGAGCAGCGCCATCGCGTTGTCGGTGGCGGCACGGCTGTCGCGAAATGCCGGAAGCATCTTCTCCGGCGCCCCCATGCCGTCACAGAAATACATCGCCGTGTAGATGTAGTTCGCGGCTTGGAAATACAGATCGCGCGCCGAGACGTGATGACCCGCCGCTTTCGCTGCGTCCGCCTTCGTGCGAATGCCGTATCCCGCGCTCGTAAGTGCATTGAAGGCCGATGTATCGTTCCCGTCTTGGATCTGATCGAAGACCGCAAGCGTCGTACCGACGTCGCCCATTCCGAACGCACTTTGGCTGAGCGCGTTCAGGAGCACGAAGTTCATGGCATCGTCGGCAAAAAATTGGCTGAAACGCTTGCGAGGCGGCGCTGTAGCCGGCGGCGCAGCAGCCGGCGCGGTCTGGGTCAAAGCCGACTGCGGAATAGCGAGCGTTCCCAAACCCACACTCGAGCCCAGAAATCCAGTGCGATTCATGTAAATTCCCCCACACTAGAAAGCAACTCAATCGACGCGGCGGGTGGACGCTGGCTTCCTCAGCTGAAACCTCCGCAGGCTTCAGGCCCTGAGCCTCGCTTAAAGAGACCGACATGCCTCGATCAGACGACTCCTTCACGCGCCGACCGGGCTCCTCAAGCCCGGCAAACTCCTAGGCGAACAGCGTTATGATGCGCCGTCACGCAAGAGCCGGCGCAAGATCTTTCCTGTCGGTGTTTTCGGCAGCTCGTCCATCACGACGACGGTACGCGGCACTTTGTATGCCGCCATCAGCGGGCGGCAAAACGCGACGACCTCCTCGGGCTTGACGTCTTGACCCGGCTTGAGGCTGATGACCGCCTTGACGTTTTCGCCGCGATAGTCGTCGGGCACCCCGACCACCGCCGCTTCACGTACGGCCGGATGCGTGTAGAGCACGTCCTCAACCTCGCGCGGCCACACTTTGTAGCCGGCCGCGTTGATCATGTCTTTCTTGCGATCGACGATGAAGAACCAGCCCTCCTCGTTCATGAAGCCGACGTCGCCCGTGTTGAGCCGCCCCCCCGGAAGTGCGCGCTCGGTTTCCTCGGGCTTGTTCCAATAACCGGCGATAATTTGCGGACCGGAGATGGCAATTTCACCGACCTCGCCGATCGGTGCGTAGCTGCCGTCTTCGTTGAGAATCGCTACGTCGGTGTTGTAGGTCGGAACACCAATCGAAAGGGAACCTGAGATCGGGTCGAGCCGGCTCTTCACGAACAGTGGGGTGACGGTCGCAGGCGAGGTCGACTCGGTGAGACCGTAGCCGTTGTGAATCGTGTGGCCGAATTTTGCTTCGAACTGTTCGACGACGCTCGGCGGAATCGCCGCGCCGCCGGAATAGACGCGGCGCAGCGACGCGAGGTCTTCGCGCTTGGCGTCGGGATGATGCATCATCGCGATGAACGCGGTGATCGCGCCGATCGTATAGACGGGCTGCAGTTCGCGAATCGCTTGCAGCGTAACGCTCGGTTCGAAACGATAACTGAGGCCGAGTGGCGCTGCATTGATCTGGGCTAGCGCGATGTGACCGATCAGCCCGGTGATGTGAAACAGCGGCGCCAGCGCATAGACCGGCATGCCTTCTTCGTTGCCCATCCAGTCACGATAGACTTGCGCGGTGAAGCCGATGTTGCCATGTGTGTTCATGGCACCTTTCGGCACACCGGTCGTCCCCGACGTGTAAACGATCAACGCGATGTCGTCCTTCGCGTAGGTGACCGCGGGGGGCTTCGCGCCCGCGTTGTCGGCGATAAGTTGCGAAAACTCGACCGTCCCCTCGATCGGCGCCGTTTCGGGCGGAAGAATTCGTTCGTCGTTCCGCGTCTGATATTCACGCTCGGAAGTGAGGATCGGCAGCACCGGGTGGCCGAGCTTCGGCAACACACCGGCGGCGACGTCACGATAGAGATGACGGTGCAAGATCAGCGCCTTCGCACCGCAATCATTCAAGAGCGCCTCGAGTTCGCGCGCCTTGTTCATCGGATTGATCGAGACCGCGATGCCGCCCGCTTTCCAAGCCGCGAGTTCGCCGATGATGAACTGTGGAACGTTTTGCAGATAGAGACCTAGCCGGTCGCCGGGTGCAAAGCCGCGCTTGATGAGGGCTACTGCCAGCGCGTCGCTCTGTTCGTCGACCTGTCGATACGTGAGCGTTCCATCGAAATAGCGGATCGCGGGACGGTCTGCAGCGCGAGTGACCGCCGCCTTGAACATGGCGAGCGCGTCCGGATAGTCGACCTCGATCGACTGCGGCTGTGTCTTCGAGTACGAACTGAGCCAGGGTCGCGCGGTGTAGGGATTGGCCGTCGTCCGTTGCGCCTCTTTGGTTTCCATGGTCCCTCCCGACTCAGGTGACGACCGCAAGACCCGGTGCCACCGCAAGAAATTTTCTTAAGCACAGATTCTCGGGTCAAGAGCCCGATTTCCTCGATTCCGATCCGCCGCGTCAAATTGCCCTCACGCGCGTCGCGCGCGCAGCCCCGCCTACCTAAGGCAGTGCGCCGGGCTCCGGTACGGTGGGAAGCGCCGCTTCGGGTGTGGGCCCGCTTCGCGGCGATACGAAGGTTGAGGGCGGAAGAGAGGGAGGGAACTGATAGTTCGACCAGACGATGTGCTCGCGCGCAAGGGAACCGTCATGCAGATGCGCGCTGACACGGGCCTCGCGCACGACCCAGTAGATATCCGTGCGGCCGTAGAGCAGTTCGCCGCTCCCATGCGCGCCGTTACCCGCAATACGAAAACGGATCGCGGCCGGCAGGTAGGTGTGGCCGTCGATCTCGACTTCGCTGACCGTGAAGGCGCGAGCAGCGCGCGGCTCCGTCCGAAAGACAAAAGCGTCACCGTTTGGGCCGCGCAGCAGGTCGCTGAACTTGAAAACGTAGGCCGCGAGATTGGGCGCGACCACGTCGATCGCATAGCGGTTGTTGCGATTGGTCAGAATGCGAATCGAGGGTTGCGTGAGCGCGACCCCGTCGACGGCGAGCGTCTCGTCGCGCTCGCTACGGCCCGAACGGTAGACGCGATGGGTCTGGGCGATGTCACGCGGCCCGAGCTGTTCCATCGCGTAGACAAAGGAGACGGCCTTCGGCTGCGGCTGCTTCGCGATCGCTCGCGCATAGCGTGCGAGCACGGTCGCGGGGGACTGGGAGGTCTCGAGCGCGGGCGCATCGGCCGTGCGCGCGCCCCCGGCAGCGAGCGCCACAAGCAGCGAGAAGGCGAGCACCGGCAGCGTCACGCTTGTAACGCGCCGACGATTGCATCGAGCGCGGCCCGCGCACCCGTCGCGTTCTTGCCGCCGCCCTGAGCGTATCCGGCTTGGCCTCCGCCGCGACCGCCGACGAGCGGAGCAGCAGCTTTCAACAGGTTACCGGCATGCACGCCGGCCGCAACCAAATCGTCGCTGACCGACACGACGAGCGAAGCGGTACCGCCGTCGGTTCCGGCGAGCGCGATAACGCCGCTGCGCAGCCGCGCCCGAATCGCGCTCGTCAGATGCTTCAGTGATTCAGCATTGGCTTCCGGCACGACCTTTGCGACAACGCGCTTGCCGCCGATATCCTCGGCGTGCTCGGCGTAGGTCGCGGCGTCGGCGGATGCCAAGCGGCCCTTGATCTCGGCCAAGGCCTTCTGCATGTCGCGTACGTCGCTCTGCAAACGGTCGACCCGTTCGGCCAGCTCCGCCGGACTCGTCGAAAGCGACTCCGCGAGCGTCCCGATCAAGTCTTGCTGATCGAGCACGAATGCCTCGGCCGCCTTCGAGACGACCGCCTCGATGCGCCGGATACCGCTGCCGATCGACGACTCGCTGAGAATCACGAACATGCCGAGTTCGCCCGTCGTGTGGGCGTGCGTCCCGCCGCAGAATTCCACCGACGGACCAAAGTGCACGACGCGCACGGCGTCGCCGTATTTTTCTCCGGCCATCGAGATCGCTCCCGAGGCCGCTGCTTCGGAGGGTGTCATCACGTTCGTGACCTGATGATGGTCGTCGCGAATCAGGGCGTTGACCACCGAAACGACATCGCGCTTTTGCGTTGTCGTTAGTGCGCCCCCCGGCGAACGAAAATCGAAGCGCATACGGTCGACGCCGACCCAGGAGCCCGCCTGCGCAACCTCATCGCCGAGCACATCCTTTAGCGCTCGTTGCAAGAGATGAGCGCTCGTGTGATGGCGCCGGATCTCTTGACGCCACAGCGGATCCACGGCTGTATGCACCGTATCGCCGACCGCGATCGCCCCGCCCGAAACGACGCCGCGGTGAGCGATTGCCTCGCCCGCGAACTGCGTGTCGAGCACGCGAAAGGTCACGATCGTGCCGTCGTTCTGCACCAGTTCGATCACGCCGCGATCGCCGATCTGACCGCCCTTCTCGGCGTAAAACGAGGTGCGGTCGAGCAGCAGCTGCGCTTCATCGCCGTCGTCGGCATGATCGACCGTTGCACCGCCCAACACGATCGCCACAACGACGCCGTCGCTCTCTAGGCCTTCGTAGCCCGTGAACTCGGAGACGACCGCGGGAATCTCGGCAACGCTCACGACCGCGCGTTTGCTCAGTGCATCAGCGCGTGCGCGCTCGCGCTGCTCTTCCATCGCCGCTTCGAAACCCGCCAAGTCGACCTCGACGCCGGCTTCGGAGGCAACCTCGCGCGTCAACTCGGAGGGAAAACCATACGTATCGTGCAGCGCAAAGACGTCGCTCCCGGCGAGCGGGGTTCCGGCGCGCTTCGCCGTCTCGAGCAGCTCGGCGAGCATTTCGCTGCCGCGCTCGAGCGTTCGGTTGAAAGCGATCTCCTCGGACCCGATCGCTTGTTCGATGCGCTCGACCGACGCGCGCAAGGCGGGATAACCCGACTCGAGCGACGCGACGACCGCCGGCACGAGGGCCGTCAGGAAACCGGCCGGGTAGCCGAGCAGCTTGCCGTTGCGGATCGCGCGGCGCGCAAGAAAGCGCAACACGTAGCCGCGATCGGTGTTCGAGGGATAGACGCCGTCGGCAACCAGAAAGGTCACGGCGCGCGCGTGGTCGGCGATGATCCGCCGCCGCACGATCCGCTCATCGAACGAAAGCGTGGAATGACCGACGACGGGCTGGGCTGCGATCAGATCGAGGAAGAGATCGGTCTCATACATCGATGCCTTGCCGTTCGTCACGGCGAGCAGACGCTCGAAGCCGGCGCCCGTATCGATGTTCTTCGTCCGTAACTCCGCAAGGGAGCCGTCGGCTGCGCGATTGTACTGCTGGAAAACGAGATTCCAAAGCTCGACGTAGCGGTTGCCGAGGTTCGGTCCGGTGTCGCCCGGGCCCGCCGCGTATTGCGGACCCGTATCGTAAAAAATTTCGCTCGAAGGACCGCACGGACCGGTCGGCCCCATCGTCCAGAAATTGTCTTCGTCGAAGCGCGTGATCCGCGCGGGCTCGAGCCCCACTTCGCGCTCCCACAAGCGCGCAGCTTCCTTGTCCGAAACGTGGACGGTCACGTACAACTTCGCGGGATCGAGGCCCAGACTCTGGGTCAGGTACTCCCAAGCCCAAACGATCGCATCGCGTTTGTAGTAGTCGCCGAAACTAAAGTTCCCGAGCATCTCGAGAAACGTGCCATGCCGGCCGGTGCGGCCGACGTTCTCGATGTCCGATTTCGCGCCCGCAACGCGCAGGCAGCGCTGCACCGTCACCGCGCGCGGGGCGGGCGGCGGCACTTCGCCGAGGAAGGCCGGTACGAACTGTTCCATACCGGCGATCGTGAACAGGGTGGTCGACATCTCATCGGGCACGAGGGACGCCGAGGCGACGTGCGCGTGGCCCTTAGAAACGAAAAAATCGACGAACGAGCGCCGTAATTCTTGACTCGAGAACCTCATGGCCAGAGTGCTCTTCCGGCTGCGGCCGGGGAAGGCCTAGCGCTGCTCCAGGCGCTCGGCGTACTGGCGCGAGGCGCGGGCCTGCTCGCTCAATCCGCCCCAGTAAATCACGGCGGCGGCCACGATCGAGAAGATGCCACAGAGGATGCCGACAACTTGCGCGCTCACGCTTCCCAGTATAGCGGCGCCTGACCGTCCGTCAAGGATTTTTGCAAGCGCGGGCCCGGCCCGCTCACTTTTCCATCAGTACGTCGCGGAGCTTTTCGAGCGCCTTCTGCTGCAGCCGCGACACGTGCATTTGCGAGACGTTAAGGCGCTTGGCGATCTCCGTCTGCGAGATCGACTCGTAGAAGCGCAGAAACAAGATAATCCGCTCCCGGCGCGACAGCACTTCGAAGGCCCGCTCGAGGTTCGTGCGGTCTTCGAGGTTCGCTAGCGAAGGATCGATCTTGCCGATGTAGTCGGCCAGCGTCTGCGCGTTCTTGTCGCCTTCACCGGTCACTTCGGTGTCGAGGGAAAGGAGGTTGTAGGCCTGACCGAGTTCCTGCGCTTCAAGAATCTCTTCTTCGGAAGCGTGGAGGTGATCGGCCAGCTCCTTGACGGTCGGCGAATGTCCGAGCGAGACGGTGAGTTTCTCGATTGCGCGGTTGACGCTGAGGTTCAGCTCCTGCAGGCGCCGCGGAACCTTGACGGCCCAGCCTTTGTCGCGGAAATACCGTTTGATTTCCCCGACGATCGTGGGCGTCGCATAGGTCGTAAACTCGACGCCGCGTTCGAGGTCGAAGCGGTCGATCGCTTTGATCAAGCCGACGGTGCCGACTTGTATGAGATCGTCGAGAGCTTCGCCGCGGTTGGCGAACTTGACCGCGAGGTAGCGCACCAGATTGAGGTGCGCGACCACTAAATCGTCACGTAACCGCTCGGAGTCGACCGCATGGGCCGCGGCGCGGGCCTTCGCAAGGTCCGCGAACGCCTCGCGCGTCCTCGCACGGTCCCAGCGCTCTTCCTCGGCGCGAGGAGTCGCATCCATGAAGTTACGAATCGACGCGTTTGGTCATGACCAGCTCCGTGCCGAGCTGGGGATCGGCGCTGTATTCGAGATTGTCCATCAGCGCTTGAATCAAAAAGATGCCGAGGCCTTCGGCTTCGACCCCGGTGATCGACGGTCGCCGCGCGTTTGCACCGGCGTCACGCGTGCGACGCCGGTCGTCGCGCACTTCAACCCGCAAGTGGGAAGTAGATGCCTCGCAAGTGATGTCGATCGTCTGAATGCCGGCCCCTTGTTGGATGCAAATCGTGCAGGCCTCGGCAATCGCGAGCTTGAGGTCCTCGATCTCCTCGACCGAGAACGGCAAGCGGTTGGCGATTGCAGCGACCGCGAGGCGCGCGACCGCGACCCACTCGGGTTTCCCCGGAATGCGCAGTTCGACCGTGCCAAGATGTTCGGCGCCAGTCTCGATAGCGTTCACGCTAAGGCCTTCTTCGCTCCCGCCTCATCGTCGAAGATACCGAATATCTTGACGAGCCCGGTGATGTCGAAGATCTTCTTGATCTGCGGGTTGGTGCAGACGAGGTTCACCGTACCGCCGTGCTCGCGCACGCGCTTGAGCCCACCGATCAGCACGCCGAGACCCGTGGAATCGATGTACCGAACCTTCTCTAAGTTGATCACGAGATTGTAGTGTCCCTGATCGATCAATTCGGTGATCGCATCCTTCACTTTCGGGGACGTATAGACGTCGATCTCGCCACCCAATTCGACGACGTAGGCATCGTCGTCGGATTCGCGGACGTGCACTTTGATGTCCAAGCTTTCTCCTAGATCTCGTTTGCTGGGGTAAAGACGGGGGATTCATCGGTCCGGGCGGCACCCTCTCGGGCCTTCGCACGCAGGAGGTCGCGTGTCTCTTGCCCGTCCACTGGCCCCAAAACCATGGCGAGCGAAGCGCCGACCAGCGCTCCGGTCAGGAGGCCGGTCAGGAAATTACCGCTTTTTTGCTCCATCATCTTCTATATCGACTCGCCGGCCGCCGTTTCTGTTTTTGGCTTGCGCATCGTCGAGGTGACGTTAGCCACGACCGCACCAATCGTATTTGCCGTCTTGGTGGCACCGGCTGCCACGTTCTCCAGCTGGCCGACCGCGACGCCGAGGCGAGCGATCGTCGCATCCGCCGTATCGGCGATACCGCCCACATGGGTGAGCGTCGTTGCGATCGGCGCGGATAGGGCCGGAATCTGGCGGTCGATTTCATCGAGGGTCTTGTCGAAGCGAGCCAAAAGCTGGCCTGCCCGGATGCACAAGATGAAAATCCCGAGCCCGATAAACAAAACGCCGAGTCCGACCCCGATCGACCACCATTCGATCGTCTCAACGGTCAAAAGCATACCTCCGCGCGGCTCGTCACCGGGCCGCAGTTACCGATGTACCCAAATTGGTATCGCCGACACGTTGCGCGGCTACGGCTTCGGGTAGCATCTTCGCCAAGCGTTCCACGTCCTGCTCGCTCGTGAGCTTCCCGAAAGAGAAGCGAATCGTGCCGGTGCGCGCCCATGCCGGCCCGCCGATCGCTGCGATGACGTGGCTCGGCTCGGTCGAGCCCGCCGCACAAGCGCTGCCGGCTGAAACCGCCACCCCGTCGAGGTCGAGGCGCACCAGCAGCGTGGTCGCGTCGACGCCTTCAAAGGCAATGCTCGAGACGTTGGGCAAGCGTTCCGCCCCGGCGCCATTGATATGAATGCCGGCAATTTGCTCGCCGAGCACCGCTTCGAAGCGGTCTCGCAGCATCGCGAGGCGGGGCGCTTCCCGCGGCAACTCGGCCACCGCGAGTTCCAGCGCTCGGGCGAAGCCGACGATGCCGGCCACGTTCTCGGTCCCGGCGCGCAGGCCGGCCTCCTGGCCGCCGCCGAGCACAAGCGGTTCGAGCGCCGTCCCCGAGCGAACGTAGAGCGCACCGACGCCCTTGGGGCCGTAGAACTTGTGGGCCGTTAAAACCAGCAAATCGACGCCGAGCACGTCGACGTCGAGCGCCACCCGGCCCGGTGCCTGCACGGCATCGGTATGAAAGAGGACGCCGCGCGAGCGCGCAATCCGCGCCAAGCGTTCGATCGGATGCAGCGTGCCGAGCTCGTTGTTGGCGAGCATCAACGAGGCCAACACCGTGTCAGGGCGCAGGGCCCACGCGAAGTCCTCATCCGACACGCGGCCGGCCGGATCGACCGGGAGTTCGGTGACTTCGAAGCCTTCGCTGCGCAGCGCGGCGGCCGCAAGTAAGACCGCGTGATGCTCTGTGAGGGCGGTCACAACGTGCCTTCCCTTTGCTCGCAGGGCCCGCGCCGCACCCAAGATTGCCAGGTTGTCCGCTTCGGAGCCGCTACCGGTGAAAACGATCTCTCGCGGCCGGGCTCCGAGAAGCCGCGCCACGAGGCTCCGGGCCTCATCTAGCGCTTGGCGGGCTGCCCGTCCCTCGGCGTGCAGCGAGCTCGCGTTGAAGCCGCCGGCACCAAAATATGGCAGCATTGCCGCCAGGACTTCCTCCCGAACCGGCGTCGTCGCGGCGTGGTCGGCATAGATTCGTGATGCCATCGGTTCACCTATACGCCGAAGCCGCGCCGAATGTTGCCGATACACGAAAAGTACCGTGAAACACGCCGGCAATAGTACCCGACGCTACCAATTCCTTTCGCCTCTGGCCTTTCGGCTGGGGGCTCTTGCCTGCGCGATGTCGGTCCCAATCGTGGGCACTGCCGTCTGGCATCACTCGCGCGTCCAGGTCGAACTGGGCCAGCTCGGAAACGAGGCTGCGGCCGTTCGCTGGATGGCCGAGGCCGACCGCTTCGTCAACGCGGCCCAGAGCCCGCCGTTGCCGTCTGCCGCCGGCCCCGCCGGAGCGCAGCTCGCAGCCCTCGAGCGCGCCAGCGCCGACCTGGCTGCGAGCGTACCGTCCACCGTGCCTGCCACCGGCAACATGCGCGCCGCAGCCGAACGTCTCTTCGCCGGTCCGGACGGCAGCCGTTTCGTCTCTCTCGAGCAAGTGTCGGGCCGCAGCCTCGACGCGGTCTCCGACGGCTCGCGTCTCTCGTTCGAATCGCACGTCGCCCTGGCCGATGTCGGCGACGCCCTCGACAATTCATATTACCGGCTGTTCGCGCCGGTCGAAGCCGCCAGCGCGACCATGGACCAGGCGACCAAGCACGGCGAACCGACCGTTCGCGAGCGGATTCTTGTCGCCGGCCAACTCGCGCTCGCGCGCGGCTTCGCCGACACGCTGGCAAACGACATGGAAGGCGCTTTTGGCGAGGACCCTAAGGCGCGCTTGGCGCTCGAAGCCCCGTGGCACCGGGCACTGGGCGCAGCCGATGCCTTAGAGCACGACCTCGACTCGATGCTGATCGGCCGTACGAAGCCCGAGGATGCTCTGCGCCTCACCGCGGAGCGGCGCACGCTGGCTCGGTCGACCGCCACTTTAGTTGACCTGTTAGCCCGCCAAAGCGTTCAGCAAATCGAGCGCATCGAAAGCGACGTTCAGGCGAGCCTCTGGGCGTTCGATCTTTTGGCTGCCGCGCTCGTCACGATCGTTTTCCTTTTGGCGGCCTGGGCCGCTGCGCTGATCGCGCGACGCGACAGGCGCGAACTGGCGCGCTTGCAAAACGAAGCGCGCACGATGGCCGCTGAACTCGGCCAGCGCGAGGCGGAGCATGCGCGCATGTTGACCGAAGCGCAATTCGATGCGGTCTTCGATCGTTCGCAGATGGGCATCGCGCTGCTCGATTCGGAAGGCGCCGTCATCAAGCGCAATCCCTCGCTGCTGCGCATGCTGGGCGAAGAAACGCCGGGCTTGATCGCTGCAGGCGACGCGCGCTTCCGCGAATTGCTCCACGGCGACCTCACGACCTTTCAGTTCGAGATTCAGCTCAATTCTGCCTCAGGTCAGCTGCGCTGGTCGCGGATTACCGTCTCTTCGGTCGACGTGCCCCGTTCGGAGGAAGTTTCCGCGATTGCAATCGTTGAGGACATCACCGAACGCAAAGCGCTCGACGACCATTTCCGCCACGCTGCCGTCCACGATCATCTGACGTCGTTGCCGAATCGCATGTTCTTCATCGGTCAGCTCGAAGAACTCTTGCGCAATCCGATCGCCGCCGCATCACACGCCGTGTTCTTCGTCGATCTCGACCGCTTCAAGATGGTCAACGACACGATGGGACACCGCGCGGGCAACCGCACCTTGATCGTCGCAGCCGAGCGCCTGCGCGCGGCAACGCGCCCCGGAGATCTCGTCGCCCGCCTGCACGGCGACGAGTTCGCAATCCTCGCCGGCGGCATCCGCGACGCCGCCGGAGCGGCGATGGTTGCCGAACGCATCCGGCAAGAACTGCTCGCGCCGATGACCGTCGATGCCAAAGCCGTCTCGCTCTCCGCCAGCATCGGTATCGTCGACGACCTCAGCCCGTACCCCGACGCCGAGCAGGTGCTGCGGGACGCCGACCTCGCCATGTACGCCGCCAAGAAGCTCGGGCGTGACAACGCGGTCGCGTTCAACGCTGCGATGCACGACCGGATGCTCGCGCAGATGCGCATGATGACCGAGTTGCCCGCGGCGATCTCCCGCCGCGAGTTCCGGGTCGCCTACCAACCGATCGTCGAACTCGACAGTGGTGCCGTGTGCGGATTCGAAGCGCTCATGCGCTGGACGAGCCCAACCCTCGGCACCGTGCCGCCCACCGACTTCATACCGGTTGCCGAAGAGAGCGACGTCATCTGCACGCTCGGGCGCTTTGCGCTCGAAGAATCGTGCGCGCTGCTGCGCCGGCTCGACTCGCTCGGTTTGGGCGGTCTTCATGCCAGCGTCAATCTTTCGGTCGCGCAGTTGCGCAAAGGCGACGTCGTTCGTGACGTGCGCGATGCGCTTGCCCGGAGCGCGATCTCCGCGCCGCGCCTCACGCTCGAGCTCACCGAAAGCGGCCTGCTCGAAACCAAAGCCCAGGCTGCCGCCGCGCTCGACGAGTTGCGCCGCCTCGGCGTGAAGATCTGCATCGACGACTTCGGTACGGGCTATTCTTCGCTGCGCTACCTGCACGAGTTGCCGATCGACACGCTCAAGATCGATCGTTCGTTCGTATCGGGAGACGGCGGCGCACTCGGCAACATGCCGATCGTCCAGATGCTCTTGACGCTCGCACGGCATCTCGGCGTCGACGTCGTCGCCGAAGGCGTCGAGACCGAACAGCAGCGTCACGGCCTGGTCGAGCGGGCCTGCGGGTCAGCTCAGGGCTACCTGTTTGCGAAGCCGCTGTTCGAGGAGCAATTCATCGCCTGGCTGAGCGAGCGTGCCTCCGACCAGCTAGAGCGTATCGCCGAGGCCGGCTGAACGCCGCGCGTCGATCCACGCACGTAGCTTCGCCTCCTCACCTTGTTCGCCGGGCTCGAAGTAGGCGCGCTCGCGCAGATTTTCCGGTAAGTAGTCCTCGAGCCGGTCGGCCGGAGGCAGATCGCCCGTAGCGCCGGCGAAGGCGTAATCTTCGTGAGCGTAGCGGTAGCCGCCGCCGTAGCCGAGCTTCTGCATCAGCTGGGTCGGCGCGTTTCGCAGATTGAGCGGTACCGGATCGTTCCGTGTCTCGGTGACGTCGGCCAGTGCGGCCGCATACGCGCGACCCACGCTATTCGATTTCGGCGCGGTCGCCAGATACAACGTCGCGTGCGCGAGCGGATAGAACCCCTCGGGCATGCCGACGAAATGGACCGCCTGTTGCGCGGTCATCGCCACTTGCAGACCGCGCGAATCGGCCAGGCCCACGTCTTCCGAGGCTAAGATCACGATGCGCCGCGCGATGAAGAGCGGATCTTCGCCTGCATCCAACATGCGCGCAAGCCAGTACACGGCGGCGTCCGGATCGCTCCCGCGCACCGACTTTATGAAGGCGCTGATGACGTCGTAGTGGTTGTCACCCTTCTTGTCGTACGAAACGATGCGGCGCTGCAAGGCATCGGCCACGAGCGCCCGGTCGATGTGGCGCTCGCCCGACTCGCTCGGCTCGGCGGCGGCCGCTGCAAATTCGAGTGTTCCGAGCCCAACTCGCGCATCGCCGTTGGCCAGACGCACGAGCGCTTCGAGCGCATCCTCGTCGAGCCGGACCTGCCATCCGCCAAGGCCGCGTTCCCGGTCTTCGAGGGCACGGCGCACGATCAGTTCGATCTCTTCGTCGGTGAGCGCGTGCAGCACGAACACGCGCGAGCGCGAAAGGAGGGCGGAGTTCACTTCGAACGACGGGTTCTCGGTCGTCGCACCGATCAACGTGATCGTGCCGTTTTCGACGTAGGGAAGAACGGCGTCTTGCTGCGCTTTGTTGAAGCGATGAATCTCGTCGATGAAGAGCACGGTCCGTTTGCCGACGGTGCGCGCTCGGCCGGCATCGGCGACGATTGCACGCAACTCGGCGACGCCGGAACTGACCGCGGAGATCGCCACGAAATTCGACTGCGTGGCGTGCGCGATCACTTCGGCGAGCGTCGTTTTACCGGTGCCGGGCGGACCCCACAGGATCAGCGAAGGGACGGTGTCGGCTTCGATCGCGCGCCGCAGCGCGCGACCGGGACCGATGATGTGTTGCTGGCCGACGTATTCCGCCAGCGTGTGCGGCCGCATGCGGGCGGCGAGCGGCGCGGGCGCGTCCTTCTCAAAGAGGCCGACGCTCCGCGACGAGTTCATAGGAGACCGCGGCGTTTCTTCCTCGGCGCCGGCGCCAGTCCGGGCGGCGGCGATTCGATCGGCGAGGTGATCGTCACATTGCCGTTGCCGAGCAGCTCTCCGCTCAGCGTGTCGTAGTCGAGCGTATCGGCGTCGATCGTCGCTTCGCCGTTGCGGACATGGACGTGCCCTTGCATGTGGAGATGATGGTTCGCATCGTCCAGAACTGCCGTATCCGAGTTTGCTTCGCGGCCACCTTCCTGCGTAAAGTGCATGTTTCCGGTCGCGACGTATATCTTGCGCAAGCCGTCGACGTCGAGCTTATCGCAGGTCAGGGTCGAGGGACGCTGCGTCACTTGCGTCGTCTGTCCGTGGTTTTCGATCTGGCGCGTCTGATGCAAGACAACGTGGCCTTTGGCGTGCATCAGCTTTTGCTTAGAATTGCCGTTGCCCTGATCCGCCGAAATCGTCGTGCCTTGGCGTTCGGCCGTGAAGGGCTCGGGTAGCGAAAAATCCCCGGTGTTGAGGTCGTAGCCGACCTTGTCCGTTTGGATGTGATCGAAGCCCACGATGTGGCTTGCAATATCGCCGGCCGTGTCGGGGTTTTGCGGAGCTGCCGCGCCCAAGCCGAACAACAGCGCTGCGACGCAGAGAATGCCGAGCTTCGTACCGGACGGCATCAGCGCTCGCTTCCTTTTTCCGGGGCAACGCGGACGCTGCTGCGTTCGAGCACCCCCACAACTTCTTCCAGCTTCGCCACGCTGATCGCTCCTTCGCGCACGAGGCGCGGCCGTTCCGTCGAGACGTCGACGATCGTTGATTCGGCCCCGAGCGGCGTCGGTCCGTCGTCAACGAAGACATCGGCGGCCGGTAGGTCGCTGGCGAAACCCTCCCCGGTAAAGGCTTGCGCTCCGCTCAGGTTGGCGCTGGTGGCTGCCAGCGGCCCGCAGCGTTCCAAGATCAGGCGGCAGAGTTCGTGTCTGGGCACGCGCAAGCCGACGGAGCCGAGGCCCACCGTCACGCTAGCGTCCACGTAGGCCGGGCGCCTCACGATGAGCGTCAGCGCGCCGGGCAAGAATTTCTCCGCCAGCAAAGCCGCCGCTACGTTGCCGGGCGCATACTCGAGCAGCTCTTCGACGGAACCAAAATGCAAGGAGAGCGGCTTGTCGCGGGGTCGCCCCTTCAATACAAAGATGCGTTCGACGGCCGCGGGGATGACCGGATCGCTGCCGATGCCATACACGGTGTCGGTCGGAAAAATGACGCTGCCGCCGCGCTGCACGTATCCGGCCACGGCGTCCGCGATCGCTCCGGGCCGTAGCGTTCGCGAATCGAGAACGCGCATCTTGATGCTGACCGGGAGTTAGATCCGGACGCGCAGCCCGGTTCCAATGGCGACGCACGAAAGCGGGTCGTCCGCGATGATGACGGGGATGCCCGTTACCTCACCGAGCAACGTGTCGAGCCCGCGCAAGAGCGCACCGCCGCCGGTCAGGATGATGCCGCGGTCGATGATGTCGGCGGCCAATTCCGGCGGCGTCTTCTCGAGGACGGCTTTGACGGCCTCGACGATCGACTGCAGCGGCTCTGAAAGCGCTTCACGGACTTCTTCGCTTGTGATCTTTACGGTCTTCGGCAGACCGTTGATCAAATCGCGCCCGCGAATTTCCATCACGAGTTCCTGGTCGAGCCGGTAGGCGCTGCCGATGCGAATCTTGATTTCTTCGGCGGTGCGTTCGCCGATCATCAGATTGTAGACGCGGCGAATGTGACGGATGATCGCTTCGTCGAGTTTGTTGCCCGCCACGCGCAACGACTGCGAAACGACGATGCCTCCGAGCGATATGACCGCGACGTCGGTCGTGCCGCCGCCGATGTCGACGACCATGTTGCCGCTCGGACCGTCGATCGGCAGGCCGGCCCCGATTGCGGCGGCCATCGGCTCCTCGATGATCTCGACGCTGCGGGCGCCGGCGAGCTTGGCGGCATCGCGCACGGCGCGCTCTTCGACGCTCGTGATCTCGGCGGGAACGCAGATGACGACGGCGGGCTTGGGATGCCAAAGACTATCCCAGAACGAGCGGCTGCGGGTTACCTTTTTGATAAAGTAATTGAGCATCGCTTCGGTCACTTCGAAGTCGGCGATCACGCCGTCGCGAAGCGGTCGAATCGCTTGGATGTTGCTCGGCGTGCGGCCGAGCATCTGCCGGGCTTCCTCACCGACCGCGAGCGTTCGATTCGTCCGCACGTCCTTCGCGACGACGGACGGCTCGCGTAAAACGATGCCCTTTCCTTTGACGTAGACCAGCACGTTTGCGGTGCCAAGATCGATCCCGATATCCATTGAGCCCCACGAAGCCACTTACTAACAAAGGCCGCGTCAGCGTCGCGGCCCGCTTCCGGTGATTGCTCGCGGGGCCTAGACTACCTTTGGATACGCGGTCGTCTCGTAGGTGCCAAGAGGTTCCGGAGAAGCGGTAACCCCGCTCGCTCGCTGAACTTTTCCGCCGAGGGCAGAGAGGAGTTCCTCTAAACGCTCGTAGCCGCGGTCGACGTATTCGAGGCCGATGATCTCGGTGTCGCCCTGCGCTGCAAGGCCGGCGACGACCAGCGCCGCGCCGGCGCGGATATCGGGTGCTTCGACCGGGGCGCCGGAAAGTGGCGAGCCGCCCTTGATGAGCGCGGTGTTGTTCTCCATTGCCACCCGGATGTCGGCTCCCATGCGCGTTAGTTCATTGACGTATGAAAAGCGCGCGTTGAAGATCGTCTCCTCCACGACGCTCGTCCCCGGCACCGTGCACAGAAAACTCAGCATCGGCGGCTGCAGATCGGTCGGAAAGCCAGGATGCGGCGCCGTCAGCACGTCGGTCCCGCCGGTGAGACCGCTCGCCTGCACGCGGATCCAATCGCTGCCGGTCGTGATCCGCGCGCCGCACTCGGTAAGTTTGAGCATCAGTGCTTCAAGGTGCTGTGGGCAACAACGGCGGACCGTCACGTCACCTCGCGTCGCGCAGCCCGACAACAGCAGCGTTCCCGTAACGATGCGATCGGGAATCACTTCGTATTCCACGCCGCGCAACTCGCGCACACCGTCGATCACGATCGTGTCGGTGCCGTGACCGGCGATCTTTGCACCCATCGCATTCAAAAAGTTTGCAAGGTCGACGACTTCCGGCTCCATGGCCACGTTGCGCAGCGTCGTCGTTCCCTTCGCAAGCACGGCCGCGAGCATCGCATTCTTCGTGGCACCTACGCTCGGCTGGCGAAAGTCGACTTCACCGCCCGTCAGCGACGCGCGCTTTTTCTTGGCGATCAGATAGCCGTGCGCGTTCGATACCTCGGCGCCGAGCGCTCGGAAGGCCTGCTCGTGCATGTCGGTGGCGCGGGTGCCAAGCATGCAGCCGCCCGGCAACGGCACCTCCGCGCGCCCGAAGCGTCCGAGCAGCGGTCCAACCAGATCGAATGACGCGTTCAGCTTGCGCACGAGCGCGTAGGGAGCGCGGTAGGTCGAGATGTCGCTCGCATCGATCGTGATCGTGTTCTTGCCTTCGGAGCGCACGCGTGCGCCGAGCGCTTCGAGCAGTTGCCACATGACCGACACGTCGGTGATGCGCGGTACCCGGTGCAGCGTGACCGGCGTCTTCGCAAGCAAAGCGGCGGCCATGATCGGAAGTGCGGCGTTCTTCGCACCATGGGTTTCGATCGAACCGGAAAGCAGCACGCCGCCGCTAACGCGCAAGGTCGTCTCGAGCCGGTCAAGCACGTTCATGATTGCCGCAAGATTCGCACCCGGCGACGGCCTGACCCGCCGCTGCCCGCCGTTGAACGAAGTGGGGGGTTCTCCTCAATTCCGCCGAATTTTTGCTCGGCCGTGGTTTCGACGCCGGTTCTTTTTCGTACGTTTCTTGGACGATCGTCCGAGCTCGAGCACCTGCTCGCGCGACGGCGCGAGGCGGCCGCGGGGCGCGGCGGCATCGTCTTCGTCAGCGGTGATGCCGGCATCGGGAAATCGCGGCTCGTGCGCGAGTTCTGCGCTCGGCTTCCGCGCCGCACCACCCGGATTGCGATCGGCGCTTACCGCGAGTTCGCGCAGCGCCCGCTGGAACCGCTGCTCGACATCCTCGCGCACCTCGACACCCGCTCCACGCGGCTCCCAAACGAGCTTGCGGCGGGTTCGAGGCGCGAGTACATGGCGGCCTTGGTCGAAGCGTTCGACCGGGTGGCCGCGGCCGGCACGACCGTGATCGTGCTCGAGGATCTCCATTGGGCCGATCGCGAGGGGCTGCAAGTTCTGCACGCCCTCTGCGAGCGCGCGAACTCGCGCCGGCTGCTCTTCGTCGGGACGTATCGCGCCGGCGAGATCGTGCCGTCGCATCCGAACTTTTCGTTGATCGGGCGCCTCTTGCGCGAGCACACGATTTCGCTCGTCAACCTGAGGCCTCTCGTCGCCAAAGACGTCTCGGAATTACTTCGGAACGCGCTCAGCGGTCGCGCTTCATTGCCGGCCGCACTGCTGGACGACGTGCGCCGGCGCTGCGACGGGAATGCTTTCTTCGCCGAAGAGCTGTTGCGCTACGCAATCGATCATTTCGAGGCGGGCGAGCGCGTCTCGGCAAGTTCGATGCCCGTCTCACTGCACGCAGCCGTACGCGACCGCCTCGAGTTGTGTTCCGCGGCTGCACGCACCTTGCTCTTGCAGGCGGCTCTCTTCGGCCGCCGTTTCGATCTCGAGATCGTTCGCTCCATTTTCTCGCCGGCGGCGGACGAGCGGGAAACGAAAGCGCTGCTGGAGCTTGTGAATCTCGGGCTTCTCGAACCGGGCGCTGAGGGCTCGAGCGACTACCGCTTCCGGCACAGTCTGCTGCGCGATATCGTCTACGCGGAGATCCCTGCGGAAGAACGGCGCAGCTTGCACGGCCGCATCGGCGAGACGATCGCCGCGCGAGCAGATGCCGGACGCCATGCGGAAAGCCTGGCGCACCACTTCTGGCATGCCGGGCGCCTCGAGCGTGCCGCTCCGTATTGCGTCGCCGCCGCGGAAGCAGCCCGCGCCGTGCACGCATACGACGACGCGTCCGATTGGTACGAACGCGCTTCGGAATGTTTTACGGCCGACGAGGATGTCGCACGCGTGCTGGTTGCCGCAGGCCAGGTCTGCACGTACACCGACCGGATCGACCGGGCGCTTTCGTTCTACCGGGCGGCGATCGAACGTTACGCTCGTTGCGAACGGATCGACGACGTCGTTATTACGAGCGTGCTCACGGCCGCCTCGATGTACGAGAACGGCCGCTCCGACGGCGCTCTTGCGCTGCTCGACGGAACGCGTCGCCGCTGGGCGGCGCTCGCGAGTCCGACCGTGCGCGATCGGCTTCTCTTGCGGCTCGGATTCCTTTTTGCGTCCGCTCGCCGGGTCGACGAGGCTTGGACTTGCCTCGAGGCGATCGACGAAGCCGGCATCGATCCGGCTTCCTTACTCGCGGCGGAGCGCTTTATTCTGAAAAGCGGGTTGCATGCCCAGCGCGCCGAGCCGGCCCCGTGGCGCGCCGCGTTCGAGCGGGGTTTCGCACTCTTCGAGCGCCTCGAAGCGATTCCCGACAACCGGCGCATCGCGCTAAGCAACGCCGCCTCGCAAGCTTTCAATCTCGGCGAACCCGTACTCGCGCGTGAGTACCAAACGCGAGCGCTCGAGCTGGCGCGCGCGATCCGCTCGAACCTCGACCACGAGCGCATGCGGCTGGCGCAGCTCGAGCTGCACGCCGGGAATTTAGAAGCGGCACGCTCGCTGCTAAGGGAAACACAGCCGCCCGACCGGTTCGCCTCGCGCGTTGAGCGCGCGATCCTCGAAGCGTGGTTCGCACTGCTGCTCGGAGACGATGCAGCGGAGGGTGCGCCCGATTTCGGTCTCGTCGCCGAAGCCGTTTCCGGCGGCCACACCAGCGCTCTCGTGCGCTTGGCCTGTGCGTTCGGCCCGCTCTTGCTGCGCGGCGGCCGCGAGCGCGAAGCTGAGGCGCTGTTCGCACGTGCCGCCGCGGCGCTCGAAACCCCGTTCGATCAAACGTTTTCGATCGCAGCGCTCGCGCTCTTTCGGCCCGAGCTCATTACCCGGGTGCGTTCACTGGTCGCAGACGCTGCAGGGCGCAAAGACGACCGCGTGAACCGTGCATTGCTCGCGCTGCTCGACGCTGCCGTGCCCGCCGCGAGCATCCCGGACGCAAAAGAACTCGCGCGCTCGGCAGCGCGAGAGTTTGGCGCACTCGGCTGGCCGTGGTTGGCAGCCCAAGCGGACGAACTCGCGGGTGACCGCAAACGCGCGCTCCAGTGCTACCGGAAGATCGGTGCCGTCGGCGAGATTCGCCGGCTCGAACGCGCGAGCATCGCGCGCGAGGGCGGCGCGCGGCGCGGAGGCGTCCTGACACCGCGCGAGCGCGAACTCGCACGCCTCGTCGCTTCGGGTGAAGGCAACCGCGCGGCGGCGAAGCGCCTCTCCATCACCGAGAAGGCCGTCGAAAAATACCTGACGTCGATCTATGCAAAGCTGGGCATGGCTTCGCGCGTGCAACTTGCCGCCTACGTAGCCGAGCGCGGCGCCGACGATTCAGCCGCGGAAACGTTCAGTGATCGATGAAGCCGGTCGCTTCGTTCATCGTCGGATCGAGTCGCAAATCTTCGTGCGTATACTTTCGGTCTTCATGCCCCTGCGTCGTTTTCACGCGCACGAGGATCTCGTGGGGGTGAACTTCCTTCACGGTGCCTTCTTCCGCGCTCCCGTCAATGAACACCCGATCGCCCGCTTTCAGCATCTCCGTCTCCTCGCTCGCTCCGCTTCACCTAAGCCATTCACCAACCTTACTATCCCTCTCTTCAGCGACGCACCTGCGCGTTGTTCAGCCGCGAATCAAGACGCAACGCGAGGGCTGCGCTCGTAGCCAGGAGCAGCTTCGCGGGTAGCAGTAGGCAAGCGGAAGGAGGCTATTCCATGAGCCGTCGTACATCGCAGATCGCCGTTGCGGTACTTTGCCTCGGGATCGTTGTCATCCCCGCGCTCCGTGCGCGCAGCGCCGTGCCTTCAGCCCGTCCGTCTCCGCTCGGCGAAGGCTCGGAATACGTCGCTTCCTTCACCAATGAAACATCGAGAGAAAATGTGGTCTCGGCGAGCGAACGTTGGCCGGGCGGAACGCTTCCACTGCAGGGCTCCACGGTACCGATTCCCGGTCAAGCTTTCCCGCGAGGGATCGAAGAAACAATCGTCCTGAAGGCACATCGCGGCGCATCGATCACGGCTACGCTATCGAACGGCGCCCGCGCCAGCTACCTGCTCAACGATCCGAAATTATGTGACTCGCGCGGCTGCGGCTACTCGATCTCGGATTACGAACGCGGCTTCCGTATTAGGCGCTATCGTTGAACGTCGGAACCACCACGGCGCACGGCCCGGTGCAATGACTCAGAGCAGCTACGACCGCGTGGCCCGTGAATACGCCACGCGCATGTTTGATGAATTGCAGCACAAGCAACTCGACCGTGAGCTCCTCGATCGCTTTTCAGAGAGCGTTCGTGATGCAGGCCCGGCGTGTGACATCGGCTGCGGGCCGGGACAGGTTGCCCGGTATCTACACGAGCGAGGCGTGCAGGTTTGCGGCGTTGACCTGTCACCGGCGATGGTGCAGGTAGCGCGCGCCTTGAATCCGGCGATCGAGTTCCAGCAAGGCGACATGCTGGCGCTCGATATCCCGAGCGGCGCATGGGCCGGTATCACGGCCTTCTACTCGATCATTCACGTTCCGCGCGGCGACGTCGGCCGGGCGCTAACCGAGCTAAACCGAGTTCTCCGCCCGGGCGGATTGCTGTTGCTGAGCTTCCATATCGGCCGAGACGTCATTCATCTCGATGACTGGTGGGATACAGAGGTCTGCGTCGATTTCTTTTTCTACGAGCCCAGTGAGATGGCGAGCTTCCTCGAGGCGGCAGGTTTCGAGATCGAGGAAATCATCGAACGTGAGCCCTATCCCGAGGTCGAACATCAAAGCCGGCGCGCCTACATCTTTGCGAGAAGCACCGCGAGCCCGGCTTCCTAGCTGCTTCTCTTCAGCCGGCGAGCGTCAGGCGGGCGTTTGCGAAGTGGACGATCGCCTTCTCGCGCTCGTATTCAGCCGTCTGTGGCTTTAGGGTCTTCAGGCGATCCGTCGCCGCATCGAGGTCCGCACGCGCTGCGCCTGTATCGATTTCTTCGCGCGTCACGGCCGCGTCGACCAGAACCGTAACGCGATCGGGCAGAGCTTGCAGAAAGCCTTCGCCGGTCGCGAACTCGAGTCGCTTGGCCGCGCCATTCTCCCGCACGTTGGCGCGCAGGATGCCCGGGCGCAGCGCCGTCAAGAACGGCGCGTGCGACGGAAGAATGCCCTCTTCGCCCTCCGTGCCGACCGCGATCACGAGCTCCGCGTCGCCTTCGAAGGCGATCGAAAGCGGCGTGACGAGCCGGAACGGAATTGTTCTTCCGGCCATCAGGCGGTCGCGCTCAGCTTTTCGGCACTCGCCTTGACTTCGTCGATACCGCCGGCCATGTAGAACGCCTGCTCCGGCAGATCGTCGAGCTTTCCATCGAGCAATTCGGCAAACGATGCGATCGTGTCTTCGAGCTTGACGTATTTCCCGGGACGCCCCGTGAACTGTTCCGCCACGAAGAACGGCTGCGAAAAGAGCCGCTGCATGCGCCGCGCGCGTCCCACGGCAACCTTATCGTCGTCCGAAAGCTCTTCGACGCCCAAGATCGCGATGATGTCCTGAAGATCTTTGTAGCGCTGCAGCGTCTCTTGCACGCCGCGCGCAACCCGGTAATGCTCGTCGCCGACGATCTGCGGATCGAGAATCCGCGACGACGATGCGAGCGGATCGACTGCCGGATAGATACCGAGTTCCGAAATCTGACGCGAGAGCGCCGTGGTCGCATCGAGATGTCCAAAGGTTGTCGCGACCGCCGGGTCCGTATAGTCGTCGGCCGGCACGAACACCGCCTGCACCGAGGTGATCGATCCCTTTTGGGTCGAGGTGATGCGCTCTTCGAGCGACCCCATCTCGGTAAAGAGCGTCGGCTGATAACCAACCGCCGACGGCATGCGTCCCATCAGCGCCGACACTTCCGAGCCAGCCTGCATGAAGCGGAAGATATTGTCGATGAAGAGCAGCACGTCCGCACCCTTCTCATCGCGGAAATACTCAGCCATCGTCACCCCGGTCTGCGCGACCCGGAAGCGCACGCCCGGCGGCTCATCCATTTGCCCAAACACGAGCGTCGTCTGCGCGAGCACGCCCGACTCTTTCATTTCAACCCAAAGGTCGTTCCCCTCACGCGTGCGTTCGCCGACGCCCGCAAACACCGAGAACCCCTTATGAACTTGCGCGATATTGCGAATCAGCTCCTGAATGAGAACCGTCTTACCAACCCCGGCGCCTCCGAACAGACCGACCTTACCGCCGCGCGTATAAGGCGCCATCAAGTCGACGACCTTGATCCCCGTCTCGAAAATCTTCGGCTTCGGATCCTGGGCTGCAAAGGTCGGCGCATCCCGATGAATCGGCCACATCGCCGCCGCCACGACCGGCTCATCCGAATCGATCGTCTTCCCAAGCACATTGAAAATGCGCCCGAGCGTCCCCTCACCAACCGGAACCGTAATCGGCGCCCCCGTATTGACGACCGCCTGTCCGCGCACGAGCCCATCAGTCGATCCCATCGCAAGGCAGCGAACCTGATTGTTCCCAAGCTCGTCCTGAACTTCAAGCACGAGCTCACGCGCCCGCATGGCCGTGCCCCCGAGCTCAATATCGCTTTCCGCAACCGCCGTAGCGTGCCCATTTACGCCCGCTTGCGCCCCCCCGCCAATCTGCACCGTCAGCGCAAAGTTGATGGAAGGCAACGTCTCCGCCGTGAACTCGACGTCGACGACGTTCCCGAGCACCTGAACGACTTTACCGGTAGCGGTTGAGCTTGCAGCTGAAGTAGCCATATTCAATACGTTCCTTTACGATCTACCCGGCCTGCGCTTCTGCGCCGCCGACAATTTCAAGTATCTCTTTGGTAATAGCCGCCTGCCGCGCCTTATTCATCTGCAAGGTAAGCTCGTCAATCAGCTTCCCCGCATTATCCGTCGCATTCGTCATCGCAATCAACTGCGCCGAAAAAAACGCCGCATCCGTCTCCAACATCGCCGAAAAAATAGTGAACTCCAAATACTTCGGCAAGAGCCGGGTCAACACACCCTCCGGCGACGGCGCAAACTCCACCATAGCCCGCGGCCCCTTCGCATTATCCTTCCGCTCCGCCACAATCGGCACAAGCGTCCGAACCTCGGGCCGCTGCACCATCGTCGAAATAAGCTTCGAAGAAATGAGCACCACTTCCGAAATCTTCCCAGCCACAAAGTCATCGGTCACCTGCGCCGCCACTTTCTTCGCAAGCTCCAACTTCTCGCCGCCAGAAAGCGGCTCCGACAACGGCGCCTCAGCCCTTGCGCGCCTCACCGCATTACGAGCCTTGTTCCCGACCGCATACCAGACGACAGCGCCCTTCTCACGCGCATACCGCTCCGACTCCCGAATGACATTCGAATTGAACGCCCCCGCCAGCCCCTTATCCGCCGTCATGAGAATAACGCCCTTAGGCGCTCCCTGGGTACCGGGCTTCAAGAACGGATGATCAACCGACCCCACCGCCGCCATCAAATCCGTCAACATCTGCGAAAGCGCCTCAGCATACGGCCGCGCCCGCTTCTGCGCAAGCTCCGCTCTACGAATCTTAGCAGCCGCCACCTGCTTCATCGCCTTAGTAATCTGCTGCGTATTCTTAAGCGACTTAATGCGATCGCGAAGATCCTTAACGCTCGGCATTAACCCCCCAAAAACTCAAGAGCAACAGGCTCGGATACATGCAGGCATGCGGCGGGGCATCCCAGTTTTTCGCGGAGCGCCGGAGGCGCGGGCCGATGCGGCCGCCATCCATGGCTGCACCGGCAGGCTCGCATCCTGCGGCTCGAGCGAAAAATGGGTGAGTAGCGATTCCCCATGGATGGGGAATCGCGGGCGTCCCCGCGGCGTGCCTGCGTGTATCCGAGCCGCGGCCCTTGAGACCCAGCATCAGAAAGATTTGTTAAACTCCTCGATCGCAGCAACGAGCGCTTTCGTATTGTCTTCCGAAAGCGCATTCGTGTCGGCGATCTGCTTCGTGATGTCGGCATGTTTCTCGTGGAGGTAGCTGATGAAGCTGTGCGCCCACTCTTGCAGCCGCGCGGTGTCGATGTTGGTCAGATAGCCCTTCGTCGCTGCGTAGATCAGTACGACTTGATCTTCCATCGCTTGCGGCTGATACTGCGGCTGCTTGAGGATCTCCGTGATCTTTTCACCGCGCGTAAGCGTCGCTTGCGTGTTCTTGTCGAGGTCGCTCGAGAGCTTGGCGAACGCCGCCAGCTCGCGATACTGCGCGAGGTCGAGCTTTAGCTGCCCAGCTACCGACTTCATCGCCTTGGTTTGCGCCGCGGATCCTACGCGCGAAACCGAGATGCCGACGTCGACGGCGGGGCGGACGCCTTGGAAGAAGAGGCCCGTGGTCAGGTAGATCTGCCCGTCGGTGATCGAGATCAAATTCGTCGGGATGTAGGCGGAGACGTCGCCGGCTTGGGTTTCGATGACGGGGAGTGCCGTGATCGAGCCGCCGCCCTTTTCGTCGGACAGTTTGGCCGCGCGCTCCAAGAGGCGGGAGTGCAGGAAGAAGATGTCGCCCGGATAGGCTTCGCGGCCTGGTGGGCGGCGCAGGAGCAGCGAGACTTCACGATAGGCGATTGCGTGCTTGGTGAGGTCGTCGTAAACGATGAGGACGTCTTTGCCTTCGTACATCATGTCTTCGGCCATGGCGCAGCCGGCGTACGGGGCGATGTACTTGAGCGCCGGGGAGTCCGCTGGTGAAGTCGTGACGATCGTCGTGTACTCCATCGCGCCCTCTTGCTCGAAGCGTGAGGCGACGGCCGAGATCGTTGAGTTCTTTTGGCCGATTGCGACGTAGATGCAGAAGACGTTGCGGCCTTTTTGATTGAGGATCGTGTCGATCGCGATCGCGGTCTTGCCGACCTGGCGGTCGCCGATGATCAGTTCGCGCTGGCCCTTACCGATCGGAATGAGCGCGTCGATTGCGCGGATGCCGGTCTGCAGCGGCTGCTTGACGCCTTGACGTTCGACGACGCCGGGGGCGGTGTTCTCGATCGTGCGGTACTTGTTCGTCTTGATCTCGCCCTTGCCGTCAACCGCGTTGCCGAGCGGGTCGACGACGCGCCCGAGGAGCGCTGGTCCGACGGGGACCGAGGCAATGCGGCCGGTGCGCCGGACCTGCATGCCTTCCTTGATCTCGACATCGGGCCCGAGGATGATGACGCCGACGTTGTCCTCTTCGAGGTTGAGCGCGATGCCTTGCAGGCCGTTGGGGAATTCGACGAGCTCCGATTGCTGCACGGCCTCGAGTCCGTAGACGCGAGCGATGCTCGAGCCGACCTCGATGACCGTTCCGATTTGGTCTTCGTGAACTTCACTATCGAAGTTCGCGATTTGGCTCTGCAGAATTCCGGCGATTTCGTCAGCGTTAATCATAGACACGTTCCTGTGGGTGCATGGTCAGTTCCGCGCGTTCAGTTCGCGCGAGAGTTCGTCGAAGCGGCCGGCGAGGGAGCCGTCGATGCGGCGGTCGCCCATCGTGATGCGCACGCCGCCGAGCAAGGCCGGATCCGTGCGATATGTGGCCGCAAAGCTTCTGGCATACGTTCGAGCAAGCCGCGCCACGATGTCGTCGACCTCTTTTGAGGAGAGCGGGCGAGCGCTCACGATTTCAACCGGTTCGCGCCCCGAGGCGGCAAGCGCAAGCTTCTGGTATTCCGTGACGATCTGCGGCAGCAGCGCTTCGCGGCGCTTGCGCACGAGGAGCAAGAGCGTGAAGAGCGCCGTATCGCCAAGCTTGCCCTCGAAGACTTTGCGGAGCACGTCTTCTTTTTTCTTTCGGCCGAACACGGGTGAAAGGTAGAAGCGCCGAACGTCGTCGCTACCGTAGATCGGGTCGGCTGCGGCAGCCAGATCGCGCCCGACGTTATCGATCGTGCCCGCCTCGCGCGCGAGGTTGAACACGGCGGTAGCGTAACGGCGCGCCAACTTTTCGCTCTGCATCAAACGCCACTCCCGTCGCCGCCCGGGATCGCTTCATCGACCAAACGGCGATCCGTCGCGTCATCGAGCTTGCGCGCCGCGTCGCGCGCAATGCCCATCGCCTTTTCCAATAACTCGTCGCGAAGCTGCTGGCGAGCAGCGGCGCGCGAGCGATCGAGTTCGCCTTCGGCGTTCTTGACATGCCACGTGCCCTCGGCCCGTGCTTCATCGACGATTCGCGTGCGCAGGTCCGTGGCGTCGTGAGCGGCGCGCTCGGCAATCGCGCGAACGTCGTTGTCCGCTTCGAGCGCTTCGCGCTGCGCCGTTTGCAGCGTGGCTTTGGCTTCATCGCGGCGCTGCTCGGCTTCGAGCAGTTCGGCATTCTTCTGCTCCTGCGACTTCACGACTGCCGGAGCGATAAACCGAACCCACCCGTAAATGAGCACGCCGATGAACAAGATCGAAGCGACGATCTGGCTCCAAACGGCCAGTTGCTCGTAGAAGTTGTCGCTCACGAGCGGGCCTTCCCGAGGGCACGCTGGAGCAAGCTCTGCGCGAGCGTTTGCGTGATCTGATCTTCGCGCGTCCGTGCGACCGCCATCTCCGCGGCGACCACCGCCCGAGCTTCGGCCGTGAGCGCCGAAGCCACGGCAGCCTGCTCTTCGCTGATGCCGGCCGCGGTCGACTCGGCGTCCGAGCGTGCCTTTGCGATCGTTTCATCGGCCGCGCGCCGCGCTGCTGCACGTTTTTGATCGCCCTCAGAGCGCAGCTTGCCGATCTCGCTCTGGAAGCCGGCAAGGTCGCTCTGAACGCTTTCGATGTAAGCGCGCCGCTCTTTGATCGCCTTACCAACGGGACGCAGAAAGACCACGTTCAAGATCGCAAAGAAGATGCCGAAATTGAGCAACTGGATCCAGAACGTTCCGTCGAGCGATAAGAACATGGAAGCCTAGTGAGACAAGTGCGAGAGCAGGCCCGGCACGTTGGCTACGACGAGCAAAAGGTAGAAGGCTAGACCCAGCGAGATGATGGGAAATGCTTCCAGAACGCCGACGCCGAGGAAGAGGAACGTAAAGATGTTGGGGCGAGCCTCGGGTTGGCGAGCAATCGCTTCGACCGCTTTCGAAGCGACGATGCCGTCACCGATGGCCGAACCGAGGGCCACGCCGAGGACAATCAACCCGAACGCAAGGATGGTCGCTGCGGCGACTAAGCTCTCAGAACTCACAATGGTACCTTTCTAAAGAACGAATCAGTGGTCTTCGGCCGTCCCGAGCGACAGATAGACGATGCCGAGCAGCGTGAACACGAATGCTTGGACGGTGCCCACGAAAAAATTGAAGAACTGAATGAAAAACGGCAGGATCGCGACCGCGATCGAGAGGTTGAAGAAACCGATCGTTATCTTCTGGGTCGTGACCGAGGCGATGATGATGAACAACAGCTCGCCGACGAAGATATTGAAGAACAGACGGGCGGCGAGCGTCACCGGACGCACCAGTTCTTCGAGAATGTTGATCGGGGCCAGCGCCACCGGCTGAAAAAGATGGGTGAACGCCCCAAAACCCTTCTGCCGGAGCGCCGCGATCCAGACCATGAAGAAGACGATCAAGGCGTAGGGAACGGTCGTATTCAGATCCGCGGTCGGCGAACCGCCAAAGGGCAGCCCGAGCTCCTTGAAGGGGAACACGCCGAACTGGTTCAGCAGAAAAATGAAGATGAAAAGCGCGATGAAAAACGGCACGTACGGCTCGCCGTTCTTCCCGAGCGAGCCGTAGACCAGGTCCGAAATGTAATCGATGATGCCTTCGAAAACGGTTTGCGTTTTGCCGGCGCGAGGCGAGCGGTAGCTGCGGCCGACGTAGGCGAGGAAGATCAAGGCGACGGCCATGGCAAGCCAGGTCGTGTAAACGGTGTCGCTGTGGACCGTGCCGATGACCGGCAGCGTCCACACGCTATGGGCGCCGATTTCCTCTTTCACGTCATCCTGTCCGAAATGCCCGCGCGACGATCATCGCGTAGAGCGCCAGAGGCGTAAAAAACCCAACGAAGTAGCTCGCCATCGCCCACAACGGACCATGCAGCACAAACTCCACCGGTACTATACCGAAAACGACAATCCGCAGGGTACTGCTTATGACGAAGGCCGAGACACTTTGATGGTCGAGGAGCCGTTCGCCGCCCCGCATCGTAAGCAGCGCGTTCGCGATGCCGCAAATGGTGCCGGTCACGAGCGCTACTGCAGTTATCGGCGACCAAACCCACAGGGCGAGGGCCGCGAGCACGGCAAAACCCAGCGACCAAACCGCCATTGGCCGCTTGCGGTCATGATAAGCACGCAAATCAGCCTCTGACACGGCGGCTTCGGAGTTTGGGGCAGCCTGCCGCGAACCCTCCAAAAGATGGGGCTCCTATCCCTGGAGGGATAGGAGCGCGTAAGCGCGCTAGGCGAAGGGGCTCGCAACCGAGCTGAACTTAAGCCCCTGACGCCTCCCCCCATTTCCGAACTCGCTTACGAAAGGGACGGATGCCTGTGCGACGTTTCGCTTCCTCGCACGCTGGAACCGCGTGGATTGCAGTCCACCGGGCGCTAGCTAGCGCTGCCATGATTGCCCTGGCCGCATGTTCGGGCGGGGGCGGCACCTCGCCCACACCCATGATGCCCGGCAACGCGACGGGCGGCGGGTCGGCACCCACCGGAGCCGGCCGAACTTCGATCACATTTACGATGCACTGGACTTCCCCGGCACCGGCGTCCGCTTTCAAGAAACGTCCGGCATACGTTCCGGCCACGGCCCGCAGCGTTAGCGTTTCGGTGAACGGGGGCACGCCGCAGGTTCTCAACAGCCCCGCCACCACGCTGACGATCGCGGCCAACCCCGGCGTCGACACCTTCGCTTTTGAGGTATTCGACGAGCAAAACGGCGAAGGTAACGTGCTGAGCCAAGCGCAGATCACCCAGACCATGGTCGCGGGGACCGCTAACGTCGTCACTGCGACGCTCAACGGTGTCATCAACGCGGTGCAAATCTCGCTCAGCAATCCCAAACCGGATGCGGGGGTGGCGGCGACGGTCAACGTCAACGTTGCCGCCCTCGATGCGGATAACAATGTGATCGTCGGCGCGAGCGACTATAGCACGCCGATCAAACTTGCAATCAGCGATCCGACCAACAGCGGAACGCTGTCGCTCTCCGCGAGCGTCCTACAAAACCCGGCAGCTGCGCCGACCTTGACCTATACCGGGGGCACCCTCAATAGCGGCCTCGCCGGCGGCCCGGTTGCGACGGTCGTTGCATCGGCGAGCGGCGTCGCAACGGTATCGGTGGCTTTCACGCCGACGCCGACGTTCTATCAGTTCTCGATTCCGGTTACGACCAACAGGCCGCAGTATATAGCGGCCGGGTCGGACGGCAACATGTGGTTTACCGAATCACCCGGGAACGCGGTTGCGCGCATCACCCCGGCCGGCGTCGTCACCGAATTCACCGTGCCGACGGCGAATTCGAACCCCCAGCAGATCATCGGTGCGAGCGACGGAAACCTGTGGTTTACTGAATTCTCCTCGAATAAGATCACGCGCGTCACGACGACGGGCGGCTTTACCGAATTCGGCACGCTGTTCGGTGGATCCGACAATCCGCTTGGCCTGGTCGACCGTGGCGACGGAAACATTTGGTACACCGCAAACGGCGGCAACCACATCGGCTTCCAAGGGATCACGAGCGGCGTCGCCGGCGAAACGACCGTTCCGACCGCCAGTTCAAGCCCGTTTGGCATCGCAACCGCACCGGACAACAATCTCTACTTCACGGAAAACGCCACCGACAAAATTGGCCGCATCGCGAACCTCTTTTCGACGATCATGGAGATTCCGCTGACGCCGGGAACGGCGGCCGAAGAAATCGTGCGCGGTCCCGACGGCAATGTCTGGTTCACGGAAAATGGAACCAATCAGATCGGTCGCCTTTCACCCAGCTCATTTAGCGTGACCGCAGAGTTCCCGACGCTGACGCCGAACAGCGAGCCCGTCGGCATAACCGCCGGCGCGGACGGCGCCTTGTGGTTCACGGAGAGCGGTCTCGACAAGATCGGTCGCGTTACAACCGGCGGCACGATGATGGAATTCCCATCGCCGGTCGCCGGCCTCGGCCTCAAGGGCATCGCCCTTGCGCCGGACGGCTCTCTGTGGTTCGACGAACCCGGCAGCGGCTTGAGTCCGGGTCGCATCGGTAAGCTGGTTTACTAAGCGATGCGACATCTCGAATTTAGCGGTAAGGCCGCGCTCGTTCTCATCGTTCTCGCAGCGCTGGCGGCCTGCGGAGGCGGCGGCAACGGCGTCGCGCCCGTCGTCGTTCCGACTGCGGCACCGACCGCGACGCCCTCTCCCGGCGCGACGCCTGCACCAACTCCAACACCGGCACCAACCCCAACACCGGCGCCGACGGCGACAGCGACGCCCGCTCCGACGGCGACGCCGCAGGCGTTGACGGTTTCACCGAGCCCGCTCGAGTTCAACGCGACCGGCTTTACCTTGCCGTTCGTGGCGAGCGAGAACGGTTACACGGGAACCTTGACCGCGAGCAGCACCGATTGCAGCGGCATCGCGACCTTTACCCCGGCGAGCGCACCGGGTCCGAGCGCGAGCATCGGCGTCACCTCGGTCGCGGCGGGTACCTGCCACATCGTCGTCGGCGACACGAACGGTCAAAGCGCAACCGAAACGGTCGTCGTTACGACGACGAGCGGCGTCATCAACGGCCGGCGGCGCTAAACTCCGCGGGAAACGCGCCGTCGCGCAAGCGCGCGAGTAACCAGGCAACGATCCGTTCGGAGGCGTGCCCGTCTCCGTACGGATTGTTTGCGCGCGACATACGCGCATAGGCAAGCTCGTCTTCGAGTAAGCGCCGCGTCGCCGCCACGATTGCGGAGCGATGCGGCCCGACGAGCTCGAGCGTGCCCGCTTCCAAGCCTTCGGGACGTTCCGTTTCGTCGCGCATCACGAGCACCGGCTTGCCGAGACACGGGGCTTCTTCTTGCAGGCCGCCGCTGTCGGTCAGCACGAGCGTCGAGCGTTTGATCGAACGCACCGTGACATCGTATGGCAATGGCTCGACGAGGTTGATGCCCGCTACGCCGTCCAGGCGCGCATGCGCGATCGGTGCAACGTGCGGCGACGGATGGACGGGCCACAAAACCTGCGGGCGCTGCGGAAACGCGGCGATCTCGGCTAGCGCATCGCAGATCTCAGCCATCTTCTCGTGATTCTCGCGGCGGTGCGCGGTCACGAATATCCACGGCCGCGCCGGGTCCAAACCCGACCAGGCCGCCGGGTCCGGCGCGTGCGCGTCGCGCTCGGCCACGTCGAGAAACGCATCGATCACCGTGTTGCCGGTAACGATGATATCGGCCGGATCGACATTTTCCGCTTCGAGATTACGGCGCGCGCGCGACGTCGGCGAAAAGTGAAACGACGCAATACGGCCCGTCAGCCGGCGATTCATCTCTTCCGGAAACGGCTCCCAAATCGTCGTCGTCCGCAGCCCCGCTTCCACGTGTCCAACCGGCACTTTGGCATAGTACGAGGCGAGCGCTGCAGCCGTACTGGTCGCCGTATCCCCATGCACGAGCACGACATCCGGCCGGGCCAGTTTCAGGACAGGCTCCATCCCTTCGAGCACCTTCGTCGTGACGTGGGTGACCGTTTGATCGTGCGTCATCACGTCCAGATCGAAATCCGGCTCGATCGCAAAGAGCGCAAGCAAGTCATCGAGCATCTGACGATGCTGCGCGCTCACGCACACGATCGGCTCGATCGCGGGTCGCGCCGACGCAAGCGCGCGCACGACCGGAGCCATCTTGATCGTGTCCGGTCGCGTACCGAAGACCGTCATCACCCGAAGCGCTCCGCTCACAAGCCGTTCGCGCTCAGATGACACCCGGTAAGCGCGCGTGCCCCGCGCTCCCAGAGAGCAAGTACGCCGCCGCCCCAAGCAAGAAGCAGACCGCGTAAATCAAGAGCACCGCCTGCTTGACGTTCAGCCCAAACTGAAACACGAGCACATGATGAAAGTGCCCGCGATCGGCCTCCGTAATCGCCTTACCCGCCCGAATCCGCCGAAAGATTGCAACCGCCGTATCGACCACCGGCAACGCCAGCGCAACGAGCGGTACGAGCAAGCTTACCGTCACCGCAATCTTCGCGGTAATCAGGAGCGAAACGGTGGCAAAGACATACCCGATAAAGAGCGACCCGGTATCGCCCAGGATGATCTTCGCCGGGTTGAAGTTATACGGCAGAAACCCGAGCGACCCGCCGATCAACGCGCACAGCACGAGCGACGCTCCAACGTTCCCATGCGAGGATGCAATCGCAAACAAAAACAGCCCGGAGATCGCCGTGACACCCGAAAGCAACCCATCGAGCCCATCAAGAAAATTGATGGCATTCATCATCCCGAGATACCAGACGAGCGTCACCGGATAGTCAATCCAAAACGGCAAGCTCACATAGCGCTCGGTCCCCGGAATCGCAAACCCCGGAATATGAAACCCATACACCATCGAGATGACCGCAACCACGACCTGCGCTAAAAACTTATTGCGGGGCCGCATCCCCATGATGTCGTCCCACACGCCGACGAGCATGATCAGCGTACTACCGAACAACAACCCAAAGAAGTCTTGCGTATCCCCGGCACGATGAAAGAGCGGCGTATGCAGCGCAAACCCAATCGTCACGAACAGCGCACTCGCCAGCCCCAAGAACACCGCAACACCACCGATGCGCGGCTTGGGATCGGCCCCATGCATGCGCCGCTCATCGATCACATCGAGCACGCCGACTTTCAAAGCCAGCCGGCGCACCTGCGGCGTCGCAATATAGGCAACGACAAACGATGTGACGAGCGCCAAAAGAAACAGCTGCTGGAGGCTCAGATGCATCGCTTAGGCGTTGCTCCCGGCACTCGCATGCTCGAGCGTCGAAAACTGCACGAGCGCGACCCCCGCCTCAGCCAACAACTGCTGCGCGAACTGATCCAGGTACGGCTCGCCATACACGATCTTCACGATACCGGCGCTGATCAACAGCTTCGCGCAGTGCACGCAAGGCTGATGCGTACAGTACGCGGTCGCCCCTTCGAGCCCAACCCCATGCAACGCACCCTGAACGACCGCATTCGCCTCAGCATGCGTCGACCGTACGCAATGCCCCCCGACCATCTCGCACCCGGCCTCGGTGCAATGCGCCACATGCCGCGGAGCCCCGTTGTAGCCCGTCGTCAAAATCCGATGCTCGCGCACCAGCACCGCCCCAACGCTTGCCCGCGGACAGGTGGCACGCGTCGCCACCGTCCGCGCGACCTCCATAAAATACTCGTCCCACCCTGGCCGCATGTGGTCACGCTTTAGGCGAGGCAACGGCCTCTACCCGCACGCTCGGGTGCACATCCCCTCTTCGGCTTCCTGGCGTCGGCAGGGGGATGCCGCCGGACCGTGCTCTTCACGCCCTTGCGCGAAGCGCTCACGGCGGACGAGTGAAGGTTATGCACGTCGGTTCAGTCCCCGGTGCAAACGGCGAGCCCGCAATGGGCGTGAGTGCGCCGGTGGTCGCGTCGATGGCATAGGCGAAAATGCTGTCGGACTCGACGCTGGACACATAGGCGAACTTGCCTGCGGCCTCGATCGCGAGGGCGTCGGAACCGCGGTGCACCGGAACCGGCGACCCCGCCAGCGGCGTCAGCCCGCCGCTCGTCGCATCGATCGCGTACGCGGAGATGGTGTTGTCGTCATCATTGACCACGTAGACGAACTTGCCGGCCGGATCGATGGCCAAGGCTTGGGGAGAATCGCCTGCCCCGAACGGCGAGCCCGCCGCGGGCGTGAGCGCTCCGCTGGCAGGGTCGATGGTGTAGGCGGAAACGCCCTCGGAGTTCGCTCTACGCGCCGAAACGGCTGACTTGGCGCCGCCGTTCGTCACGTAGACGAACTTACCGGCGCGATCGATTGCCAAATCATCGGGATTGCTGCCCGCGCGAAACGGTGATCCCGCTACCTGCTTCAGCGCGCCACTCGACGGATCGATCGCATAGGCGGAGACGTCGCTCGAATTATAGTTGACGACGTACAGGAACTTCCCGCTCGGATCGGCCGCGATCGATTCGGGATGGCGACCGGCCGCGAACGGCGATCCGGCTACCGGCGTCAATGCGCCGCTGGCGGCATCGATCGTATACGCGGCAACCGAGGCGGTGGTAGCATTTGCGACGTAGAGGAACTTGCCCATCGGATCGACGGCCAAGAAAACGGGGCTGGAGCCGGCCGCGGATCGTGCACCCGCGACGGGCGTGAGGGCACCGCTGGTCGCGTTGATGCCATAGGCGGAAATCGAGCCGTCGTTGTCGTCGATCGCATAGGCGAACTTGCCCGCGGGATCGACGGCAACGCAGGTCGCGTCGGCGGGAAAACTCTCCGGTGCCGCCGGAGTCAGCGCGCCGTTCGAGGCGTCCACAGTATACGCACGAATGTTGTTGGTGGCATCGGTCGCGTAGGCAAACTGAGCCCTGCCACGAGGCGAACACCCGACCGCGACGAGCAGCGTTCCGATTGCCAGAAACCCGATGATGCTACGCACGGTCCAACCGGCTACGGCAGTCACCGTCGTTTGTACGCGGCGGGCAGCGACGAAGCGCTGCCGAACATGCGGTCACCTGCGTCACCGAGTCCCGGGACGATGTAACCGTGTGCGTTCAAGCGCTCGTCTATCGCGCACGTGAAGATGCGCGCTGAAGGATGCTTCTCGTGGATGTGCGCGATGCCGTCGGGTGCCGCGAGGATGCACAAGAAAATCGGGTCGTGCGCGCCGCGCGTCGCAAGGACATCGAGCGCCGCGGCGCCCGAGTGGCCGGTCGCAAGCATCGGATCGAGCGTAAAGACGGTCGACCCGGCGAGTTCGTCCGGCAGGTTGGCATAGTACGGAATCGCAGCGAGCGTCTCCGGGTCGCGAAAGAACCCGAGGTGCGCAACGATCGCGTCGTCGACGACGGCAAGGAATCCCGGCAGCAAGCCGAGACCCGCGCGCAGGACCGGTGCGACGACCGGCCGGGTCGCGATACGTTGCACCGCGGCCGTGCCGACCGGCGTTTCGACGTTCAAGGCCTTGAGGGGAAGTTGCCGCGTCGCCTCGTACGCGAGGAAGACGCCGACCTCTTCAACGAGGCGGCGAAAAACCGGCGTCGGGGTTGTCGCGTCGCGCAGGCGCGCCAATCGGTCCATGACGGCGGGATGGTCGACGACGTTCAAGCGTTCCATAGACGGCGCGCTTCACGTTCACGAAGGAGTCTCCATGCAATGGCCCGCGGCCCGCATCGTTACCGGCATCGCACTCGCCGCGGCACTCGCCTTCCCGGGAGCACCGGCCATGGCTGATGCGGCTCCGTCGGCCGCCCTCTCGCGTGGACAAGCGACGGCGCTCGATGCGATCGGCAACGCCGCGCTTGCCAAGCAACACGTACCGGGCTTCGTTTTGATGATCGTGAGCGACGGCGACATCGTCTACGGCAAAGGCTTTGGCTACAGCGACGTCGCTGCCCACCGCTCAGCCACGCCGGACACGATCTTTCCGATCGGTTCGATCACCAAACAGTTCACGGCGGCGATCATCGAACGCTTGGCAAGCGAAGGAAAGCTTTCGATCGACGCGCTTCTCTCGATCTACTTGCCGCGCGGGCCGCATGCGGACCAAATCACCGTGCGCGATCTGTTGCGACAGACAAGTGGGCTGCCGAACTATACGGCCGACACCGCCTACTTTCCCACGATCGCACACTCGGCCGGCGTCACGCCGCAAGACATCATGGATTGGGCCGGGTCAAAGCCGCTCGATTTTCTGCCCGGCACGCGCTTTGCATACAGTAACACGAACTACATCGTCCTCGGAGCGCTAGCCGAAGCGGTGAGCGGCAAAACCTATGCGCAGCTCATCAAACAATATATCGTGACGCCGTTCGGACTGCGCACGCTCACGTTCGGACCGCCGCCCGCGGGGCCGGTGTCGCGCGCTTACGATCCGTCGCAGGGCGCCGGCCCGGTCGAACCGTGGAGCCCGCAATCCACCTACGCTGCGGGCGGAATCTATGCGACCGCGTACGATCTGATCCGATGGGATGCCCTTTTCTTCGCCAGACTGATCATTCCGCAGTCGCTGGTCGACGAGATGACGACGCCCGACAAGCTCGCCGGCGGCGCCCAATCGACCTACGCCTTCGGCTGGGTCGTCGACACGCTTGACGGGCGAAGACAGATTTGGCACAACGGCGGGGTGGTCGGAGGCAGCGCACGCAACGCCTGGTTTCCGGACTCGAACGTCGGCGTCGTCGTCCTTGGCAATAGCGAGACATTCGACCCGGCACCGGTCGTGCGCGACGCGATGCGGGTCGTCGCACCGGTTCCGGCCGCGGTGCTCGCCGCCGAGCAGGCCGCCGCGAACGCGGTTGCTCCGGGCGAAGACCCGGCGATCACGGCCAAAGCCAAGATCGAGTACGCGGCCTTCCAAGCCGGCCAAGTCGACTTTTCTCACTACGATGCGACGATGCGCGCCGCGTTGACCCCGGCGATCATCGAGAACGTTTCGGGGCAGCTCGCCGCCGACGGCGCGCCGAGCGCTTTCATCTTCAAGGGTTCCCATTCGTTCGGGGCTGCCGGCACCGTCTACGTCTACCGCGTACCGACGCCCAACGCGATCGTCACGATGCGCATAAGCTTCGCGAAGGACGGCAAAATCAACGGACTCTATTTCGTACCCGAGGCGAATTAAGACTACAAATGTCGAACTGAAGATCGCTCCAGGATCGTCAAGTGACCGGGATAGCGAACTAATCTACGCTCGGGAGACCGGTCCACTTCCCGATGAATTTCGTCATCACGTTGAATGAAGCGGCGGACGAACCGCTGCACCGCCAACTGTACGAAGGCCTTCGTGCGTCGATTTTGACCGGGCGTTTGACGCCTGGTCAGCGTCTGCCCTCGACCCGGGCGCTCGCCTCGTCACTCGGTATCTCACGCGCCACGGTGACGCTCGGCTTCGCCCAATTGATCGGCGAAGGGTACGTGCAGACAAGGAGGGGCTCCGGCACCTTCGTCAGCGCGCAGCTCCCGAGCGAACTTGCGCGAGCGGCTGTCCGAACGGCCGAACGGGGCGCTGCCGCAACGCCGCGCCTCTCGCTCTACGGCGAGAGCTTGCGGGGCGCCGCGGGCTTCGAATCGGGCGTACCCGGACGCTCGATCAACTTTCGCGACGTGCGACCGGCCTACGACCATTTTCCAATGGAGACGTGGCGCAAACTGCTCGTGCGCCACTGCCGAGCCGAAACCGCGCTGCTCGACTATACGGCCGAGCCGGCCGGCTACCGCGGCCTGCGCGAAGCGCTCGCGCGTTACCTCGGACGCTCGCGCGGGGTCAAGTGCTGCGCCGGCGACGTCATCATCGTGTCCGGCTTCCAGCAAGGGTTAGACCTCGCCGTGCGCGCGCTCGTCGATCGTGGAGACCGCGTCCTCGTCGAGGATCCCGGTTATCCCGTTGCCCGGAAAACGTTCGCAGCGCAAGGCGCGCAGCTCGCCGCCGTCCCGGTCGACGATCAAGGCCTGATCGTCGACAGCCTGTCTTCGCCGGCGAACCGGCGCGCAAAATTGCTCTACGTGACCCCGTCGCATCAATTTCCCACCGGAGCCGTCTTGCCGCTCGCCCGGCGCTTGGAATTGCTGCGCTGGGCCCGGGCGACGCGAACGGTTGTGCTCGAAGACGACTACGACAGCGCCTACCGGTACGGTGAGCGCCAGATACCGGCGCTGCAAGGACTCGACCAGAGCGCGTCCGTCGTCCACATCGGGAGCTTCTCGAAGGTCATGTTCCCGGCGCTCCGCATCGGATACGTCGTCGCGCCAAAGAACTTGTTCGACATCTTCGTGCGCGCCAAAGCGTACAGCGACCGTCAATCCCCGCTCTTGGAGCAGCGAGCGCTGTGCGACTTTATCGAAGAAGGACACTTCGAGCGCCACCTGCGCAGAATGCGTGCGCTGTACGAAGCGCGGCGCACCGCGCTTTTGCGCGCCCTAGCGAGCCAGTTCGAAGACCCCGTTCAGATCACGGGCGAACCCGCCGGCATGCACCTGTTCGCGCGCTTCAAGACGGCGCTTGAGAATACGCAGATCGTGCGCCGCGCGGAGCGCGCCGGAGTCTTCGTCGCCGGCGCCGAGTCGTTCTACCTAAACGGTGGTGGAAAGGGCGAGTTCATGCTGAGCTTCGCCGAGCTCGACCCGGAAACGATCGACGAAGGCGTTCGCCGCTTGCGCGCCGCGTTCGGCTAACCCCCAGACGAGTTCACGGCACGTCGAAGCGCGCGGTCAATTCGCTGACCCGGCCGCGCAAGTAGTCCATCTTCGCACGCGCGCCCACGTCGTCGAGGCCCTCGCCGATGATCTTAGCGATTTCGCGCGCTTCGGCCACGCCCATGCCGCGCGTCGTGATTGCGGGGGTGCCGAGGCGAATGCCGCTCGTGACCATCGCCTTTTGCGGGTCGAAGGGAATGCCGTTTTTGTTGACGGTGATCTTGATCTCGTCGAGGTAGGTTTCGACCGCTTTGCCGGTCAGCTTCTTCGGGCCGAGATCCACCAGCAACAAGTGCGTGTCGGTGCCGCCGGCCACCAGGCGGACGCCCGCGCGCTGTAATTCCTCGCCCATCGCTTGCGCGTTGTCGAGCACGGCCTGCTGATAGTCCTTGAACGCCGGCTGTTGCGCTTCACCAAATGCGATCGCCTTCGCCGCGATCGTTTGCATGAACGGTCCGCCCTGAATGCCCGGGAAGACGCTCTTGTCGATGATCTGCGCGTGCTCGGCTTTCGAAAGAATCAAACCGCCGCGCGGTCCGCGCAAGGTCTTGTGGGTGGTCGTCGTGACGAAGTCCGCGTAAGGCACGGGCGAAGGGTGCAGTCCAACGGCCACCAGACCTGCGATGTGCGCCATGTCGACCATGAAGTAAGCGCCGATTTCTTTTGCGATTTCCGCGAAGGGCGCGTATTCCATCGTACGCGGGTAGGCGCTCGCACCGGCGATGATCAGCTTCGGACGATGCTCGCGAGCGAGCGCGCGCACCTCGTCGAAATCGATCAGTTCATCGCCCTTGCGCACGCCGTACCCAATTGCGTGGTAAAGCTTTCCGCTGAAACTCACCGGCGTGCCGTGCGTCAGATGCCCGCCGTGGTCGATCTTCATGCCGAGCACCGTGTCGCCCGGCTTCAAGACGGCCATGAAAACCGCCATGTTGGCCTGCGCTCCAGCGTGCGCTTGAACGTTTGCATGGCCGCTTCCGAAAATGGCGTTGGCGCGCTCGATCGCAAGGCGCTCTACGACGTCGACGAACTCGCAACCACCGTAGTAGCGTTTGCCGGGATAGCCTTCGGCGTACTTGTTCGTCAGCACCGAACCCGAGGCTTCACGGACGGCGCGGCTCGCATAGTTCTCGGAGGCGATCAGCTCCAGATTCTCACGCTGACGGTGCTCTTCGCCCGCGATCGCCGCATAGACGGCGGGGTCTTGTTCGGCAAGCAGGGTTGGATCGAGAAGTTGCATCGTAAGCCACCACCGTTTTGAGAGCGGATTGTCGCTTAGGAATACGACGGACCGGCCGCGCGCACCGCTGTGACCGAAGTCTCGCCGTCGCCGCCGACTTCGGTCGGAGCGCGGGAGCGGTCTGCCCGAACTCGAACGACGAGCGCCATGAAAATCGCCTGCTCGAGCGCGAGCTTTGGACGCGCGCTGTCTCGAGGCGAACTCACGCAGCTCGAGTGGCTCGATCTATGCGCGAACGAACTCGAAGTCGATGGCGTCGTGTTCGACGAAGCGCATTTTCCGCGCACGGATGGCGAGTATCTTGCGCAGCTCAAGAAGCTCTGCGCCGATCTCGGTTTGACCGTTGCGGCGCTTGCGGCGCACGACCTGTTCGGCGCCCAAGGCGGCCGTAGCCTCGAGGTCGCTATCGCGCTCGGCGCACCGCTCGCGATCGCCGCGGCGCCCGCAGCTTCGGACGACCCTGGCGCGTGGGGCGCATTCGCCGAGTCGGTCAAGTTGCGCGCGCGTAGCGCCAAACAGGCGAATGTTACGATCGCGCTGCGCAACCTTGCCCAAACGCTTTGCGCCTCGGCCGCCGACTTGCAACGTTTGGCAAAGGATGTCGACAGCGCGTGGTTGCGCTTCGCGCTCGCACCGGCCGGCTTCAGCGCCGCCGATGCGGGCGATGCGTTGCTCTCCAAAGCCGTCATCGCGATCCACCCGATCGCCGACGTCGAGCAGTTTGCAAGGACCGGGGATACGAGCGCGGCCTGGCTCGTGCAGGCACTCGCGCGCTTTCGCGGATTCGTCGTACTCGAGCGACCCGAGGTGGATGCAAGCGAGCGCGATGCATATCACGGCGCGCTCGAACGATTTGCGGCCTTACGTGCAAATGCGCTCGTAGCGAGCGCATTTGTTCGGTGACGTCGACCACACTGCCGTCTGCATGCCCGGTTAGAGACCTGCTTTAGCAGGTGGGTGCGGCCCGGGCGCCACGGAAACCGGACTGGCCGGCTTACAACTGTCGTATCCGGAGCTGATGCTCCCTTGGTGTATACATTGGTCCTACACCTAGGCAAGTACGCGCGCGAGCGCAGTCTTCGTCTGCGAGCATTATCCCACCCCGGTCAAGTCTTGACATTTTCGCTTTTAGCGAGGATGAATGTGTCGCCGCATAACGCGGTTTAATGTGAGGCTCACGCTCGCATGATCTACGACTTCCTCGGCTCGGCAGTACCGTTCAAGCCTTTTTGTTAAGAACGGAGGCGCTACACAATCGCAAGCGGTTTCGCGTATTGTCTCCCTCAGCGTCGCAGGCGAGGAGGTCGCGGATAGCTGCGGAAGTCGCGTGCGTGCATCTCGCGCTCGCCGATCTCGCGCTTCCACTCGTTCACACCTTCACGATCGCTCGCGGCTCGGCGTCTGAGATACACTCGGTGCTGTTCCGCTTGAGCTGGAACGGACACGAAGGCCTGGGCGAAACGGCGCCTTCCGCGCGATATGGGCAGAGCAGCGCGGCCGTGCACGAGTACTTCGCGATGCATCCGTTGCGCAGCGACGATCCGTACGCGCTCGAGCTGCTGCTCGCGGGGATGCCGGCCGCCGAGCGTTGCGGACTCGACGCCGCGCTTTACGACCTGATCGGCAAGGACCTGGGCCTTCCGCTTTGGCGTCTCTTTGGTCTCGATCCGGCGCGCACGCCGGTCACCTCGTTCACGATCGGCATCGATACACCGGAAGTGATGCTCGCAAAGCTCGCCGAGATCGCAGATCATCCGCTCGTTAAAGTGAAGCTCGGTTTTCCGGGCGACGTCGAAGTGCTCGAAGCGATCCGGGCGCGTTACACGGGCACGCTGCGCATCGATGCCAACGAAGGCTGGACGCCGGAGGAAGCTGCCGCCAAACTCGAGCGCTTGGGGCGCTGCGATATCGAGTTCTGCGAGCAGCCGATTGCAGCCGGTGCGCCCGAGCGGCTACGCTGGATTCGCGAGCGTTCCCCGATCCCGATCGTCGCCGACGAGGACGCGCGCGACGCCGCCGATCTCGGCGCGCTGGCCGGCTGCGTCGACGGGGTGAACGTCAAACTCGTCAAGTGCGGCGGCATGCGGGCCGCGCTCGCTATGATCGCGACCGCACGTGCGCTAAAGTTGAAGGTCATGCTGGGCAGCATGGTTGAGAGCGCGATCCTGACGACCGCCGCCGCACACCTTTCGCCGCTAGCCGATTGGGCGGACCTCGATGGGCCCTTCTTGACCGCGCGCGATCCATTCGCCGGCATCACCTACGAACGCGGCAAGATCGTGCTTCCCGCCGGCTCCGGCCTCGGGGTCGTCGAGCGCACCTCCGCCGTGCCGTTCCCTTCCTAACGTGCGGTCGCTCTTCGCGTCACTGCTCGTGTGCACGACATTACTGGCCGGCTGCGCGCGCGTCGCGACGACGAGCGACGGGACGCGCCATCCCTGGACGATTGCCGGCCACATCCGTATCGGGAGCGCCGACGAGCCCGACAACCTCAACCCGATGTTCGCCCACAGCGATGCCACCGACCAGATCGATGCGCTGATCTTCGCGCCGGTTTTCCGTTACGATCCGCGCGGCGAATTCGTACCGGAGCTTGCGACCGAGGTGCCCACCTACGCAAACGGCGGTATCTCGAAAGATTCGAAGACGATCGTGCTGCACTGGCGTCGCGGGGTTCGCTGGTCGGACGGGGCACCGCTGACCGCGCGCGATCTGCGCTTCACCTGGCGCGCCGTCATCGACAAACGCAACAACACCAAAGCCCTGTACGGCTGGGACGACGTCGCCTCGATCGTTCTGCCCGACGACTATACGGCGATCGTTCACCTCAAGCGGCCCAACGCCGACGTGCTCGGCATCTTCGGCGGCGGGGGCGGCAGCGCGTATCCGCCGCTGCCCGAACATCTACTCGGAAAACTTTCCGAGCTCAACGACGCCGCCTTTAACGCGAAACCGATTGCCAGCGGACCGTGGCTTCTGCGCGCGTGGAACCACGGCTCATCGCTCGAGTTCGAGCCGAACGCTCGCTACTGGCGCGGCACGCCGAAGCTTCACGCGCTCAGCTGGAAGATCGTTCCAAATCCCGATACGCTGGTCGCAGAGTTGCTCACCCATGACGTCGACGTCATTTCGAACGTGGGCGAGACGCTCGCCTATCGCCTGGCCGGCGTTGACGCTGTGCGTGTGGTCAAGCATCCTTCGGCGAATTGGCGGCGCTTGCTGTTTAACTGCCGGCAACCCGGACTCGACGATCCGCGCGTGCGCCGTGCGATCGCCGAAGCCGTCGATTGGGATCGCTTGAACGCGACCGTCTATCACGCCTTGAACGTGCGCGCCCACAGCGACATTCCGCCGGACTCGTGGGCTGCACCGCACATCGCGTTTTATCCGTACGATCCGGCGGCCGCGCGGGCGGCTCTCGATGCGGCCGGATACCGGCCGGGGCCGGGCGGCATCCGCCGGAACCAGCGTACCTCGCTCAGCTTCACGATTTCGGCGACGGACAAGCCGGGCAACGAGCAAGCCGAAGTTCAAATGCAGCAAGAATTGCGCGCGGCCGGCGTCGAGCTCACGATCAAGAATTACCCGCCGAGCGTCCTCTTCGCACAGGACGGGCCGCTCTACAGCGGCCGTTACGACCTGGAGTGGTCGATCGATACCAACGGTCCCGACCCGGACAACGAAGGGAATTGGAGCGGCGATTTCCTTCCGCCGCACGGTTCGAACACGAGCTTCCTGCGCGACCCGCTGATCACGCTCGCGTCCGATCAGGCAATCCGGACCTTCGACCGTACAAAACGTAAGGCACTTTACCAACGCGAAGAAGAGCGCATTCACGCTCTGGTACCGGCGGTCTTTCTCTATTGGGAGACGGCGGTCGCGGCCTACAACGACGACCTGCGCGGTTACCGGCCCGCGGAGTATATCACCGACAACTGGAATTCGTGGGAATGGTCGAACTGACGCCGAGGGGCGTACCTTGCTGAAGATCGTGCAACCGCAACCGGGAGAAGAGCTGCTCGTTCCGCTTGGTCCTACGCGCGAAGCGATTGTCTCGTGGAACCCGGCCGAACTCGAAGGCACGATCGAGCTGCGCGTGAACGCGAGCGACGGCCGTACCTCGGCGTGGTTGCCGTATGTCGCCTACGACGCGGAGAAGCGCCGCTCGCTCAACGGCCGCGACACCTTCGTGCGCATCGACACGGACGTCGTGCGAGCCGACGTCGACCTCGTCACCCTGGCGGTGCGTTCGCGTGGGGCGCTGGCCGCACTGGCGGTCAGCACGCCGGACTACGGAGCGCCCTCGCCGATCGTCGCGCTGCCCGCGCTCGACCTCGACGTCCCGTTTCTCTCGCAGTACGTGACGGGCTTTCCCGAAGCGCGCGGCTGGTGCGCGCCTGCTTCGCTTGCGATGTTGCTCGCCTACCGCGCGTATCCAGTCGACGTACCCGTCGTCGCGCGCGAAGTCTTCGATGCCGCTTACGGCGGCACGGGGAACTGGACGTTCAATACCGCTTTCGCCGGAACGCTCGGCTTTCGTGCCGTCGTCTTGCATCTGCGCGATTTCGAACACGCACACGCCTTTCTGACCGATGACATCCCGCTTGCGCTCTCGCTCGCATGGAGCGCCGGTGCGCTGCCGGGTGCACCGCTCGCAGCCTCGGAGGGACACCTCGTCGTCTTGCGCGGCGTCGACGAACGTGGCGACGCGCTGGTCAACGACCCGGCCTTACCCGGCCGCACGACCGTGTACCCGCGCTACGCCTTCGAACGTGCCTGGCTCGAGCACGGCGGAATCGCGCTCGCCGTCGCCCCCGCGCCGCTCGCCAACCGGGTCTTGAGCCTTGCGAACACCTAGTCAAGCCGCGCAACCGCGCGAGCGCATTGCCGCGCATGCGCGCCGCGACGCGCCGCTGCACGTCGTGCTGGTCGAGCCGCAGATCCCTCCGAACACCGGCAACGTCGCACGTCTTTGCGCCGCGACCGGCTGCGCGTTGCATCTGGTCGAGCCGCTCGGCTTCTCGCTCGACGATCGCGAACTCAAGCGCGCCGGGCTCGATTACTGGAGCGCGGTCGACGTGACCGTGCATCCGTCGCTCGACGCCTTCATGGCCGCCTGGCGCGCGCCGCTCTGGCTCTTTTCGACGCGCGGCACGACGCGCTACGACGCGGTGACGTTTGCTCACGGCGACGCGCTGCTCTTCGGAAAAGAAACGGCCGGTTTGCCGGCAGCGCTGCTCGCTTCCCATCCGCAGCGCACGCTGCGCTTGCCGATGCGCACGGATGCGGTGCGCAGCCTCAACCTCTCCACCACAACCGGCATCGCCGTTTACGCGGCGCTCGCGCAACTTGGCTTCCCCGGCCTCCGCTGAGAGGGCGCTCGCTCGCATTGAAGCGGGCGTCATCACCTGCGCACGCTGCCCGGAGTTGCGCGCGTATTGTGCGCTCGTGGCGGCGGAGAAAAAGCGCGCCCATCTCGGCGAGACCTATTGGGGAAAACCCGTACCCGCCTTCGGCGACCCGGCTGCGCGGCTGCTCTTGGTCGGCCTTGCGCCGGGCGCTCACGGATCGAACCGTACCGGGCGCATGTTCACGGGCGATGCCTCGGGTGAATGGCTCTACCGTGCACTTTTCCGGGCCGGCTTCGCGAACCAGCCAAATCAACGCGACAAACAGGACGGCCTCGTCCTACGCGACGCGTTGATCAGCGCTGCCTTGCGCTGCGCACCACCAGGCAACAAACCGACGCCGGCGCAGCTCCGGCGTTGTTTTTCGCATCTGGTCGAGGAGGTCGTGGCCCTGCGCGACCTGCGCGTCGTCGTTGGTCTGGGTGCGATCGGCACCAAGGCGGCGGTCGCCGCATTATACGAGGCCGGCTATGCGTGCGCGAAGCGAGAACCGTTTGGACATGGAGCCGAGAGCGCGTTCCGGCACTCGGCGAAGCCGGCCGTCATGCTGCTCTCCTCCTATCACCCGAGCCGGCAAAACACCAACACGGGCGTCTTGACCGAACCGATGCTCGATGCGATCTTCGCGCGCTGCCGTCTGTTGTTGACAGCAGGTACCGAAAGGCAGGACGGGCAACCCGCGTAGCGTGGACCGGCAGTAGTTGCCCGGTGCGTTTTTCGCGTATACGCAAGCCGACCGTGGGAGAGATTTCGTGAACGCCTTTGCACGCGCCGCTCGCGGGTGGCTTGCCGCCACAACGTTCGCCGCCGGCGCCCTTGCGCTCGGCATCGCGGCCCACGCTCAAGGGCCGACGCCCGCACCCGCAACGGATTTTGGCGTTCCGCCCTCGGGCGAGATCCCCATCATCTTCAACGATCGTCACGTCTATGCGAAGCCAAGCCACCTGAAGCAGGGGCGAACGCTAACAGCGATTGTTCGGCACAATACGATTCTCGTGCCCTTGCGCTCGATGTTCGAACAGATCGGCGCCGAAGTCTCATATGACGGCTCGACCCGCACGGTCGACGTTTCGAAGCCCGGCTCCGACGTCAAGGTTACCGTCGGTAAGGCGTGGGTCGTTGTCAACGGTCAGGAACGCCCGCTCGACGTGCCGCCGGAGATTTTCCGCGGCGCGGTGCTCGTTCCGCTGCGCGTGATTTCCGAAGGCATGGGCGCCTACGTGCAGTGGGTTCCCGACAAGCATCTCGTCGTCATCCGCTACGTAGAAACGACCCCCGAAGTCCCGCCGGCGACGCCGGCGCCGACACCGCGCCCCACCGTCCCGCCGACTGCCGTCCCAACCCTACCACCAACGCCGACGCCTGCGGGACCGAGCTACGAGCACTACGTGGCCGGCGACTATGTGGTCGCGCCGAAGGTCTTCAACGAATTGAGCCCCGGCAACACCGGCTCGAAGTCGTTCACGTTTCATGGCGCGGTCGAGTTCCCGCTCTTCGGACCCACTTGGGAAGTGAGCGCGGACTGGCGGCACTACCTCTATCCACACTTTTCGGACCACGGCGTGACGGGCTGCGCGGCGGGCACGCCCGGCTGCAGTACCGTGACCGGCAATGGGGGCCTCGCGCTCGGGAACTGTGCCGTGCGCGGCGACCCGGGTTGCGTTACCACGGTCGGTGCCGCCAACACCGAAGCGATCAACGGTCTCGGGCAGATTTACGTCAACTCGTTCATTGCCCAAGAGAATGATGCCGACGTGCATTTGGGCATCAAGCTGACCTCCGCGCGGATCTACCTCGCGGTCGGCGCGCTCTTCAAGAATTTCAACTACCTCGGTTATCCGACGCTCCACGGCATCGGCGTTGGGCTCGAGAAGCTGCCCGACCTCGATCAGACCTTCTCGATCTACGGCAGCGCGTTCTACTATCCGGACCTCAGCGGAAAATACTCGTATCCCACCTCGGCGCTGCTCGGACCGCTCTCCGGATCGGAGATCACGCTTGCGTACCGGGAGTGGAAATACGAGGTCGGGGGCACCGCAACGTTCGGGCCGGCTTTCTTCGACTTGGGGTATCAGGGCGAGCACGCCGCCGCCAAGACGAATGCGCCGTCGTCGACGTCGATCAACGCGCCGTATGTGGGGCTCGGCCTGCACTTCTAGCGAACCGCCGAGGCCGCCGGCTTCGGCCCGACCCGGAAGGAACCCACGCTCGCCCGGTCGGACAGCATGGGCAGTCGTCCTCGGTAACTCCCATCGGCGGTAAGGAGCTTTCCGTGAACTTTTCTTCACGTGCGCGCATTTGTTTGATGTCGGCGGGAATTGCGGTTGCTGCCCTATTGCCGGGCGGCATCGCGCGTGCCCAGGAGCCGGATTTCGGCGCGGCTCCCTCGGGCGAAGTCCCGATCCTCTTCAACGACCGGCACGTTTATTCCAAGCCCGATAAACTGCGCGCCGCCCGGGTCCTCGCCGCGCTCGTTCGCGGCGGCGAGATCCTGGTTCCGCTTCGTTCGCTGTTCGAGCAAACGGGTGCGACGGTCAGTTACGACGCGAAGACGCGGACCGTCCATCTCTCGAAGACCGGAGCCGACGTGGTGGTGACGGTCGGCAAACCGGTCGTCACGATCAACGGCGACGATCGCCCGCTCGACGTCCCGCCGGAAATCCATGACGGCGTGGTGCTCGTGCCGCTGCGCGTCCTCTCCGAAGGTATGGGTGCTTACGTTCAGTGGGTTCCCGAAAGGCACGTGGTCGTCGTTCGCTACATCACGATCGAAGCTACGCCGCCGCCTTCGCCGCCGCCGGCCCCCGTCCCGATACCGATCGTACCGCCGGTACCGCCGGAACCGCCGGTCATTCCGGCGCCGGCTACGCCGACTCCCGTCACGCAGGCTTACGAAAAATGGATCGAGGGCGACTACGACATTCAACCGATCGTCGACAACGAGGTCAGCCCCGGCAAAGCCGGCTTTGACTCGTTTTCCGTCGACGGCGGCTTCGAGTTTCCGGTCAACGCGCAACGTTGGATGCTCGAGGCCAACTGGCGCCACACCGAATTCAGCCACCTGGCAAACCTGCCGCTGACCGGTTGCGCCGCCGGTACGACCGGCTGCAACACCGTCGACGGAAGCGATCCGTTCTTCCAACCAGGCCTCTGCCCGTCGCACGATCCCGGTTGCGTAACGGTCATCGGATTCCGGCACATCGTCGCCTTCAACGGGCTAGGCCAGGCCTACGTCCCCGCCTTCACCGGCACCGAAGACGATGTCGACGCGCGCCTTGCGTTAAAGGTCGCCGATCCGCGCATCTACCTTGGCGTCGGCGGCTATTTCAAACACAACAACTATCTCGGATATCCAAACCTAGTCGGCATCGGCGCAGGTTTGGAAAAGCTGCCCGATCTCGATCGAGCCTTCTCGCTTTACGCGAGCATCTGGTACTACCCGTACATCTCGGGTATGTATACGTTCCCGTCATCCGCGTTTCTCGGCGGACTCTCCGGCAGCCGCGTCTCCGTCTCGTACGCTGCCTTGAAGTACGATGTGGGCGCAACCTACGCACTCGGCGCAACGCCGCTTTTCATCAACTTCGGCTATGGCGGTGAGAATCTGCACAGCATCCAAAACGCCCCGTCCGATACGACCGTCAACGCCCCGTACGCTGGGCTCGGACTACACCTCTAACTTCGCGCGCTAGGCGGGCGGCGTCGCGGCCGGCTTCGCCACCAGTTCGAGGCCCAACTCGCGCAGGTTCTTGGTGGGAACGCTCGAGGGCGCGTCCATCATCAGATCGCGCGCGAGTTGGTTTTTCGGGAAGGCGATCACGTCGCGAATCGACTGCTCGCCGCACGCGAGCATGGCGAGGCGATCGATACCCCAGGCCATCCCGCCGTGCGGCGGGGCCCCGAAGCGCAGTGCTTCCATAAAGAAACCGAAGCGGTCTTCAATCTCAGCGTCCACGAGACCGAAGATTTCAAAGATACGTTTTTGGAAGACGGGATCGTGGATGCGGATCGAGCCGCTACCGAGTTCGAAGCCGTTGAGCACGAGGTCGTAGTGCTGCGCGCGCATGGCGAGCGGGTCGCTCGCGAGCAGGCCCTCTTGTCCGGGGGCCGGGGCGGTGAAAGGGTGATGGGTCGGTGCGATCGCACCGCTTTCGGCGTCACGCTCAAAGAGCGGAAAGCCGACGACCCAGCAAAACGCGAAGGCCGCCGGATCGCGCAGATTCAGCCGGTCGGCAACGTGAAGCCGCAGCTTGCCGGCGACATCGCTTGCCTGAACGCGGGGACCGGCGACGAGCAGAATGGCATCGCCGGTTTCAGCGTGGGCAAGGTCGCGCAGCGCTGCGACCGTTTCGTCGTCGAGCAGCTTTTGGATCGAGGATTTCCAGCCCTCAGCCGGATACGAAACCCAAATCAGGCCGCCGGCACCGAACGACTTGGCCGCTTCGGTCAAGCCATCGAAATCGCGGCGCGAGAGCGATGCACCGCCCGGATAGCGCACGGCGATGATGCGGCTCGCGTCGCTTGCGACATGCTCTTGCAAGAATTTGATCGGCGTCCCCAAGAAGGCGGCATCGACATCGTGCAGTTCGAGACCGAAACGCAGATCCGGTTTGTCGCTGCCATACCGCTTTAAGGCATCGGCATGGGTGATGCGCTCGAGCGGCCGCGGGATCTCGTGGCCGAGTGCGTTTTTCCAAACGTAGGCGATGCAGTCTTCCATGACCGCTATGACCTCGTTCTCATCGACGAACGACATCTCGACGTCAAGCTGGGTGAACTCGGGTTGGCGGTCTGCACGCGAATCCTCATCACGAAAACAGCGCGCGATTTGCATGTAGCGCCCCACGCCGCCGATCATCAGAATCTGCTTGAGCAATTGAGGCGATTGGGGCAGCGCGTAAAACGAGCCTGGCGCAATGCGGCTCGGAACCAGAAAGTCGCGCGCACCTTCGGGCGTCGACTTGATCAGGCAGGGCGTCTCGATTTCCAGAAAGTCGCGCGCATCGAAGAAGTCCCGCATCGCCTTGACGAGCCGGTGGCGAATCGTGAGATTGCGCTGCAGGCGCGGCCGGCGCAAATCGAGATAGCGATACTTCATCCGCAGCGATTCATCGACGTCGGCTTCGGTGTTGATCGGAAAGGGCGGCGTCTGCGAGCGCGCCAGCACGTCGACGCGCTCGACCGCCAGTTCGACCGTTCCGGTCGTCAGCTTCGCGTTTTCGGTGCCGCTCGGCCGCAAGCGCACGGTCCCGTCGACCGAAATGACGTCTTCGTTTCGTAAGGACTGTCCGATTTCGAACGCACCCGGAAGCGCCGGATCGAAGACGGCCTGCGTGATGCCGTCGCGATCGCGCACGTCGATAAAGACCAGACCCCCATGATCGCGGCGCCGGTTCACCCAACCGCGCAAACGCACGACGCGCCCCGCGTCCCCGCTCCGCAACGCACCGCAGGAAAGCTTCGGTACGTTCGGCACTAGGCGGACTTCTGCCGGAGCGCCGCTTTGACGCCGTTCAGGTAGTGATACTGATACACGATATTGCGCGCAAGACCGGAGTGCGCGGCCGCCGCTCGCTCGATCGAACGCAACAACGCGGGGCGCCTGCGCACGACCGCATGCAGAGCGAGCGAAAGCGGTGTCATTCCGAGCCGCGCCTGCACCGCGAACGTCGGATGCTTGCGGTAGAAGCGTACGGTCGAACGGCCCGCAAGTTCCATTTTTTCCTTTTGCTCGCCATACGGAACCGGATGCCAGTGATAGTCGATCGCGCGCGGTTCGTAAACGATCGAAAGGCCGGCGCGCTCGAGCCGGTACCCAAGCTCGAGATCTTCGTGCCCGTAGCCGGTAAAGTTTTCGTCGAAGCGACCGACGCGATCGAGCTGCGACTTACGGACCGAGGCGTTGCCCGTCAAGAAATAAAGCCATGAAAGGCGCTTACGCGAAGCGGGATGCAGCGGCTGACGTTCGGACGGGTGCGCGGCCAGCCGCTCGTACTCGTCGAGCGAGCCGACTTGAAGTTCCATGCCGACGACCGCGATATCGCTGCGGCGCTCGTGGTGCTCGAGGTGGCGCGCGAGCAAGTCGCTCGATGCGATGATGTCGGCATCGGTAAAGAGCACGATCTCACCGCGGGCCGTTTCAATGCCCGCGTTGCGCGCCATCGCGCGTCCCGTGTACGCGCCGGGCAGATGGCGCAGGCGCGGATACTCGGCCGCGACCCCTGCCAGATATTCGGTCGTGCCGTCGTTGGAATTCGAATCGGCCACGATGATTTCGTAACGCTCCGCACGCACGTCTTGCCGCAGCAGCGAGGGAATCACGTGCCGCAGGGTATCGATGCGGTTGTACGTCGGAATGACGACGGAAACTTCGGGGGTGCTCATCTTTGTATTGCCGTCTTGACGCCCGCTTCTAGCAGCTGCTCGACCGCGCCGAGGATCGACGCACGCGATGCTTCAAGGTCGGCGGCATCGTCGCTTGTCGGCTTGCGCAAGCAGACGGACGGAACGCGATACGGCGACCACTCTTGCGAGCTCAGGTGAAAGTAGCGGTGTTCGAACAGAACGACCGTGGGCCTGCGCGCAGCACTTGCGACGTGAGTCGCACCCGTGTCGACGGTGACCACGAGGCGGCTTTTCTCGAAGGCGGCGGCCCACTGGGAAAACGACAGGCCGCCGATCACGGCGTCGGCGACCTGAGCGGCCCGCACCGCGGCCGCTTGCGCGAGCGTATCGACGCCGTGCGTGACGACGACCGGAAGCCCGAACTTTCGCAACTCGGCGAGCAGTAGCAGGACGCTCTCGAGCGTGCTCCCGCTCGTGAACCAGCGTATGCCCAGATGAAATGCAATACCGTCAGCCGGAACGTGAGCGACGGCGTTGCGGTCGACGTCGTCGATCGGAACGACGAGATCGGTAACGATCTGCGAGCCGCCTGACAAACGCACGACGTCGAGCACCTGTTCGACTTCGTGGCGAACCTTATAGTCGACGTGCCGTTCGCAGAGCGCCGGGTCCGCTTCGGAGACGGCGAGCCGCGTCAGGTGCAGCCCCGCCGTCAGCCTAGCAAAGTAACGCCGCACGTAAGTATAGCCGACCCGCACGGGCGCGTGCGTCGCACCGACGAGCGAGTAGTCCGGTGCGCATGGTGCGAGCGCAAGCGCTATGTCGCACGCGCCTCGAAAGCGCTTGCCAAACGCGCCGGGATGGCGTTCGTTGTGTCCCAGCACGAGCACGCTGTCGACGTCGGGGTTGCGCTCGACGACGGTCGCATTGTACGGGCTGCAGACGAGCGTGACATGAGCGTGCGGCCACGAACGGCGCACCGATGCGATCGCCGGCGTCGAGAGAATCAAGTCGCCCACGCGGTCGAGCCGCGTCAGAACGATGTTCATGCCTTTGCGACGGCGCGCGCCGCGTCGAGCTCGGCGTAGTAGGTTTCGCGAGCGAGCGCCCGCGCAGCGGAAAGCTCGCCGTTCGAGAGCGCGCGGTCGGCGCCGCGCTCACCGATCTTTGCCTCGAGCCTGCGCGCTCCGCCTAGCGCCCGAACGGTGCGGTGAAACGTGCGCCGCAGCGGGTCGTCGCCGGTTGCCAAAATCACGCGCCAATGCGGCTGCAGCTCCCGCAGTTGGAGTGCCGTGCGTGCTTGCGCGCGGGCCTGTCGTAACATCCCCTCGACATTCGCTGCGCGCGGGCGCGGCTTGTAGTGGAAGGCCAGCGCCATGCGGTTGAAAACGGCCTTCACGCCTGCAAAGCGCAAGCGTAAGCCGAGTTCGATATCTTCCCAACCATATTCGCGAAAGCTCTCGGTAAAGGCGCCGACCCGCCGTAACGTGTCGAGCGGCACCGATACGTTCGACGTCCAAAAGAAGTTCCCCGAATAGTTTGCGAGCGTCCACGCCGGTGCCGGCAGCCGCTCGAAACTCTCGGTGTTGATCACCGCTCCGCGCACGATCGCTTGCGGGTGCGCAGCTCCCGAACGCAGGTGCTCGGTAACGAAAGACGGCACCGGGAGGACGTCGTCGTCGATGAAGATGATGCGCTCGCCCTTGGCGCGCGCGATGCCGGCATTGCGCGCGCGTGCCAGACCCGCATTGGGCTGATCGATGACGGTGAACGCGCAGCTCGCCCGGCTGCGCGCTGCCTCGATCACCCGCGGCGTGTCGTCGCGGGAACCGTCGTTGACCAGCACGACCTCGTACTCTTCGGGCGCAAGCGTCTGCTCGAAGCACGCATCGAGCACGCGGCCGAGCAGGCCGGCGCGGTTGTACGTGCAGAGTTGAATCGTCGCCTTGGGCTTCTTCATGCGACCGGTGAACCGGCGAGCTCTATGCGCAGCGACGGGCGCGGCCGCACGAGCACCTCGTCGAGCGCGCGCTCGATGGCATCGACGTCGAGCCGCGCGACGCACTCGTAGGTGCGGCAGGCCTCCATCACGTGCTCGCGGCCGGGCGGACAGACGAAGCCGTCGCGCACGACGGCGACGCGCGGCCCAAGCGCACGCCAACGATCGGGAAAATTCGCGCGCAACGGAAACACGCCGACCGTCGGGGCGCCGACCGCCGCGGCAAGATGCATCGGGGCACTTTCCATCGTAACTACTCCGCGCGCACGGTTTGCGAGCGCGGCGAAACTTCCGACCGAGGTCTGTCCCGCGATTGAGGTAGCGCCCGTCTGCGCGGCGAGTTCTGCTGCGATCGCCCGATCCGCGGGCGAACCTGTGACGAAGACCGGCAGGCCGTAACGCGCGCGGATACGGTTGACGACGGCACGCCACCCAGCCAGCGGCCAGACGGGACGTCGCGGCGAGACGGCGGTCGTCGGATGCACCAAGAAGAACTCGTCCGCGACGCCGTGCAGCTGCAACAGACGTTGCGCCTCGGCGCGCTCGAGTTCCGTCAGCTCGAAGCGCGGGGCGCGCAAGAGCGTTTCGCAACCGAGCGCGCGCGGGTAGTCGAGCAAAATCTCGCTCCAATGTGAGTGCGTGTCGCCGCGCTCGCTGCGCACGACGACCCGGTCGGTGAAGAGCCCCGAATACAGCCGCCGGGCCTGCCCTACCCGCCGCCGCGCACCACTAAAGAGCGCGAGCAGCGCGTTGCGCCCGGTGGCCCACGTGACCACGGCGGCGGCATACCGCTTGGCTCGAAATTTTCGGATGAGATCGCTCGAAGATTCCATCGCCGAAAAGATCTCCGAAACGCCCGAACCGTGATTGAAGGCATCGACGTGCCCGGGTAACGTGAGCGCGTCGACCGCGTCGTAACGTTCGCGTAACGCTGCGATGCACATCGATGCGAGCAGTGAATCGCCGAGGCCGCCGCCGGCGGCAATCAAGAGTGCCCGTTCGCTCATGCCGGTACCGGCGCGGCTTGCAAGAGTTCGTGCAGCGCCGCGTCCGCATCGCGCGCCGTCTGCTCGACGATCGGACTGCCGACGAGCGTACGCGCGGGGCCGGCCCACGGCCGCCATCTGCGTACGTCGAATGCCGAGTGTGGACCCGCTTCGAAAATGTCGACGCAAGGCACTCCGGCCATGCCGGCGAGATGGGCTGCGCCGCCGTCCGGGGTTACGACCGCGCGCGCCCCGACCAGCGCATCGCGCCAAGCTTCGACGCGCTCGAAGACCGACGGTACGAGATCGTGCGGCGCCCCGAGCTCGCGTGCCAGCGCAGCATCCTCGCCGGCCGCAAACAGCGCGATCGGGTGCGACTTACCGATCCGCTGCGCGAGGGCGGCGAAAGCCGCCCGGCCCGCTTCGCTTGCGTGCGCCTTGCGCGCTACTTGCAGAACGATGAGGTCGGCGGGCTTTGCCTCTCGCAGCGCAACGAGCCAGCGCAAGCGGCCCAGTTCGCGCGTCGGTTGCGCTTCTGCGTGCAAGCCCGCGCCGAGCCGGAAGAGCGTCTCAACCTCATGCTCGCCCACCCGGTCCGCCGAGGTCTCGCGCGGCAGCGCGCGCGTCAAATGCCCGCGCGCCCAGAGCGACTTCAGCGGTTTCTCGAAACCGTTGGTAAACCCGATCCGCCTGCGGGCTCCGCAGGCGCGCGCAAAGCGATACGCCTCGGGCTCTTCGGAGGCGACCAGCGCGACCTCATAGCATGCCGCGCGCGCATCGGCCAGAGCGCCGGCATACGAGGCAGGCGTCGAACCGTGACGCGGCCACGGAATGCGTTCGACCACATGGACCGCATCGAACACGCCGGGCGCAAAGGCGCCGGCGTTGCGCGTGCTCAGCAGCGCCCCGACACGGTGCCCCGCGGCGCGCAGCGCGGCGATCAGCGGCGCGCACACGAGCGCATCGCCGACGCCGTCGATCCGCACGAGCAAGACGTTCACGATGCCTGGCTCGCAAGCGCGCGTAAGAGCGCGGTACGATAGGAACCATCGAGGAATTGCCCGCGCGCCAGCCCGCGCAGCCAGGGATGAGCGCGCTCGTCGCTTGCGAGCGCCCGGTAACGCGCGAGCGACCAGCGCGGCGCAAGCAGAGCCGAGCGCCACAGATTCGCGCGGTAGGCGCCGGTCGCGAGCTTCGTCCGCAAACTCGCGTCCTTGCGCAGCAGCCGGGCCGCCATCTGCGCTCGCTCCTCCGTCTTGCGCGTGACGACCTCGAGCGTTTCGATCCGTGGCGGTTTGATGTGATACAAGAACGCATCCCAAGCAAAGACGCGCCGCAGGCCCCTTCGTCGCAAGCGCAAGCCGAGTTCGGTGTCTTCCCATCCGTACAGATTGAAGCCCTCATCGAACGCGCCGGCCGCGAGCAACGCGGCGCGCGGCACCGAGACGTTACACGTGCAGAAGAATGCGCCGGAGTAGTTGGCGAGCGATGGTTTGGAGTGCGCATCGTAGCCCGGAACGTTGAGGATCGGGCCCGACACGGCCGCGGCGCTCGCCGCCGCCCGGTGCGCGGCTGCGTGGGCCGCGAGAAACTCCGGCGGCAGCGCGACGTCGTCGTCGACGAAGACGATCGTGGCGCCGGCCGCGCGCGCGATGCCGACGTTCCGCGCCGCGGCCCGATTCGGCTGGGCGAGGTGCTCGTAGCGCAACGCAAACGGCGCGCGCAGCGCACCCTCGCTCACGAGTTGCGCGGTCGTATCACGCGAGCCGTTGTCGACCACGATCACCTCGAAGGTCGGGGCGCCGCGTTGCAGCGCCAGCGTTTCGAGAGCGCGCTCCAGATATTCGACCCGGTCCTTGGTTGCAATCACGACCGAAAGCTCGACGCTCATTCGGCGCGCTCGAGCAGAGAACGAGCCATGCGCTCGGCCGCGCCCACGTGGCTTGCATAGAGTGCCCGCAAGCGCTCCGAGGCGTTCGCGAGCGCCCGATCATCGTCGGCGTAGGAAGCGATGCGGCGGGCAACTTCACCCGGCATCAACGTACCGCGCAACTCCGGCATCACTTCTTCGCCCGCGTCGATGTTCGGCTGAGCCGCGAGCGGAAAGTGCGCATCGACGCCCACCACGATCGCGCGTTTTAGGGCGGTCCCGATCAGCGGGAGGCGGTCGAGGTATTGCAGCGGCCCGTTGATGACGACCAGCTCCGGCGCGTTGAGCGGTACGCAGACGACCGCCGGCACACCGAGCGCCGCGAGTTCGATGCACTTCGTACCCGGCAAGGTCACCGCCAGGCGCGCTCGCGCCGCGTGGCGCATCGCGTCGCGCACGACGGGGAATGGCGCGCTGCCGTCGCTTGCCTGTAACCCAAAACCGGCACCGAGCGGAACGAGCCGGCCGCGTGTTCCCCAGACGTTGCGGTGTCCCCCGGCGGCAAGCGATCGCGCCAACTCTTCTTCGCTTGTAAAGGGCGAGATCGCAAAAGCAATCGGGAGACCGGGCCGGGCGGCCCGCAAGCGCAGCGCGGTCTGCACGAAAAACGGCACGAGGTTTGCAACTTCATACTTTCGCGTTCCAGGCATGAAGAGGATCCCACCGGTTTCGATTGCGACCTCCGGGGCGCCCGCCGTAAAGAGGCCCGCCGCTTCCGCGAGCGCCCCATCGACCGCCAGATTCCCGACCACCTCGATGCGCTCCGGGGGAAATCCGGCTCGCGCCAGTTCTCGTTCGTTCTTGGTATCGACCGCGTAGACGCGCTCGAATTCGTCACGGTAACGCTTGCGCGCAAACTTGTACGAGCGCGCGCGCCCTCCCAAGCGCGCGTGAACGCGGGCGGCGTGCAGCAAATCTCCGCCGAGATATTGCACGATATCGGCGGCTTCCGGCGCCTCGGCGACCTTGCCGCCGAGCGCAAATTTCAGGTAGGCTGCGCGTGCAACGATCCGCACGCCGGGAAACAGACGCCGCGCGACGTCGGGCTCGCGACCCGTCGCGTAATCGTCGGGAACGAAGAAGAGCGTAATCTCGGTCTGGGGTGCCAAGCGCAGCAGCGCCGCCACGAGCGGGCGCACCCAGCCCGCGAATTCACCGGGGCCGTTGCTTGTGATCGCGATTCGCACTATGCCTTTGGGCGCCTCAATACCGGCGGCGAATCTCGGCGACGATGTCGGTCGTGCTCCTGCCCCCGAGATGCGGCGCGAGCCGAATCTCGCCACCGTGCTGCAGGACGACGATGCGTTCCGGTAGATCCTCGATGCGGTACTGCGCGCTCTTGACGTGCACGTCGGGACGAATGCTTTCGAGCAGCACTTCGGGCGTGCGCTCCGGAAAACCGACGACGGCGTCGATGCTGCGCAAGGCCGTCAGCACCGCAGCCCGGTCGATGAAGGGGACGATCGGACGCTCGGGACCCTTGAGCGCGCGCACGGATTCATCGGCGTTCAAGCCGACGAGCAGGGCGTCGCCCTGTTCGCGTGCCCACGCCAGATACGCAACGTGACCTGCGTGCAGAATGTCGAACACGCCGTTCGTGAAGACGACGCGGCGTCCGAGGGCGCGCTGTTCATCGCGCCAGCGGACCGCGCTCTCGAGGTGGAAGACGGGTGCCGAAAAGGCTTCAGCCACCGGCTTCGGTTCCTACGAATTCAACGATCTCCGCGGGCGTTGCGGTCGCCGTGCCGAGCTTTTCGACAACGGCCCCGGCCGCAAAATTCGCGAGTTGCATGGCCAGTGCAATCGGAGCCGCAGCCGCTAGCGCAAGCGTCAAGACGGCGATGACGGTATCGCCCGCGCCGCTGACGTCAAAGACCGTTCGTGCGACCGAGGGGATCAGCATGCGCTGACCGTCCGCGCCGAAGAGCGCCATGCCGCGTTCGCCGCGGGTGACGACGACGTAGCGGCAACCGAGACGCGCGAGCAACGCGGATCCGGCCGCTTCGAGCGAGGCGTCATCCTTGATCGCAATGCCGGAAGCGTCGCTCGTTTCGGCCGCATTGGGTGCAACACAAGTGACGCCCGCGAACAGATCGATGTTGACGGGCTTCGGGTCGGCGGTGACGACGGGAGCGACGCTTGCCGCGGTCACGAGGTCGCGTGAGAAAAGGCCTTTGGCGTAGTCGGACAGGACGACCGCGTCGTGCTCGGCGGAAAGCTTCGCGACCAGCGCCTGCAAGCGCGCCCGGTCGGCTGCGGAAAACGCTTCGACCGATTCCCAATCGGCTCGCACGACTTGCTGGTTGTGCGCCACGATGCGCGTCTTGCGGGTCGTGGGCCGGTCGTCGAGCGCGATCAGGGCGCGGTCGTCGATCTCGATATCCGCGAGCAGCGTGCGCACGCGGCGTCCCTCGGCGTCGTCGCCGACAGCGGCCGCGAGGGTAACGTTCGCGCCGATCGCGCGCAGGTTGTTCGCCACGTTGGCCGCGCCGCCGAGCGTGAACGAATGATCGCTGACCGCCACGACCGGCACGGGCGCCTCGGGCGAAATGCGCGAGACGCTCCCCCAGACCCATTCATCGAGCATCACATCACCGACGACGAGGACGCGTTTCCCGCGCATGCGAGCGAACAGTTCGCGCGCTCCGGGCGCAGCAAGCACGGCGCTCACCGGGGCAACGCCCGTCCCGTGCTCAAGAAAAAGCGTACCCCGTCGCGCAGCGTCGCGGCGCGATGGAGCGGCGGCGGGCCGTCGTAGCCGGGTAACTCGTTGACGAGGATGCCCGGAATGCCGAGGTTGAGCGCAAGTGCCATGTCGCCGCCGCGGTCGCCGAATACGGCGCTCCCGTCGAGCACGATGTCACGCTCGGCGAGCGCGCGGCGTACGAGTCCGACGTTCGGCTTACGGCAGTCGCAATCGGCCAGGTGCGCGCAGAAGTAGAACGCCTCGAGACCCGCACCGCGCACGGCGAGTTCGTCGGCCAGCGCGCGATTGACGTTGACGACGTCGGCTTCACCGAACATGCCGCGGGCGACACCGGACTGGTTGGTGATCACGATGCGCTCGTAGCCGGCGTCCGCCAGCAGGATCAGCGCCTCGGCAACGCCGTTGAGGACGCGCACCCGGCTTGGATCGCCGATGAAGCCGGAATCTTCCATCAGCGTTCCGTCGCGATCTAGGAACGCGGCCGGTTTAGCGATGGCGCACTCCTTGCGGCGTCGGCGAGGGAATCGGCGGGGCGAGTTGCACGCCGTTCTGCATCTTCGCAAGCAGCCGTCGCGCGCTCCAGGGCGGTATGCCGTGGCGCTCGAGCGCCGGCTCGTCGAGCAGTTCGCCGCCCGTCGGAATCTTGCACCAGTGCGGGCCACGTTTGTCCCACAACGACTGTCCGCGCGCGACGCCGGCTGCCCATTCGCCGTACGCAAAAAAACCATCGAAGACGTAGTGTGAGGTAAAGCGGCGCTCGCCGCTGCCCGCGTGCAGGTCGCGCAGCGCGTTCACGCAGTCGGGAGGCACTGCGGGAACCGGCATCGCCGCGTACGCCGGACCTGCAGCGCCGCTCAGGGCTCCGAGCGCAAGTGCGAAACAGAACAGCTTGTTAGGATCTCGAAGCATCCACGAACAGAGCCTGCTCCACCAAATCGCACACGATGTGGCCGAGCGTGATGTGTACTTCCTGAACGAGTGCCGAGTAGCCGTCGGGGCCGATCAGATTGATGTCGGCAACCTCGGCGATGCGCCCACCGCCGTTGCCGCTGAAGGCGATCGTCGTCGCACCCAAACGCTTTGCCGTCTCGAGGGCGAGTGTTACGTTGGGCGAGTTGCCGCTGGTCGTCAGCCCGATCACGACGTCGCCCGGCAGCACGAAGGCTTCAACCTGGCGCGCGAAGACGCGTTCGTATCCGAAGTCGTTGGCAATCGCCGTCAGCGCCGACGTATTCACCGAGAGCGCCTCAGAGGGAAGAGCCTTGCGTTCGCGCAGGAAGCGCCCAGAAAATTCGGCGGCGAGGTGCTGCGCGTCGGCAGCGCTTCCGCCGTTGCCGCACCATAAGACCTTGCGGCCCGCGTTGAAGGCCGCCGTCAGCGTGCGCGCGATGCGATCCACGACCGCTTCGTAGCGGTCGGCGTCGAGCAGGCCGCGCCGGTCGTCGAGCATCTCGCGAAAGCCGCGCTTGAGCCCCGGGCTCATGGTTCGATCCAAAACATTTCCTCACCGAGCGACACCAGCGCGCCGTTTTCCGGAAGAATGCGGCTGACGACCCCCGCATAGTCGCTCGTGATTTCGTTCATCAGCTTCATCGCTTCGAGGATGCACAGAACTTGGCCCACTTCGACCCGATCACCGACTTCGACAAAGGGCTCGGTACCCGGCGCCGACGAGCGGTAGAACACGCCGACGATCGGTGCGTTCACTTTCTTTGCGTTCGGCGCGGGCGCCGGCGGCAAGAGCGGCACAGGGGGGCTCGATTCCGGCTGCGCCGCGAACGTACCGGCGCCCGCGCTACTTTCCGCGCGCGCGACGAGCTGGTAGGTCGCCTCCCCCGCGCGCACGGTCAATTCGTCGAGGTCGTACTCGCGCATGATACCGAGCATGGCTTCGAGCGCCATCCGTTCGTCCATCAAGCGGCCTCTTGCGGAGCGGGCGCAAGCGCGCGGTACCAGCGCAGCACCCCGGCCGCGGTCGCCGCATCGTCCGCAGCGGCGTGAAGCGAATCCTGATGTCGCGTTACCAGGTCGCGCACGACGACCGTTCCGTCACGCACCTCGTCTTCCCCGACGATGACGGCCGCGCGCGCGCCGGCGCGATCGGCCTTCTTGAACTGCGCCGCGATCTTGGCATCGTTGTAGTCGATCCCGACCGGCAGGCCGCCGCTTTCGCGCCGCAGCGCAGCGACTAACGGCACGGCGCGCGTGCGCGCGACCTCCCCAAGGGCGATCACGAAGATTCCGCTCCGCTCGGCAGCGACGTTGCCGGCGCGTTTGGCGAGAATCATCAGCAACCTTTCGAGGCCCATCGCAAACCCGACCGCCGGTGTCGCCGGTCCGCCGAGCGAATGCACGAGGTTATCGTAGCGGCCGCCGGCGCAGACGGTCGACTGCGCGCCGAGGTCGTCCGAGATAAACTCGAACACCGTGCGCGTGTAGTAGTCGAGACCGCGCACGATGTGCGGATCGACGGTATACGGAACACCCACCGCCTCCAACAGTTCGCGCACGCGCGCGAAATGTGCGGCGCACGGCTCGCAGAGCACGTCGAGCATCGTCGGAGCGCTCGCGACGAACGGGCGATCTTGCGGTGCTTTACTATCGAGAATCCGCAGCGGATTGCGTTCGAGACGGCGCTGAGAATCCTCCGACAGTTCGCTGCGGTGCGGGGCGAAGTGCGCTTCCAGCGCTTCGCGGTAACGGGGACGGCACACGTCGTCGCCGAGCGAATTGATCGTCGCGCTGACCGAGAGGCCGTGGGCGCTCAGCAGGTCGCTTGCGAGCGCCATCGTTTCGACGTCCGCCTCCGGGCCGGCAAAACCGAAGCTCTCGATGCCGAACTGGTGTGCCTGACGGTAGCGGCCCGCTTGTGGACGTTCGTAACGGAACATCGGTCCGATGTAGTACAGCCGTTGTGGCCCGAGCGCTAAGAGATTGTGCTCGAGCACCGCGCGGACCACCGGGGCCGTCCACTCGGGACGCAAGGTCAAGCTGCGGCCGCCCTTGTCCTGGAATGTATACATCTCTTTTTCGACGATGTCGGTCGTCTCACCGACGCCGCGCACGAAAAGCTCGGTCGCTTCGAACATGGGCGTGCGGATTTCCCCATAGCCGTAGCTGCGCGCAATCGCGTGAATGCTCGTTTCGAGCGCTTGCCAGCGCGCACTCTCGGGGGGATAGACGTCTGCCGTTCCCCGCGGGGCGGCGATCTTGCTCATCTGGTCCTTCTTCGTTCGCGAGCGACCGAAATGCCTCGACCGCGCCTGATCGCGCCGATCGCCCTCGCCGTCGTGTGTGCCGCGCTTCCGCCGCCGGCGCTCCACGCCGCGCTCGCCGCCGCAGCCGGTACTCTCTTCGAAGCGGCCCCGTTTGTCCTTGTCGGCGAGCTCGTCCCGCTCCACCGTGCGCGCGAACTCGTCGCCCTGGCGGGGTGTGGCTGCGGTACCCGCTTTCCGGGCGCCCTTGCGCTTCCGGCGCTAGCGCTCTGTTGGCTTGCCTTCGGCCCGTTTGTAACGCTTTCTCGGGCGACCGCCGGCGCGATTCTGACCGTGCAACGCAGCGTCCGGCCCGGCGGCTGCTCGGAAGTAGCGGGCGAGCGCGATCGTGCGGACGTCTTCGCGGAACTGGCCACCCTCGCGCTCTACGCCGGGGCAGCGTCGCTCGTCTCCGGCGTTCTTCAAGCCGGCCTGCGCGCCGTCGAATCGTCGGCCTGGGGGACGGGTTTGGCCTTCGCGGCGGGGCTCGCGCTTGGGAGCATCATGCCTTGCGCCACAGCCGGCATCGCCGTCGCGGCCGGTCTGAAAGGAGGGCTCGGCGCGGCGGCGGCAGGCGTCCTCGTTACGTCCGGACTCTTTCGGCTGCCGCTCAGGCACAGCGCAGATCGCGGGCGCCGCACGCAAACGGCACCGTTCACAGCGACGCTCATCGCCCTCGCGCTCGCTCTGCTCGCGTTTCGCGGGCCGTCGGGTCTTCTCAACCCGCGGCTGCTTCCGCTCGAACCACTTGGGGCGCTCGCGGCCCTCGTGGGAGCGCGTCGCCGCCGGACGGCTCTCGGGCCGGTCGCCGCTGCGCTTCCCGCGCTGATGCTCGGAGCGCTTGTGATTGGCTCGCCCATCCCGCCCGAACGCGTCGATGTGACGTCGCTCGAGAACGCGGCGCCGGGCGAGCGGCTCGCGTTTACCGGAACCGCGTCGGTCAGCAACGGCGCAACGACCCTCGAACGCTTTGCAATCACCTGTTGCCGCATCGATGCGTCGCCCGTTTCCGTTCGTCTCGACCGCGTGCTCGCCGTTCCGGCCGGAAGCTGGGTGAGCGCGACGGGAACGCTCGTCCGCACGACCGCAGGCGCTCTCGTGATGAGCCCGTCGGCCACTGCGCTCGTTGCGGCTCCGGCCGATCCATTCATTTACCGCTGAAGTTTTTGCAGTTCGCCTGAGTTTGCGCTACGCGCGTTCCACTTGGAAATCGTAGCAGCCCCAGCTCGGGCTCCGCAGATGGATGAAGGTGACGGCCGGATCTTCGAACTGACGCTCGATTGCGGCTTGCGCGCCGCCTGCCTGCGCAACGACGCCCGTGACGATGTTTCCCGCACCGTCGTAGGCCCGAACCGTCCACGGGCGGTCCTGAAAATCAGCCGGAAAGACGCTGGTTTCCCCGTAGGCTTCGCACGCATCAGCGTGGATGAAGATCGGGCCGGTTTCCGCATAAGGGCCGGTCGTCGTAAAGGGCCGGTGCGCGAAGAGGATCAAACGCTCGCCGGGATTCGTGAGCCGCAGGCAGTGGCGGCACGGATTGGAGCGCACGTCCTGCGTGATCTGCACGTGCAGCTCGTTTCCGAAGTCGTCGCGCAGGGTCGTGCGGATGCGCTCGGCGAGCGCGCTATCGATGCCGCTCACCCGGATGGCGCGGCGCGTTGCGATGTCGTCCATACATGAAGGGTACCCAAAGCGGGCGCGCTGCGCGTGCCGGTTCTTGCGCTCTTATTTGCGCTCGCCGCGCAGCAAGGTGCGCTTGCGCTCCGCACCCCAGCGATATTCACCGGGTGCTCCGTCGCTTCGCACCGCACGATGGCACGGTATCGCAAGCGCGACGGGATTGGCAGCGCACGCCGAGGCGACGGCGCGTGTCGCGCGCGGGTTGCCGACCTGACGTGCAAGCTCGGAATACGCAATCGTGCTGCCGGCCGGAACCTGCGTGAGCGCGCTCCAGACGCGTTGTTGAAAGGCCGTGCCGCGCACGTCGAGCGGCAACGACAGTCCTTCGGCGGGGCGCTCGACATAGGCGCCGGCCGCAGCGAGTTCGGCGCGCAGCGCGTGCTCGTCCTCGGATAGTTCCGCGCGCGGGAACCGCGCGGCGATCGCAGCCCGCACTCGCTCGGCATCGTCGCCCAGTTCGAGCGCGCAAACACCGCGCAGTGTCTTGGCGACCGCAAGATATCCAAGCGGCGTGTGCACCATGCCGAAGGTGATGCGCTCGCCACGGCCACCGGCACGGTACGCCGACGGCAACATGCCAAGCGTGGCCGGCGCCGTATCGTAGGCGCGGGTTCCTGAACCAAAGCCCGCGGCGTAGATCGCGTCGGTCACGGAACCATCGCCCGAAAGCAGCCCGTCCTGAAAACGGCGACGGCGAGCCGCGTCGCCGTATGCTCGCGGCGTGACGCCGACCTGACGCTTGAACAGCCGCTGAAAGTGAAACGGGCTGAGGCCGGCTTCGCCGGCGAGTTCGGACAGGCGCAGTGGGTGCTCCGCGCTCTCGATGCGCCGGCAAGCACGCTGAACGAGCGCGAGCGCAGCATTGGGCTCCGCCGAATTTGGCGCGCAGCGTTTGCACGCGCGAAAGCCCGCTCCTTCGGCCTCCTCCCACCGCGCGAAGAACGAGACGTTTTCGCGACGGGGCGCACGCGAGCTGCAACCCGGCCGGCAGTATACGCCGGTCGTGCGGACGGCAAACACGAATGCCCCGTCCGCGGAGCGGTCACGCTCGGTGACGGCCTTCCAGCGCTCGCCTGGTGTCTGAAAAAGCCCGCTCATCGTTTGTTGCATAACCGTAGCCTACGGCCAATCCGCTGCAGGCGCCTCACGTCCGTTGCGCTCTCATTCGAGGCGCCACCGCCGCGGACTCGAAATGGAGCGCCGCGCTCGCGTTAGGTTACGTTTCCAGGCCGCGGCTCTAGCAGCTCGACCGGAATGCCGTTCGGGTCTTCGACGAAGGCGATCCAGCGCGAGCCGCCCGGTGACTTCTTCGGGCCTTTCAAGACTTTCACGCCTTGGGCTTCCAGCTTGGTCACAAAACCGGGCAGGTCGCTTTCGACCTCGACGGCGAGGTGCTCGTAGCGGTTGCCGATCTCGTACGGCGCATGGTCTTCGAGGTCGTACACCAGCTCGATATACGAGTTCCAATCGGACCCGACGAAGGCCATGTCGGCGTTGCCGGGATAGTGCAGCGGTCCGTCCAGCAGCGTGAGGCCAAGCTTCTTCGTATAAAAGTCGATCGAGGCGGCCATGTCGCTAACAAAGATGGAGGTGTGCAGATAGCGTGACATGTCTTCTAGCTTTCTCGGCGGATCGAATATTTCCGGGCGGATGAGAATTTGATGGGAAGTTCCCCGAAGCCGCCACGTCTAGCACGGTTCCGCCGTTCACTCGCATAAGCTCCCCTCGGTAACAGAGCACGGCTACGCCGTGCCCGCAATCATAAAGCACGGCTCGCCGTGCACAGCACGCAGTTATTACTAGCGAGGACTCGTCGATGCGTCTACAGGTCAGCCGAATCGTCACCCGGGTGGCGGCCGGAATGCCGGCAATAGCGCTTCTCTTAGCGGCCATGGCGAGCGCCCCGGCCTCGGCGCAGCAGCAAGATCAGCAGAGCGACCAGCAGTTGCCATCTTACGCGCAGCCGGGCGCACCGGGGCAGAGTCCGCCGGCCCCCGGCGACCAGGGCGCTCCCGCACCGGGAGATCAGGGTTCGGCGCCGAGCGGCGCGGACGGCGGCGTCGGCCGCGTCAGTGTTTTGGAGGGCGGTGTCCAGGTCAAGCGCGGCGATTCGGGCGACGCCTTCGCAGCCGCGCTCAACGCACCGGTCAGCGCCGGCGATTACCTGACGACCGACGACGGCGGACGGGCCGAGGTCGAATTCGACTACGGCACCGATGTGCGCGTGGCACCCGCTACGCAGATTCGCTTCGCCGAACTCGATCAGCAAGCGCACGCGGTACAGCTCGCGGAAGGCACGGTCGACCTGCGCCTGTTTCGCGGCACCGACGGCCATCCGCTCGTGCAAACGCCGACCGCAACGATCAACCCTGACGAAGTCGGCAGCTACCGCGTCACGGTGACGGGCGATGGAAACACTGAGCTAACCGTGCGGGCCGGGCGCGCCGAAATCGAACTGGCCGATGGGTCGGTCACCCAGACCGCAATCGCGGGCTCGACTTTACTCGTGCGCGGTGACGGCTCGAACGCTCATATCGAATCGATCGCCGTAGTCGCAACCGATGATTTCGATCAATGGAATTCCGACCGCGATGCGCTTTGGAAGCCGGGGCGCGAGTCCGCCTACGTCGATGAAGGCATGGTGGGCGCCGATGATCTCGCGCGTGACGGTCAGTGGACAAACGTCCCAAGCTATGGCGAGGTTTGGCAGCCTTCCGACGTCGCTCCCGATTGGGCCCCGTATCAAGATGGGCGTTTCGTGTGGGAGCCGTACTACGGTTGGACCTGGATCGGCAACGAGCCGTGGGGCTGGGCGCCCTATCACTACGGACGTTGGTTCTATGCCGCCGGCACCGGCTGGTGCTGGTATCCGGGCGTCTACGCACCTGCGCGACCCTTTGCGTACGCACCCGCGGTCGTCGGCTTCATCTCGTTCGGTTCCGTCGGTGTGGGCATCGGCTTCGGGAATATCGGCTGGGTGCCTCTCGCGCCCTTCGAAACGTTTCACCCCTGGTGGGGGCGCCGCGGCTTCGCTTCTTTCAGCAGCACGACGATCGTTAATAACTACAATATCACCAACGTCTACCGCAACGTCTCTGCACCGGGCGGAATCGTCGCCGTCAATCGCAACGACTTTGCAAACGGAACGTTCCGTCACCTGACGCACTACGCACCGCAAGAACTCCACAACGTGACGCCGGTGCGTGGGGTGCTGCCGGTGATTCCGACACAACGCAACTTGGCGTTCAACGGAAGCCATCTCCAACCGGTCGGCACGGGCCTCCCGCTTTCGAGCCGCTTCAGCAACCTGCCGGCGCTGCGCCGTCCTCCGACGAGTTTCGTGCAGCAGCGCGCGACCGTCAGTACGTTCGCTCAAAAAGCGTACCCGGAGCACGTGCTCGAAACGGGAAGCGATGAACGTGCGCCGGTCAGCCGCAGCTACGCGGCTCCGACGCGCCCGGTCAACGTCACGCCCGTTACCGGCTCACCGTGGGAGCGCTTTGGTTCGACACCCGGCAATGCCGGCAGCGTCCACAACACGTACAACGGCAGCGCGGGCACGACGTACCAACACACACCTGCCTATAATCCGCAGCGCACGCCCACCTATTCGACGCCACGCTCGATCCAGTCACCGGGAACGACGCCGCGCAGTTATACGCCGCAGACGTCGACCCCGCGTAGTTACGTGCCGCCGAACTACACGCCCCACAACTACACGCCTGCGAGCGTGACCCCGCGCACGCCGACCGGCTATGCACCCGGCAACACGCGCGCGGGAAGCAGTTCCAAAGGCAAGGGCAAGTCGAGTACGACGGATACATCGCGCGATCACCACTAGCGCACGAAGAGGGACGGGGCGCGCGGCTGCGAACAACGCGCGATGCTCTGCGCCGCCCGACTTTTTCGAGCGACGCTCGCCCTCGGGTTGTTTCTTGCGAACACGGCTCCGTGTCTTGCCGTTACCAACCCGGCGACCGTCCCCGCCCTCGCGTACGCCTCGCTCATGCGCTCGATCAATCCGCACCTACAGGTGGGGGAAAGTCGCGCATACGCAAGCGCGCTGTTGACGAACTCGCGTAAAATGCACGTCGACCCGCTTCTCGTGATGGCACTCGTCACGGTCGAATCCGGTTGGAACGTGCGGGCCGAATCGATCGACGGCGCAGAGGGCCTTGGCCAGATCAAGCCGGGTACCGCTCGCGTACTCGGCATCGACCCGTGGTCGCCTCGTTCGAACATCCGCGGAATCACGATGTACCTGCACCGTTTGCTCGGGCTCTTCGGGGAAGCGCGCCAACCGATCCGTGAAGCGCTCGCGGGCTACAACGCCGGACCGATCGCGGTCAAGCGCTACGGCGGCGTGCCGCCTATTCCGGAAACGCGCCGTTACGTCGCCAAGGTGCTAAGCGCGCTCCACGCGTTTCGCTTGCGTCTCCCCGCTGCAATGCACTTCAACGTTCGCACCGCCGTTGCGGTGGCCGATACCGCCGCCCTCATCGATCGCTCGCAGGCAGCCTACTGGGGCGCACGCTAGCCGCACGATGAGTGGTCCCTTGCGTTCATGAAAAGGGGAACGTCCTAAAGCGCTGCCGGGACTCGCAACGATATCGATTGGCACATGGCTAACCCCAGCCAGCCAAACGCGATCCCCAACCGTCCGAAGATAAGTTCGAGCGATGGAAAACGTCGCGATCCGAGGCGACTATTTACCGCTCGTAGTAAGCGAGCGGCATCGAAAGGTCTGAACCGCACTTGAAGTGCCGGGCGCGTCCGCCGGGAATGGCGATTTGCCGATAAACGCATACGTAACCCGAACGTATGCGCGCTCACCACTGGGGCAAATCTGCTTACCTGAGGCCTTAAGAATTATCGGGTACGTATGCCAGTGGCCGCTGACGCAGTTTGGGCTGCAGTCATTTACGCTTGCGAGGCCAGTCGCCGTGGCTGACGCGCTCCCCCAGCTGCTCCAGTGTAATTTCGTAGCGGAAAAGCCGGCGTCGGCGCACGCAAAGACGACGTCTGTAGGCTTGACTTCCGGCTTTCCTTGGCAGTTCGGTAAGCTGACCGTCTGCGCGGCGGCGCTTGGAATCTGTTGCATCGAAATCCAGCCGAGAGAGAGCGTGACACACATGAGCGTGCACTTCGCAATTCGGGCTACGTTCCGACTACTAGGTGTTGCGTGTATCGCGATCATCCGCCGCATCCACTTCTCTGCGGCAGACATTGGCCTTGTGCCTACTCGGCATCACGGGTGACGTCATCGCCGAAAGGCCGTGCTGCCGCGTCGGCGCGACAGGACACGGTACCGGCAGAATTCCTCGATCACCGGTGTGAGGAACGGCCCTTCAGTGCAAGAAATAACGGTGGGTTGAAAAGACGAGTGCTATGCCCAGAGCGTCGGCGGAGGCGATTACTTCGCTGTCGCGGATCGAACCTTCGGGTGCGATGACGGCAGAACAACCGGCTTCCGCGGCCGTCTCGAGACCGTCGGCGAACGGGAAGTAACCATCGCTTGCGCAGGCAGCGCCTTCGCCGTATGTGCCCGCCCGGTCGCCGGCGATCTTGACCGCACTTACGCGGTTGGTTTGACCGGCGCAAATTCCGCGCGTGATGCCGTCGCGCGCGATCACGATACCGTTGGATTTGACGTGACGCACGACGTCCCACGCGAAGCGCAGATCGCGCCACTCGTTCGGCGTGGGCTCGCGCTTCGACACCACGCGCCAGGTTTCGGGACGCGCCTCCGGATCGTCGTCTTCGGCCAACACCCCACCGAGGGCGCTGCGGACGCGCAATTCGCGCGCAAGGCGCAGCGGTAGCCGCTCGTCGTAGCGGATGATGCGAAGGTTTTTCTTGCGTCGCAAACGCGCGAGCGCGTTCTCATCGAAGGCGGGCGCGGCAACGATCTCCAAAAAATACTTTGCTAACAGCTCGGCCGTTGCGAGGTCAACCGGCCCATCGAGCGCGATGATGCCGCCATACGCCGAGACGGCGTCAGCTTCGAGCGCGGCACGCACGGCATCGATCGGATTCTCGCGTTCAGCGACGCCACACGGGACCGTATGTTTGACCACCGCTGCCCGCACGACCCCGGCTGCGGCACCCTCGACTGCGCGCACGAGGAGACGCAGCGTACCATCGAGATCGAGCAGATTGTTATACGATAACGCTTTGCCGCCGAGCTTCTCGGGCAAATGCTCCGTTCGCGAGAGATAGAAGGCAGCCCGCGATTGCGGATTCTCGCCGTAGCGAAGCGGTGTCGAAAGCGGCAGCGTGAGCGCAAGCGACCCCGGCAACTCCGTTGCCAGCAGGCCCGCTTCGAGGTAGCGCGCGATCGACGAATCGTATTCGGCCGTGCGTTCGAACGCGCGGGTCGCGAGGCGCCGCCGGGCCGCCCGATCGAGCGTTCCGTTCCCTTCGAGGACGGCCGCGTATTGCTCGGGATCCACCAGCACCGTTACGTGCTCGAAATTCTTAGCGGCCGCGCGAATCAAAGCGACGCCGCCGACGTCGATCTGTTCGATCGCTTCTTCGAGCGTCGCGCCGGCGCGGGCCACCGTCGCCTCGAACGGATAGAGATTGACGACGACGACCGAAATCGGGGGAACGCCGTGCTCGAGCGCTTCGGCTTGATGCGCCGGGTTTTCGCGATCGGAGAGGATGCCGCCGAAGACGCGCGGATGGAGCGTCTTGACCCGCCCGTCGAAGAGCGACGGGAAGCCGGTCAGATCACCGACGTCGAACGCTTCGATGCCGTGCTCGCGCAAGTGCGCACGCGTTCCACCCGTCGCGTAGATGCGCACACCGCGCGCAACAAGCAGTTGCGCGAGCGCGACGACGCCCGTGCGATCGTATACCGAGAAAAGCGCAGCCTCGGGGCGCTCAGCCGGCAAGAGCAGGTTCCGCCCGGCGCTCCGAAACGAGTTCGGTTTCCGCGCTTTGCGGGGTCAAATCGGCCGAGATCACGCTCGAGATGCCGGGCTCGGCCATCGTGACGCCGTACATGCGCTCCGCCAATTCCATCGTCTTCTTGTTGTGGGTGACGAGCAGCAGCTGTGCGTCGGCGCCGAGTTCCCGCACGAGACCCGAGAAACGCTCGACGTTCGCGTCATCGAGCGCTGCATCGACTTCGTCGAGCAGATAGAACGGCGACGGTTTGACGCGGATTAACGCGAAGATCAGGGCCGAGGCGGCCATCGCCCGTTCACCGCCCGACAGCGCGGCGAGCGACATCATCTTCTTGCCCGGCGGCTGCACCGAAATTTCGATGCCCGTTTCGGAAAGATTGTCCGGTTCGGTCTGCCACATCTTGGCCAGGCCGCCCGGAAAAAGTTCGCCGTACACCGCTTCGAAGGCCGACTTGACGAGCGCAAAGGTTTCGTTGAACTGCTCTTGTGACGAGGCTTCGATCTCTTGGATCGAGGCGAGCAGCGTTTCTCTGGCACGCGCCAAATCGTCGAGCTGCTCTTTGAGAAAGCGCTCGCGTTCGGCCAATTCCTCGATTTCGGCCTCGGCATTGAGGTTGACGTTTTGCAGGCGCGCAAGCTCTTCGCGCAAGCGGGCCACATCGTTTGCGAACTCGCCCTCTTCGCTAGCGTAGCGGGCTTCGACGTCGGCGCACTCTTCGGCCGTCGCCGGATTCTGTGCGAACTGCGCGGCCAGCATGCCGAGTTCGCCATCGATCTCGGCAAGCCGCAGACGCCCGCCTTCGCTAGCCGAAGCCGCTTCGCGTTCGGCGCTTCCCGCCATGCGCAGCTCCGCCTCGAGCTGTTGCGAGCGGGCGGAGGCCACGTCGCGCTCGCGCCGCGACGTCTCGTTGCTCGCGTCGGCCTCGGCGACCCGTTCGCGCGCGCGCCCGAGCGCCGATTCGCCATCGGCGATCCGCTCCGCCAAGCTCGCAAGTTCGTGCTCCATCGACGCGCGCGCATGTGCGGC
>Ga0302326_10000603_pt1 | contig 98216 bp, 60 predicted proteins | sample Palsa_T0_3_FD_202264 | JGI IMG/M metagenome (GOLD analysis project Ga0302326, IMG submission 202264) | Peat permafrost microbial communities from Stordalen Mire near Abisko, Sweden - Palsa_T0_3 | ecosystem: Environmental > Terrestrial > Soil > Palsa > Peat permafrost | place: Sweden: Abisko... | reverse complement strand
GCTGCGCTGGTTTGCCTTGTACCAATTCACGTCCGCAGTGTGATCGTCCGGCGAAGCGCCTGTCGCCAACTCGCCCCACACAACGATCTCCTTCTGGTTTTCCGTGCGATATTTGAAATCGGCGGCCCATTTGTACATCGAATCCACCCAGACACCCGGCGAATCGGTTGCCGTGTGCTGATCCCACCAACCGGCATGACCTGTTCCATCGTCGTGCAGCCATTCATTGCTATAGGGCAGCGTCCATACCTGGTTTTCCGCACCCACACCGGATTTAAGAAGGATCATCCTCGACGGATCGGCCTGGCGCATTTTGTTCAAGGCATAGAAAATGCGCGGGTCATTCAGATCGGGTCCGGTTTCATTCTGTAACGTCCAGACACTGACGCACGGGTGAGACCTGAAGGCGCGGATCATCGCCAGTTCCTTGTCGAGCTGGTAGCGATTGAGGAAATCGAGCTGCGCCCCTTTTCCAGTGGTGTCTGTCGGGACTGTGGGACCCTGTGCATCCTTCACGTCATCTTGGAACGTGAAAAGGCCGCCCCCAGCCTCGCAATAACGCAGCAGCCCCGCGCGATCAAAGGCGTCGAGAACGACAGCCTTGGGCATGTGCCGGTGGTTTTGAATCGAATTGAGGCCCAGTGCTTTAACCGCGTTTACTTCTCGCTGCGCCGCGGCCCCATCTGGAAATATCCCGTTGGGCGCCCAGAAGCCCCAGGAAATTGACGAGCGCGGCACGATGCGCCGGCTGTTGAGATATAGCTTCGCGTCGGTGCCCAGGCCCTTCGCCTCCAGCCACCGAAAACCAAAAGTCGTGCCGCGATCCGAATGCGTGACCGTCGGCAAGCTTGCCGATGCGTCATAAAGATTTGGCTGGTTGATATCCCATAACTGGGCGTTGGCCACGGTTGCGTCGACCGCGGCGGTTCCTGTTTCGCCCGCCCGAACGTGAACCACCTCGCTGCTTTGATAATAAACTTTCCCGTCGCGCGATACCGAAAAATCGACCGGACCGTCATACGCCGAGCCGTTCGAACCGATTTCTGCTAGCAGGCGAACGGATTTTGCATCGGGCTTATTGAATACTGCCAAATCGCGCACGTTTACGGGCCCGCGGACCTGCATCTCGACGCCGCCCGCGAGGCCGCCGAATGCGTGCGTGGCGGGGAGCGTGTATTTTCCCCACCTGAACGAAAGAAAATCCATCCAATCCAGCCTGCCGCCCGGATTGGTGATGCGTACCGCCAGCAAGTTTGGCCCGGCTGGATTGATGGCATCCGTGGCGTCCGCAATAAATGGCGCTTCAGAGATAATGCTGTACCCCACGAGCTTCCCATTGACGTACACCTCGCTGCGCAGCCGCCCAGCGGGAAAACTAAAAATCAATCGCTCTCCTGGTCCCAGCGCCGGCGGCGTGAATGGCCGATACCACCACGACACGCCGAAATAATTCCCCTCGGCGGCGACGATATCCCTCGGCCTCGTCGAACTAGTCGTGCGAGCGGGCGCTTTCCCGAAGTAAAATTCCTCCACCGTCGCCGGCAGCGATACGCCGATACCCGCGCTGTCATTCAGCACCGACCAGCCGCCCGTTGGCGGATTCACAGGCATTGTTTGGAGGTTTACATCCTCAGGCAGGTAGATCGCGTCATCGCGCCAGGCCGCCTTTGGATCCAGCCACAATCGCCATCCCTGATCGAGATTGGAGGAACCGGAGACCGCCGCCTGCGCGGCCGAGAATAAGATGAACTGAAGGAGGATACTGATTAAAGAAATGGATTTGGGGATGTTCATGTAAACACTTTCGTTAGCGATGTCCGGAGGTTGTTGCATAGCTTGCCAGAGCTATTCATTCGCTCTTATTTCACAAGCACCGATACTTCGGCGGCCGATGCGAGATTGTTGTCATTCACGGTTCGCAGCGCCGTGAGGCGGAAGTAGCGTGCAGTCATGGTCGCGGGCAGTTTCACGACCTGCTGCTGCCGGCTGTTGACGATATTGTCGAAATTCACATTGTCTGCCGCGATGGTCCAACCCTTTCCGTCCTGGCTGACTTCAAATCGAGCCCGGGTAATGATCCCGCCATCCCACTGATCCTGGCGCGGCGTGTAGGTGAAGCCGCGGATCGCCACCGTTTCGCCCAGATCCACGGAAAGATGATGGGGCATTGGATCGACCTTGTCGCGATACCGTGTGTGCCAGAAAGTGTTCGGGTCGTCATCAATCGCCTTGCGCGGGTCTCCTTCCAGGCCATCCTGCGAATCGCAGTCAAGGATTTTCCACTTCCCTTTGGCCACGCCAAACTCCATGCGCACGGTCGGGGTTCCTCCAAAGAAATGGGCGCCGGAAGTCAGCGGGAATGTCCGGGCAACGATAACGCCACCGCTGGGCATCGGAATCGGATCGGCGTAGAGGGGCGAAGTGCTGGTGGGGTCAGACCCGTCGAGTGTGTACCGCGCGCAAGTGCCGTCAGGAACTTTGACCGTCACCATGCCGCTCCCATCGCGGGTGATAGTCGGGGCCGAAAGTAATGGTGGCGCGAGATAGAGCCCCATTTCGGCGAGGGTTGGCCGGACGCGGAACTGCCTGAAGCGGATACGGAGCCTGGAGACGGTCGCATCCGCAAAGCGCACGAGGCGTTTGTTGCCGATGACGGTGCCGCTGGCGGCGGGATGCCACTGGCCGTCTTCGAAAACGTCCACATCGAACGCCTCGACCCTCTGACCCGAGGCGATTTGCTCCCGCAGCATCAGACAGTTGGCGCGCACCGGAACGGGAAGTTCCAAGGTAACCGTGACCGAGGCCGGTCCATCCGTCGTGGTCCAGAGCGTGTCGGGATTCCTATCCAACAACGCGCCAAGATCGCCAATGGGTTTGCCGTCAACTACCTCCGCGCTCAGCTTGGCGCCTGCCGCTAGGTTTTGAGAAAAGGTGGCTTTGAGATAGTCGCCTAGCTCGTTCAGCCGTGCGACATCATTCTCATGGAAAAGGCCTCGCCGGTCCGGCGGGATATTCAGCAGGAATTGCCCGTTGCCGCCGACTGAGCCGTAGTAGATATTCAGCAGTTCCTTCAGCGAGCGGACGCGGCCATCTTCGTATTTGTGGTAAAACCATCCCGGACGGATTGAAGTATTTACCTGGCTGGGATACCAGGCGAGAACCGGATGATCGGCGCGGCTGCGCATCAGAGCATCGCGGCTTCCAAGGTCGTCGCCGTGGATGTCGTTCAGGAACCCCGAGAGCGTCTTGTCGGATTTTTCCCATGGCTGGTCATCGCCGGGCATAGGGATAACACTCCACTCGCTTGGGCGCGTGAAACCCGCTTCGTTGCCGCACCAGCGGACATCGGGCCCGCGAACGGTGATGGCCGCGTTTGGCGCAAGCTCGCGAATCAGCTTCCAGTAGGCGCGCCAGTCATAGACCTGTTGTTTTCCGTTGGGGCCTTCGCCGCAGGCGCCGTCAAACCATACCTCTTCGATTCCCGGATAGTTTGTCAAGACTTCTCGGAGTTGGTCGAGGAAGTGCTGGTTGTATTTAGGTGAATCGCCATACGTCTTCTCATGCCGATCCCAGGGCGAGATGTAGATGCCGTAGTGCATCCCTTCGGCGCGGCACGCCGCGACAAAGTCCCCGACAACGTCACCCTGTCCGTTTTTCCAGGGGCTGTTTCTGACACAGTGCTCGGTGTACTTGCTGGGCCACAAGCAGAAGCCATCGTGATGCTTTGCGGTAAGGATCATCCGCGTGATGCCGGCGGCTTTGGCCGCTGCCACCCACTGGCGCGCATCGAGATCGGCTGGATTGAAGAGCTTTTCATCCTCATTTCCCTGACCCCATTCACGGTCGGTAAAGGTGTTCATGCCAAAGTGGATGAATGCAGAGAACTCGTCTCGCTGCCATGCGATTTGCCGGGAAGTCGGCTGGACGTCCGCAGCCTTGGCGATCACTGTCTCCAGTGAATCATCTGGAGCGAGGCGGATGTTCTGCGAAAATGCAATTGCAGAAGAAAGACCGAGCGACAGAATGATTATAATTGCCGATCTATTGGATGATACACTCATAGGATCCCTCTCGACCAACCTGCACAAAATATCCAAGAGCCGACGTGTCGGCGGCCTTCATGGTGCAGGCCGTACCGCGCTGGTGGATTGCGCATAAGGCCGCACTTCGGCGAGTTTGATGATTTTCCCGACCGGCGCATCGACCGTCGGCCGGGCCTGCAATTCGACGGTGTTCGTCTCGTTTGGCCCGAAATTCAGCCAGCATTCCGGGAGCCAGATATCCCGCTGCGGCCCAACAGCCCAATAACGTCCCATCGGATGGCCGTTGAGCGTCACAAAGGCATTGGCGTCGGCTTCCAAGTGAAGCTTCCACGGGACTGACAAAGTTGGAGGTGTGCGTGGAAGCTGGAATTCCAACTTGTAATGGACGAGCAGCCGTCGCTGCTCATCACTGCCGATCGTGGCCCCGGACACGCTTGTGGCGGGCGAAACCTGCAGGCCGTCCAGCACTCGCCCGATGGGCTCGATGTCGCAGCCTTTGTATGGCCCTCCCGGACCCCAATCGTTTTGCACTAGCAGCGCGATGCTGTTGTCTCCCTCATGCAAATATTGCGTGATGTCAAACGTCCATGGGTGCGACCAGTCATCGGCGCTACCGGCTTGCTGCCCATTGACGTAGAGCGTTCCACGGTCATCAATCGTTCCGAAGGTCATCGCGACTCCGGCCGCGAGCCAATGTTTTGAAATCGGCAGCATCGCGCGATAGACCGCCCTGTTTCCCGCCGGCGTGTTGCCGTCTGGCTCGGTCAGATGGACCGTTGGCCACTCATGATCGTCGAAATTCGCCCGGACTTCCGCCAAATCCGCCGGGTTGCCCGCCACCACCTTCATCTTCCAGTCCTCGACGGCGTGCGCACGCGTTTCCTGAGGCACTACACTGATATGAGTGATTCCCTGCCTCAGCTCAATGACAGCCCCAAAATTTGGACATCCCAGGTTTTCGAACAGGATTTCCGCCGTGTTACTTCCCTTGTGCGCGAGCTTGTCCAAATCGAAATATCCGTCTTTTGAGCAAAGCGTTTGGGTTCCATTGATCCGCACTGTTAGGCAATCGCCGCCCCCATCCGACCGGATGTACAGCGCCAACGGGCTTTCCAGATCGTTTACGGCGAGATTGAATTTCACACGATAATACACGTATCTTTGGTCGAAGATTCCGGTAGATTCCAGATGTTTTCCCGGCTGAACATCCCGCCAATCGTTGGCGGGCTCTTCGCCTGCTACGGAAGCGATGCGTACCGGTACCGCCGCGGGCGCGGACTCTGCGGCGACAGGACGCCCAACGAGCTTGGGAAGCCATTCGCCGCCAGTTAAATCGCTTGCGCCCGGCGGTACATAGAGCACTTTCGCCCCGAAATCCGCCAGGTTGTAGGTCAGGCTTTGCTCCGGCCCGTCCTTCGGCTGCACCTTCACGGTCGCTGATCGAGATTCGCTTTGCTGCGAGTTACGCACGAAGAAGAACCGGGATCCATCGTCCGACTGCCGCAGATAGATGCTGACGTCCGGATGGTCACCATCGATTGTCAATTCGACCGGATTGGAATGGATCAATTGATCGCCATGTTCCTTGAGCATTCGGCCGATTGCCTTGACCGCAAAATAGCGGTCTCCTTCGCCCCCCCATTCGCGCAAAGGCGCGTTGTAGTCGTAGGTCTGCGTGATCGTGGGAGCGGCGTAGCGGAAGTTGGACCCGCCGTAGAACATGTAATAGTTGAGCGATGTGCAACCGCGTTCGATGGCGGTCAACGTCAATTGCGTAATTTGTGCTGCATTTTGACCGCCGTAGAGTCCGCCCCCAACCTGGGAAAACCATCCTCCCTGCAGTTCCGTGACGGCGCGGAATTTCTCCGGCTGGTATTTGGCGCAATCTTGAATGCCTTTGATCAGCGGCTCCATGTCATAGTTGGGATACTTATTCACCGTGTTAAAGACATGGCAGCGTAGGAACGGATCATCGCGGAACGCCTTGTCAATTGTTTCGCAGGTGAACAGGGGCACATCGATGCCGCCGTCCAGGGACGCGTGAGCGAGCGCACCCAGGACATCTGCGCGCACGTCTGATGGGATGCCGGCGCCGTTCCAGTCGTACTCGTTCTCGAGTTGCCACAGGATCACTCCCGCGGAGCGCCTGGGAACATTTGTGATGAGGTGCGGCTTGACGACCTTGGCGACCGCGGTAAGCCAGTGCCGGTCCCAGGCGAGCATTTCAGGGGAATTGCAACGAAGAAACCGCCCTTGGCGCAACCCGTCCGGCTCGTATTTCATCAGCCACCCCGGCAAACCTCCTCGATCCACTTCGGCACAGATGTAGGGGCCGGGACGAATGATGACGTAGAGCCCCAGATCTCTTGCTGTTTGAATGAAATCGCCGATCTGTTCCATATCGCGGAGTTTGGAAAAGTCATCAGGGTTTGCGGGCTCCTCGGGCTCATGTAGGTTCCACGCCAAGTACGTTTCCACACAGTTTAATCCGGCGTCCTTGAGCTTCTGCAGGCGATCCTTCCACAGCTGGCGCGGGCAGCGGAAGTAGTGAATCGCGCCCGAATAAATGAAGACCGGCTTGCCATCGATGATCAGGCTGTGAGTGTCGTACCGGATCCGGTCCGGGTGCATAAATTCGACTCCCACGGTCTTGTCCAGGGTGGCCGATTTTGCACGAGCGCACATCGTTGCCACCACAGTGATGACGAGTGCCATGGAGTGCCAAGCTGTATTCCTCCGCATCGCCGGCCCCTTGCAGATTTCCATCCTCGATGTTCGATTCGTGAACTCCCTCGCCCTTACGCGCGGATGCACACAACCCAAGGCCGGCGTTCCGGCAGCAAGCTTTCGAGTCGATGGGAACTCGCTCGTTCCCGCAAAAGTGCGAAACTGGGAAAGAACGCCGACCGGTACCAATTTGGCATTTTATACAGTCAGAAAACCCTTGCTGCAAGCGGAATTCGTGCTATAATTATCACCACCGGAGTGGGGGCGGAATGCCGGCGGGCCGGCCCCATTCGAGTATTGTTCTGGCGGAGGTCCGATGAGTGCCATGTCGATCTCGCGTGGAAAGTGGTCTCCTTCCAGAAAATCCAAACGCGGTGCGGTTGATCGAGCCGCTCGTCTACAACGTGCCTGCAGTCTCGAGTCCCTCGAGACCCGGCTACTTCTCTCCGCCTCATATACTTGGCAGAACATCAACATCGGCGCGGGAGGATTCGTCGATGGCATCTTCTACGATCCGCACAATCAAAACGTCATCTACGCCCGCAGCGACGTGGGCGGACTCTATAAGACCATCAACGATGGAACTAACTGGACCCAATTGCTCAATTGGGTCGGCAACGGAAGCGGGGGCTCAAACGGCGTCCTCAGCTTCGCCATCGACCCCGAGAATTCCAATAATCTCTACGCCGACGTTGGATTGTATACCGGAAGCAACGGCTATGTGCTCTACTCCACGAATGCCGGAGCAACCTGGGGCGTAACTTCGCTGAGCTTCTACGTTGGCGGCAATGAAGACGGCCGCGGCGCCGGCGAGCGCATCGCGGTCGATCCCTACGACAGCAATATTATCTTCCTGGGAAGCAATGCCAACGGCCTTTGGGAAAGCACCAATGCCGGTCATTCGTTCAGCCAGACCACGTCATTCTCCACGTCGGCAGGGATCAATTTCGTTCTTTTCGATCCCAACGTCGGAACTGCGGGCAACCCCACGCAGGAGATCTTCGTCGGCGAAACCTCCACGGCCAGCGGCACCAATCTTTTCGAAACCACCAACGGCGGTACATCCTGGACGGAAGTGACCGGCACGGGTTCAGCTCCAACCGGATGGATGGTCGAACGCGCTGCCATGGCTTCGGATGGCAATCTCTACCTGGCTTACGCCGACGACCAGTCTCCCACCGAGCCGGACAATGGAGGAGTATTCCGTTACAACACCTCCACCGGCGTCTGGGCCAACATTTCACCCGTCGTGCCGCAAAGGTCATCAGCACCCTACGACTATTTCGGCTACGGCGCGTTGGCCCTGGATCCCAACAGCCCCACCACCATCGTCGTCAGCAGCCTTGACCGCTACAACTACGGCGACCAAATCTGGCGCACAACCAACGCCAACGCTAGCTCCCCGACCTGGACCGCGCTTTACAGTACCAGCAGTTACAGCGGCTATCCCCCAACGCGAAATACCACCACTTCGCCGTACATGGCCTCTAGCACCGACGGTATCGGCAACTGGTGCAGCGACATCGCTATTAATCCCTTCAATTCCGCACAAATCATGCACACCTATGGTGGCGGCATCTGGGCCACCAACGATGGCACCAGTACAACCACACTCACCGCGGCAAACAGTTGGTATTTTCCCGATACCGGGATTGTGATGACGGCGATCCTTGATTTGAACGCCCCCACCGGCGGCATGCCGCTCTATGGCGCCTTGGGCGACGTTGGCGGCTTCGCGTTCACCACCCTCACGTTTTCTCCCACGCAGGGGAATGTCTACGTCAACGGCGGCGGTGGCAACCTGACCTCCGTCGATTCCGCCGGACTCGATCCCCAGGACTCCGTCATGGTTGGCAATCTCGGCACCATCTACGGATTCTATTCCACCAACGGAACCACCTTCACCCAGTTCGTCTCCAATCCCGGCGGGAGCAGCGGGTACAGCAACGGCACCGTTGCCATCTCCGCCAACGGATCGACCATTGTCTGGGCGCCTTCGGGTCAGGCTGCGTATTACACCACTAACCACGGCTCCAGCTGGACCCTTGCAACCCTCACCGGCGGCGGCGCCCTGCCTACCGGCGGAACCATCCTCTCCGACAAGGTCAATCCCAATTATTTCTACTATTGGACCGAAAACTCCAATGACAATTCCTGGACGCTCTACATCAGCAGCAATGGCGGACAGACTTTCAGCGCTAGTGCCGGTGGATCGCTCGCAACCGGAAACCCGACATTTGCGGTGAATCCGACGGTCGCCGGTCAATTGTGGCTCGGCACGTACGTCGGCATCTACGAATCCACGAACTTCGGCGCCAGCTTCTCCCATCCCTTTAGCTACAGCACCGGCGTGTCGTCCCTTGCGGTCGGCGCGGCCGCGCCGGGAAGCTCTTATCCCGCCATTTACATTTACGGCACGCCCGCTGGCGACTCATTCGAAGGCATATACCGTAGCGACGATGGGGGAAACACCTGGCTCCTGCTTGACAACTCCAGCGAGCAATGGAGCGGTGTAATGGCGGCCGACCCCAATGTCTTCGGACGCGTTTACGTAGCCAATGAGATCGGCAACCCCGCGAACAGCCTTCCCGCCGGCTGGTCCGATACCGACATCAACGAACCGGGCAATCCGGGCTGGGCCACCAGTTCCACCACCCTCTCCAACGGAACCACGGTCAACCAATGGAATCTCGTCGGCGGTGGCGCGGGATTCTCTTCCACGCCGATCACAATCAGTTCGCTTAGCCGAACCGGCGGCGTCGCCACCGCCGTCACCTCGACCGACAGCGGCATTCAGGTTGGGCAAATGATCACCATCTCCGGCGCCACAAACTCCGCTTATGATGGCACGTTTGTCGTCACTGGCCTCTACAACACCGCCGCCGGCCTTTCAAACGACATCGGCGCTGCCACTGAATTCACTTTCACCATCGCCGCCGGCACTGACACCGCCTCCGGCACGATCAGCGCCACACTGGACGATCAGTTCAATTACGCCTATGAGCCGATCACGGGCAATGCAGCGATCTCCGCGGAACTACTAAGCCTGACCAATGCCGACAACGGCAACGGAACGCCTCAGGCTGGCGTCATGTTCCGAGCCAGCACTAACCCTGATGACCCGTTTTTTGAAGTGGTTCAGACCTCGGCTGGCAGTCTCGTGCTTGAATATCGCTCGATAACCGGCGGCAGCGTGACGACTCAAACTCTCAGCAGCGCAGCGGTCGGATCCGAATACATGAAAGTCGTCCGAAACGGAAGCAATTTCAGCGCGTATTACAGCGCTAACGGCACAAGCTGGACACTCGGCTCGACGGTTGCCATTGCCGCGATGCCCGCGACCGCCAACGCGGGCCTCATGGCCAGTGCCTCCTACAACCCGCAATTGACCGATGCGACTTTCAACAATGTCGTCGTCAACACCGGCCCAACGGTCGCCAGCGCCGCGACTGCAATGCCTAGCCTCGTGACCGGCACTTCCACCGCTCTTAGCGTCCTGGGATCCGACAGCGGCGGGCAAAGTTCCCTCATCTACTCCTGGTCGTACACCGGACCCACCGGCGTCACCTATACCGGCGCGACCAATGGCACCAATGCCGCGCAGAACATCACCGCCAATTTCACTCAGGCCGGCACTTATGATTTCACCGCCACGATCACCGATACCAGCGGATTGTTCACCACCAGCAGCGTGAACGTCACGGTTGAGCAGACGCCGACCACCATCATTGTTTCGCCGAATTCGTCGCCGGTTGTTCCGGTGGGTTTCTCGCAGCAGTTCTCCGCGACGGCCGCCGACCAATTTGGTAATGCCATCACTTCGTCGAGTTTCACGTGGGGGATCAGCGGCAGCGGGAATTCGATCGATGGAACGGGTAATGCCACGCTCGGCTCGACGCCGGGGTCTTATACAGTCACAGCGACCGACGGCAGCGCGCAGGGAATGGCGAGCGTGATCGCCGAGAATTTTGCAGTCCCATCCGGATCGAACCTGGACATCAACCTAGGTTCGGCAGGACCGGTGGCGGTCTCCGCCAGCGGCGGGAACATCACCGCAAGCCAGAACGGCGTGCAGATCACCCTCTCCGGATTCACGGGAGTGACCGTCACCGATACAGCGACCAGCGATGTGCTCAATTTCAACGGCGTTCTGGCGTTGCCGTTTGCGTTCGTCAATACCGGCAGCTCAGTCGTAAACGTGAACAATGGAACGCTCATCTTCGCTGCGGTTCCCGGAGGCAGCATAAGCCTGGGCAATCTATCGGTGGCATCCGGCGCCGGCGCGATGATCACGGCGGCGACGACGAACAGCGCAACGACGCTGAACGTCAATTCCCTTTCGATCGCCGCCAACGGTGCGCTGGATATGACGAACAATGAAGTGCTGATCAACTACGGCGCGGGTCCTGATCCAATTTCCACGATCGCGGGCTGGATCGCCGGTGGCTATGCGGGCGGCTTGTGGAACGGATCGGGAATCAATTCCAGCATTGCCAAGACGAATTCCTCCTATGGCCTGGGTTACGCCGATTCAGCCGATGCGGGCAATCCGGCGAATCTTTCGCCCGGCCAGATTGAAATCCTGTATACGTTGCTGGGCGATGCGAATTTGGATGGCAAGGTGAACGGCGCCGACTTCACCCTGATGGCGTCGAATTTCAACGACTCGGTCACCGCAGGCTGGGACAAAGGCGATTTCAATTACGATGGCGCCGTCAACGGCAACGATTTCGTATTGATGGCCGCCAATTTCAATCAATTTGCTCAGATCGCCGTCCCCGCCGTGGCGTCGGTGACGCAAGCTCTCGCCTCAACGTCTTCAACCCCCGCGACCGCAACGACCGTCGCGGCCACGGGATCGGGCGATGACGACATTGTCAGCACCGTGCTGGGCAAACATGCGGCGAAGAATCGAAAGATGGAGGCACGGCGTAATTCCCGTTAATTGAGGATTCCCTCGGCGCTAGGACGCCGTTGACGTATCGCTTACCAATCTTCCGGGCCACGCCGTGTTGATTTCTTAATGTCGCCTCAGTGTGCCGACCGTCCTCCAAAGAAAAAAGACGCGGTTGGTTGATCGCTTACGTGAGGATAGTTAGTTTCCGGCTTTTACCGCAGTGCATTCCGCCCGGTCACTAGCATCTGCGACCGGCGTTGCGTGGGCATTAAACCAACCGTATCTTTTCCTTGTCGGGACGTTCGGCACACTCACGTGGCATGAACAAATCACAGCGCCCTGGCACGGAAGATTGGCGTCAGATCAAAGACGGACAGCGGCCCCTCTGAATCCGCTCGCGCGCTAATGATTTCCACATCTCATCTGCCTGGGGGATGCCCTTGGCGTATCGGTCACCGCAATTACGGGTTGGACAGTGGCCGCAAACAATGTGGACTATAACGGTCCTGGCGTATGGAACATTGCGGATGGCCAGCGAAATATCGACCTCGACGGGTCAATCGGGACTGCGGACGATAGTGGAACATTGTCTCAGACCTTCGACACGATTGCAGGACAATCTTATCTCGTAACGTTCCAACTAAGTGGCAACCCAGCCGGCGGTCCCCTTGTGAAACAGGTGCAGGTGAGTGCAAGCGATAGTTCGCAAACATTCGATTACGACATACAAACCATATTGCCGACGAACCTCCCGTTCGACATCACATACGAGCAAGAAGAATTTCCGTTTACTGCCGTCAATAGTTCAACGACTTTAAGTTTCGCCAGTCTCACCTATCTCACGGGAGATACAGGATTCGGACCGATAATTGATAACGTCAGCGTTTCTGCGGTTCCTGAGCCTGCGAGTATGAGCGTCGTAACCGTCGCTGGTTTCGGGCTGGGTCTCCGTCGTCGTCGCGTGAAGCAAATCATTTGAGTTGATTTTCGAAAAGCTTAAGACATCCGAAGGCCCTAGTTGTTGGGCTCCGTTGGAGGGTCTTGGCCCCGAGACATCTACGGTGTGGCGGCCTTCTCCCCTTGGCGGTGCGGGCAAGTGCTTCTTCGCTAAGTGGCGTGTTGACGAGCCGGAGCCAGTTACGGGGGCGTTCGACTGGCCAGGATGCGAGCCGGATAGAGACGCCGTCGTGGCCGGGTGTTTGAGTCAGGCTTGACCAACACCAGTCCTCGGCCTGCCTCACAACTTTTGCTCGAACGGGATTCGCTTCGACGAAGCGAAGGAGCGTCAGCAAATGCTCGTTGCCTTGGGCCACAAACAGCTTGAAACGTCCCTGGTACAAATGCCCTTGTCCTTCACTACCGCGATGTGCCCGCCAGCGTCGAACGTGCGTGGTGCAAAGCCAACCCATGAAACGCGAAAGGTCTTTGGCCACTGCCGCCTTCAGGACCAAGTGCCAATGATTTCGCATGAGGCAGTAGCCAAGGACGCCAACAGTCGGATATCGCGAGCGGGCTTCCTCCAAGAGCTTAACGAAGGCGGCGTAGTCGCCATCTTTGGCGAAGATGTCCATGCCGCAGTTGCCGCGATTGAAGACATGGCAAATGCAATCGTCGGCCAAGCTGCGTGCGGTGCGAGGCATCGCGTGAGCTTATTCGGAAACCAAACGCTTTCAACGCGGCTTACATTCACGTTCAGGTTTCGCGGATTAAATCTAGTTCCGACAGCCACGGAAAATTCAGCTCTACATTTCGGGTCGATTCGGGACTACAAAGGACGAGAATTCGACCGCGTCGCCAAAATGGCCAAACTCTCTAAGTCTATATTCGGTCATTATTTACGGTGAATCCAATTCAAGTGATGTTGCGTATCAGTGTGCTTGTAAGGGTGGCACTCTAGCCGCTGAGTTAATCGCCCCAAGCTGAAAAGCAGGGCTTCTGTACTCCATTAAAGAATGAAATCTAGTATGGCATCGACTTCCCCGCAATGAATCGTACTAAATTTCCATGGAGCTTGTGCTGGCTGCGCAAAAAGAAGACGACGAAAGCGTGCTATCTGCGAAAGGTTAAACTGCAGTCGCACTTTCCGGATCAAGTTGAGGACCGACAATTCGGACGGACGATTTTCATGCAGTTCGTGGTGAATTCACATTGAGCCGTCTTTGGACCAGTAGCAAGAAGAATTAAGCGTTGAATTCGAGCAGGAATTAGTTAGCATCAACTGCTGTCATATCAGAAAAAGGGGATTACCACCGATGCCGGCCGCACAAACGCTGCGCCGAGGGAGAGAAAATGCGCGAAGGAAGACTGGTCGGCCGGAAAACGGCGATCGCCGTGATGTCGGTCGTAATTGGTTTAGGTTGCGAACGTGGGTTCAGTGCCACTGTCACGGCGCCGACGGTCCCCGGCTCTCTGGATGGAACGCCCGGTGCCAGCGGCACCGGCAATAGCGGAACAGCAGGCGGCGGAGCAACCGCCAGCTTGACGAATAGCACCGATCAGAACAACACCGCGACCGCAACCGGCGGCGCCGGCGGCGCGGGGGGAAGCGGCACACCGACCGCTCCCACCGGCGGAAAGGGAGGGGCCGGCGGCAATGGTGGGGGCGCCAATGCGAGCGTCACCGCCGGCTACACCAATCCCCCTGATACGGCTTATGGAACATACTCCACGGCCACGGGAGGAAACGGGGGGACCGGAGGCGCCGGGGGAAAGCCGAGCAAAGGAGCGCAGGGCTACGGGGGATCGGGCGGGACGGGCGGCAATGCCAGCGCATCCGGCGCCGCGAACCAGGAGGGGAGCGTTGTAATTTATGTGACGGCAAATGGGGGCAACGGCGGCGACGCGGGCAACGGCGGATTGGGCCTGGGTTCCCCCGGCACCGGCGGCAACGGGGGCGTTGCGACGATCACATCGTGCACTTCATCGACGGGGACATCAGGGGCCGGGGGAGACTCGTTGTCGGATGCCACACTGGTTGGCGGCAATGGCGGCGCGGGGTTTGACGGCGGCGCTGGCGGCACCGGGGCGAGCGAATCGCTGACCAACGTGGTGTCGGCAAATTCATCCAACAATCTGGGGCTTACGCAAAACGTGACCGGCGGCAACGGGGGAAACAGCGACGGGGGAAGCGCCGGCACCGCCGGCTCAGCCACTTCAATCATCTCACCAGGAGCCCTGGGAAGCATAACTTTGATCCAGGGCGACGCTTCAGCCATCGCTGGAAATGGCGGGTCAAACAGCGGCACGAATGTCGCGGCGTCGAACGGCGCGAACGCCGTATCGACCTTAAGCGTTGGTACGTCATCCGGCACGGTATGGGCCTATTGCCTTTCAACGGGCGGCAACGGAGGAAACATCACCGGCGGCAGCGGCACCGCAGGCACGGGAGGAACCGCCTCAGGCGGTTTGTCGATAACCGCTACGAACTACTACGCCCCCTGGCAATGCATTGTAAACGGTGGAAATGGAGGCTCGGTCTCATCGGGAGCGACCGGCTCGGGCGGCGGGGGCGGGATGGCGACCGGCAGCTGCACGGCGACGGGCGAGTTTGCGACCATGGCCATCACGGGCGGCAGTGGCGGCAGCGGCAGCGGATCGGGAAATTCAGGCGGTGGAGGCGCGGTTTCCAACGTCGGCGTGATTTCGATGGCTAATGCGAGCATCGACCTCAATGCCGTCGGCGGTAATGGAGGGGCGGGAATCAACGGCGCCGCTGGCGGCAATGGAGCTTCGGAAAGTATCGACACGGCCATCTCCGCAACCTCAGGGGCCCTTGACTTTATCCAGGGCGATGTCGGTGGAAACGCCGGAAACGCCGATACCGGCACTCCGGGCGCCGCCGGCAACGCCAGTTCCACTTACACCATCAGCGGAAGAGGCTCGACCGTCCACGGGGACATCAACGGCACGGTGAACGCCGTCGGTGGCAACGGCGGAAACGCGGACAACAGCGGCACGACCGGTGGAAATTCCACCGCCGATATTTCGGTCAGCCACGACGGCAATATCACCGCCTCGGCGATAGCCAACTCCGAAAATTCTGCCCCCGTCGCCGGCGCCGGCGGAGACGTGCTGATTTCCGGAACCGGCGCTGCCGGCGGTGCATCCACGGCGACCGCCGGCGCCACCGACACCGATACATCCGGCCTGGGGGCGGCCAGCGCGTACAGTAATTCGAACGGCGGCACGGGAGGCTCAAGCGTTTCAGGAAACGGCGGCGCGGGCGGAACTGGAACCGCCGGCGCATCGGCGCAGGCATCAAGCTCCGCGCCCGCCAGCGCGTATGCGACCGCTATCGGCGGTACGGGCGGAGCCGGCGAGGGAAGCTCTTACGCCGGCCAGCCGGGCGCGGCGGCGACCATCTCCGGAGTGTCGGGCTTTACGGGCTCGGGAAAGGTCATCATCGACGCAGCCGGCTATGGCGGCGCGGGAGGCAACGGCACTTCGGGCGCTGCCGGCGGTAACGGCGCGACCGAGACCGTCAGCAATGTCCTGTCCGGGGCGACGACGGGAGAACTCGATCTTTCCCAGGTGGCGCAGGGCGGCAACGGAGGCACTTCCGACACGGCGGCACCGGGCGGCGGCGGCGCGGCGACATCGGTGGTTTCCACGGGAACCAGCGGAGAATCCCTCGTTAGCGCTTATTACCAGGCAACCGGTGGAAACGCCGGCGCAGGGGGCGGCGCGGCAACCGCGCCGGGCGGAGCGGCAACGACGACCGTGAATCTCTCCGCGACGCAGAACCTAACCATCACCGCCACGGGCGCTGGCGGCAATGGTGCCAGCGACGGCATAGGCGGCGCTGGTGGAAACGCCACCGTTTCCGCAACCGGCTCAAGCAGCGGCACGAGTTCGGGTCAGAGCGCCGAAAGTATTTCGTCAACGGCCACCGGTGGAATTGGCGGCGATGCGCAAAGCGCCGGAGCCGCGGGAAACGGCGGGACGGCGACGGCCTCCGCATCGGTGAGCGGTTCGGGCCCGGACGCAGTGATATCACATGCCACGGCCATCGGCGGTAATGGAGGGAGCAGCCACAGCACCTTCTACGTCAACGGCGCCGGTGGCGGCGCATCGGCGACGGCGACGGGGCCGCAGAACGCGACGCTTATTGCCCAGGCATCGGGCGGAACCGGTGGCTCGAAATACAACGGAAGCTTCGGCGCTGGCGGAGCCGCTTCGGCCATTCTGCATGACAACCAATACAACGTCGAGCAGGATTCCCCCGCTGTTGGCAGCACCGGCGGAAGCGCCTATGTGCAGCTTTCACCGGTTACGGTTCTGCCCAGCGTGCTCAACATTGGAAGCAGCACGGGAATTACCAATAACACATCGCTGTCGGTGAGCGGAAACGGAATCGTAACGATGTATGGCCTGCTGGGCACCGGTAGTTTGAACATCAGCGGAAACGCCGATTTTCAATTAGCGCTGCAATCCGGCGCCAGCCAGCAGTCTTCCCTTTCCGTCTCGGGAGGGGGCACGTTCGATATCTACAACAATCATTTTTTCCTGAACTACGGAAGCGGCCCCGATCCCATCTCATCCATCGCGGCACTGATCAAGTCGGGATATGACGGCGACACCTGGAGCGGGACGGGCATCACGTCAACCGAGGCACATTACACTTCCAGCAGTTACGGCGTCGGCTACGCGGATTCGGCCGACATCGGCAACCCCGCGGGTCTCGCCTCCCACCAGATCGAAATCACCTACACGCTCCTGGGCGACGCGAACCTGGACTACAAGGTGAACGGCACCGACTTCACGCTGATGGCGGCCAACTTTAACGATTCGGTCACCAACGGCTGGGACAAAGGCGACTTCAACTACAGCAACACGGTCAATGGAGATGACTTCGTCCTGCTGGCCGACAACTTCAATCAATTCGCGAGCCAATCGGATGTTTCCGGAGCGGATTTGACGGCGATCGACGCCTTTGCCGCCGCCAATGGAATCAGCTTATCCAACGTTCCCGAGCCGGCGAGCGCGGGGCTTATTCTCTTCGCTGCCGGAGGCGCACTTTTTTCGCGGCATCGCCGGAGAAATCCGCGATTTCGCCAATAGTGCCGCTCAGCAGATGACTCCATCTACTCCGGCTTCGATTCCCGCGTCATCAGTGTCGTCAGCGCCCGAATCACGTCCATCCCCTCGAACAGCACCGCGTGCACCGATTCGGTGATCGGCATCTCCACGTTGAAGCGGATCGACAGCTCGCGAACGCTGCGCGTCGTCGGGACGCCCTCGGCGACGCTGTCCATCGACCCCAGGACATCCTGCAACTTCCGCCCCTTGCCGATCTGCTCGCCAACCGTGCGGTTGCGGCCTTCGGGGCTGACGCACGTCGTCACCAAGTCGCCCATTCCAGCAAGGCCCTGGAACGTCGATTCCTGCGCGCCCATCGCCATGCCAAGCCGGGTGATCTCCACCAACCCGCGCGTCACCAGCGCCGCCTTGGCGTTGTTGCCGGCGGCCAGGCCGTCGAGAATTCCCGCGGCGATCGCGATCACATTTTTGGTTGCCCCCGCCAGTTCCGTTCCGATGACATCCGGATTGGTATACACGCGAAACCACTGCGTGGAGAAAACACTTTGAATTCGCAGCGCCAGTTCCCCATCCTCCGAAGCCGCCACCGCCGTCGCGGGGAGATATCTGGCCAGTTCCGCGGCAATGTTCGGCCCCGACAGCGCCGCCAGGCTTCCTCCGCGACCCACGACGTCCAGCAGAATTTGCGTCGGACGCATCAGCGTCTGGTTTTCGATCCCCTTGGCGACGGAAACAATCGGCACCCCCGCCGGCACGTGCCGCGCCAAGCGCCGCCACACGTTCCGCATATATTGCGTCGGCACCGCCGAAAGAATCAGCGTGCATCCCTGGAAACATTCCGCATCGTTGGCGGTCAGCCGCAGATTCCGCGGCAGCTTCACCCCCGGCAAAAGCCGCTGATTTTCGCGGTTTTGAATGAGCCGATTGATCGACTCCTCAAACGCCCCCCAGAGCGTGACTTCATGCCCGCCCTGGCTCAGCAGCAGCGAACAAACCGTCGCCATCGCGCCATCGCCGACGATTGTGACACGTTCCGACATGCCGGGAGTTTAGATTGCCCATTGCCAATTGCCAATTTGTTTAACAGGTTGATGCGCCCCTGTCGGCGCCGGCACTTATGCATAAAAATCCCGCGATGATATAATCTGGGCCACCCTTAGGGAGGTTTCATGCGGGTAAGACTGCCAATTGCTGCGGTGATGTGCATTGCATTCATTTCCGCAATGGCGTGGGCTCGTCCAGAGATGGCGGACGACGCAAGTCAATCGGGGGCCGTTCGCGTGAAATTCGCAGGCGGCGCGACGGAGCTGGCCACCCTTCAAGAGGGAGTTCGATATTTTTCGAACCGCCGCTGGACTCTTCAGAATCTTCCCCCTGAAATTCTGGGATTGACATTCACCCGGCGGGTAGGAGGAAATCCGGCAAACGCGGAAATTGCCGTTTCAGGCGCCGCAACGGTTTATCTTCTGGTTGATAGTGCCGATGGCCCCAACCACGGCGAGGACGTGAATCAGCGGCTTGCAGGTTCGGGATGGGTCAAACTCCCGGATGATGCCAGTTATACCGCCAGGGGCACAAAAGTGTGTCCGATTTCCATTTATAAAATGGAGGCTACCTCCGCGGAACGAATCAAAGTCGAGGGAGCGTCGTGGGCTGGATTTGTCGTCGCGGCAAGCAATCTCGCGCTGGGCAGCGAACAAGCAGGCGCAGCGCCCGACCGAGGTTCTGCTGATTCCACGCCTGTACCGGAGGCCGCGCCTGTGGACCTTACCGCGGCCGGCCCTACAACCCAGATAAGCAAGCTGCAGACATCCATCGAAACTCTGTATGTAGTTGAGCAGCCCTCGGGCGGAATGCTCGGATCTGCGTCTCGGTTGATTTTGACGGCGTCGCCAGGCGTCGCCAAAAAAGGCGACGTGGTTCCCCTTTCTTTCGCCACCCGGGTCGGCCCCGAAATGAAATTAGTTCTGGATGAAGTGGCACGCGCGATCAATGTACATTACCGATTGGCCGGAGTGGAAAAGATCGAACTGAGTTTCGAGGACAAGTACAGCGCCAAGGATGGCGGTTCGATCGGAGCGGCGATCGGCACGCTGATGCTGTCGATGATCGAAGGCTATGACATCGATCCGAATCTGGCGATCACTGGCGATGTCAGCGCCGACTCCAAGGTGCTGCGCATTGGCGGCGTCGCAGCCAAGCTGCGCGGCGCTGCCGATTCGGGGTGTACCATCGCCGCCGTTCCGCAGGATAATGCCGAGCAGGTGAGAGACGCATTGGTTTACGAAGGACCTTCCCTCCTGACAAACGTGCAAGTTATCGGGATGTCGGACCTGGATGATGCCGCCGCCATTTGCCGGGTCGATCGGGAGGCCAAACTCGCCGGGGCAATCCGTCTCTTTGGTGAGATTCAAAAGTCGATGCTGGATTCTTCAGATTATCTCTATACCCCGGAGGCGCTGGCAAAACTTCATGAGGTGCTGTCACTCGCGCCGAACCATCTTTCCGCCAGGTTTCTGATCCTCGCTTCGCAGCACAAGTTGCCTCGCCTCACGGCCGCCGCATCAGAGTATTACACCTTCGTGGCCGTCCGAGAGTACTTATCCACGCCTGCGACAGGAAAAACCTCGGCCCAGGCGACCGATTATTCGTCTGAGATTGCTCGGGAGAAATTAAAAAAACTGCGGCCGATGGCTGACCTGGCGGTCGTTCCATTTATAGATGCGTGGAGCGATTACATTCAGGCATTCGAAGAGTGGCGTCATGGAGTAGTCACGGCGACATACGTAAACGACAAAAATCAGGAAGTGCTTAACGAGGAAACAAAGCTAAACACCAATCGCGATTTGGCCGAAAAAATGCTTCGTGAGGGAATTTAGAAGCGTTCCACTTGAGAATGCAGGGTCCGCGTTGGTCCGTTGGGGTGACTGCAAACAAGAGCAGCGAAGCGCCTTCATACGGAACCAGCGTTCTCCGCAAGCTTCCTGATGCTATCCTCCAATCCCCCCGCCCGATTTCGCGCCATCCAGCAACGCCGATGTTCTTTAACGATCTTTCTCAGGTTCTTTGCCAGACGTTTTTGATTTACGCTGGGACCATCCAATTTCATTTTTCCGATTTCACACGCAAACCGCAGCATCGTCGCCGCGTTTTCAAATTCGGAAATGATCAGCTTCGCATCGGGTCGCTTCATCTTCGCACGCTGTAGATCGCGTGTCGCCGAATCGATCACGGCGAGCGATGCGTCCAATCCCTCCGTCGTGATCCCCTCCATTGGATCGCGATGGGTCGAAGACGGCACGAAAATGCCGAACAAAGCCGAGCGGTTGTTCATCGGCTTGCCGATCGCCTGATAAACGTTTCCCAGCGCGCACGCCGCGCTGCCGATGATCTTCGCGCGATCCTCGAACACGTGCGCATCGAGCAGATCGGCCAGCGGCAACTCGCGATTCGATTCGTAACACCAGCTCATCGCCGCGCCCGCGGCCAGGCCGGCGTAGCTGATGGGCAAATACTGCAAATGCCCGTAATCGCCCCAGTCGGTGTTCAGATATCCGATGGCCCCGTGCTTCAGCCCCGCCTCGGCGGCGCTGCGCTGATTGGCCAGCATGTTGTCCGTCCGGCCCGCGATGCTGCACCAACTGCTTGTGCCCGGGCAGACGTAAAACGGCGCGCCGCTCTTGGCAAATCGCTCGGCTTCAGCGTCAAACGGATGATTCGCCTCGTATCCCCAGTTCAGCGCGATCGCCTGGCGCGGCAATCTCGGGATCAGCTCCGGCTGGTGGAGAATCACATCGCCCCAGAACATCATCCGCCGCCCGTGGCGGCGCACCAGCGCATCCACCCGCGATAAAAATTCTAGATAAACTTCGTGCACGCCGCGCTCCGCACAAATGTCGCCGCTGCGGCCCTGGCCGATGTCAAACGTCTCGTCGCAGCCGACATTAAAAAGCCCGCTGGAAAAGTTCGGCAAAAGCTGTGTATAGAGATCTCCCAGCAAATCCAGGCTTTTTTCATCAATCGGGCAAAGACTGAACGGGCCGTCCCAGCGAAATCCCCACGGCGTGTCGGCGCCATCCGGCGCCTCCGCCAGCGGCAGATATTTCGGATGCCGCAGCCAGCGCTCCATGTGCCCGAAACTGTTCTGGTTGGGCGCCAGCTCGATGAACCTCGCCCGGCAATATTCATCCAGCGATTGGATTTCCCCGGGCAACATCGGGCTGGCGTCGCGCCAAACCGCTTCGTGCCCCGCGTACGCAAACGTGTGCTCGATGTACAACTGAAGCTGGTTGACCTTCCACTCGGCGAGCCGGTCGATCAGCGAAAACAGTGTCGCCATCGTCGGGACCTTGTCACGGCTGATGTCCAGCATCACGCCGCGGGCGGGAAAATCCGGCCAGTCCTCGATCTCCAGGCAGGGCAGCGCTCGTCCAAAACACCGGCGAAGCTGCGCCAGCGTCTGCCGCGCGTAAAAAACGCCCGCCGCATCATGACCCGTGATCCGGCAGGCCTGTGGCGTAATGGAAAGCTGATATCCCTGCGGCCGCGCGACGGCCGGATCGATCGTTTCCGAAACCGCCGCCGTGGATACGTCTCCGCGCCGCTCGATGTGCCGCGGCGACGGCAGCAGCAACAGAGGTTCCTGGACATCCGCCATTGAATCAGGAGTGTACCTACGCCGCCATGAACGATAAAAACACCAGCGCCAGAATGATCGCGAAAATCACCCACAGAACGATGATGGCGACGGTATATCTGCCGCGCTGGGATTCGGAAAGACCTTCGCTTTGAACGGGGATCGCCCTCAACTCGTCCGCCCCCGCCGGCGCAATCACGGCCGATTCATCCAGCGGAAAGCCTCGCTGGCGCAGCGTCCCCGGCAATTCATCCACACGCCCAATCAGGTCGCGCGCCCATTCCACTTCCGTCTGGAGCACCAGCAGATGAACTTCCGTGTCGTCTCCCGTCCCCATCCGCATGCGCGCAATGATTCCATGGCGCGAGAGAATGCGGTTGGCTCGGTGCCACTGTCCCACAGTGGCAAATGACGCCGCCACTTCCCACTCGACCTCGCCACTCGAAACATGCGGCAGCGGAGGAGGCGGTTCCATGACCGCCATCATAAAAAGGCGGCGACGATCTTTCGAATCGTCGCCGCAAAGTGGTTTTCGAGTTTTGCCGCGGCGGTGGTTACGCCGCCCGGCCGCCGTTGTTCTGGTATTCGTAGTAGGTGCGGATGTTGCGTCCATAATACCCGCCGCCCTGCGCTCGCACGGCATTGAGCACGACGCCCAGGTGTTCCGCCTTGACCTGCTTGAGCAAGTCCCTCATGCGGGACAGCACGCCGCGGGTGTTAATCCGGGCGCGGACGACCGACACCACGCCATCCACGCGCGGCGCCAGCGCCACCGTTTCCGACACGAACAGCAGCGGGCCGCTGTCGAAAATCACGTGGTCGAATTCCTCCAGCGAACGCTCGATGAAATCGACGAGCAACTGGCTTTCCACCAGCTCCGTCGCGTTGGTCGGCTTGTGACCGCTGGGCAGCACGAACAGATTCGGCACCTGCGTCTCCTGAACCGCGTGCTCGAAAAGCTCCATGTTGTTCAGCACGTCGGAAAAGCCCTGCTCGTTGGGAAGATTGAACACGCGATGCAGCTCCGGCCGGCGGAAGTTGGCGTCCACCAGCAAAATCCTGCGCCCGTTGAGCGCGAGGCCGCTGGCCAGATTGCACGCGATGGTCGATTTCCCATCGCCCGGCGACGGGCTGGTCACCAGGATGCTCCGCGCCGTGTCCAGCGATGAGCTGTGCTGAAGCCGCGTGCGGACCTGCCGTAATTGCTCGGCCATCATCGAATGCGGGGCCTCGAAGATCACCACCGGCAGACGCGCGCCCGCCGATTGAGGATCGTCGTCTTCATGCGGAACCATGCCCAGCAGATTCAATGCGCCCACGCGGGTGATGTCGCGCGGCGACCGGATCGAGGTGTCCAGCAGTTCCCGCAGGAACGCGATGCCCAGGGCGATGACCAGACCCAGCGTGATCGCCGCGGTCATCGTCACCGTCAGCTTCGGAAAGCTCGGCAGGTCGGGAAGCTCCGGCAGGGCGGCCCATTCGACACCCGCCACATCATGCTTGGCGTTGTACGCCTGGATCTGGTCGAGCTGGTCCTGAATGTTGTCGAGCTTCTTCTGGTCCTGGTCGCGCTCCGCCTCTTTTTGAAGCAGAGATTCCATATGCTCGGTGCTCTGCGACGCCGCGTTGCGGCGATCGGAAATCTGGTCCTCGATCGACTGCACCTGGGCTTTCAGCGTCTCGACCTTTTCGTTGCTGTCTTCCTCGATCTGGGTGCGGTAGCGCGTGCGGGCCTCGTTCTCGGCATTGATTACCTGCTGGTCGAGCATCGACTTGTTTTTCTGCGCCGACTGCAGCGCCGGGCTGTCGGGCATCATGTTCCCGCCGTTTTCCTCCTGCGTCAGGTTCATGTCCACCGTGCTCTGGATCTGCCGCAACTGATTCACCCGCGGGTCCTTGTCAACCTGTTCCTCCACTGCCGGAACGTGCATCGGATCGGTTTCGATCTGCTGCTTCAGCGCCGCCTGCTCGATCTGCGCCGTCTGCAGCTCCAGGCTCTTGTTATGCAGATCGCTGACAAGGTTCTGGATTTCCATTTCCGTCAGGTCAATTTTGTTCATCGTCCCGGTGACGCCGACGTTATTCAGATCGGCCTGGAGGTCGGCGATGTCGCCGTTGATCAGCTTGATCTTGTCGTACTCCGTCGTCAGCTCTTCCTGCAAATCCTGGTTGAGGCTGTACTGCCGGTCGCGGTTTCGGTCCTGCTGGTTCTTGATGTACTGATCCACCAGCGCCTGGACGATCACTTTGGCGGAATTGGGGTCGGCATCGGTCATGCTCACTTCGATCAACTGGGAATCAGGCGATGCGCCGATATCGATCTCATCGGTAAGGTCCTGTTTGGCTTCGGGAATGGTTGCCCACCGCTTGAACCACGGCGTCGAGCGCACTTCCGTGTTCTGCAGCACCTGGTCCAGAAGCTGCGGGTCCTTGAGCATGCTGGAATGGCGGCGGACTTCCATGGGCAGGGAGTTGACGTCCAGCGTGGCGTTTTCGCGCAGCAAACCTTCGCTGCTGTCATCCATCGTGCCCACGACCAGCACCTTGCCCGTCGCGGTGTAGCGGGGATGATACGCCTTCAGCCAGTAGTTGATTCCGTAGCCGCTGCCGGCGCTGACCATCAGCATCAGAAGAATAAGCCAGAAATTGGATCGGATGACCCGCCAGACGTCCGCCCCGGTCATGGTGGACCCGGGCGCCTGCGGAGCATGGCCGACTGCGCCGCCCACCGGAACGACAGCGCCGGGCACATTCGAAAATCCCGGCCGGGGCAAACGCAATGCCGCGGCTTGCGGTAACGTGGTCATGATATATCTCCTGCGGGTTCGCGCCCGCCCCTGTTAAGGACCGGGGTTGCGCGTCCAAAGCTCTCCGACTCCCCGCCGCGGCCTGTCGCCGGGCGGTCGATCTCCACAAAACATCTTCTCACGTCAAACTCACCGGTTCAAGCATTCCTTATCGGACGTCCTTCGGCCCCGACCCGTGATTATGGAGCCTGAGCCTGCTGCTTGGAATGCATCATTTCTTCTGATCGGTTGATCAAATCCTGCAGCTTAGCGCGAAGTTCGCCATCTTCCGTGCCGCCGTTGCGCTTCACGACCATCTGCAATCCCAGCTTTGCCTGCAATTCGGCCTGTTGCGGGTCGGGTAAATCCTTACGCAGGTACCCTTCGCCCAGGTGCAGATATTCCTCGGGGAACGGCTCAAAATCGTTCATCGCTTTGCTCAGGGTCAGAATTCCATCGTCCGGGGTTCCGTTGAGAATCTGCAGCCAGCCCTGCGTATCGAGCATGCGCGGCTCGGTGCGCCCTAGGTCCGACATCCGGTTCACCGCGCGATCGGCATACTGCAATCCCTCGGCGGCGCGCGGCGGGTTGTAGTTGTCCGCCAGCAGGCAGGCGATGTTGTTCAGCGCTTCCAGGTTATCCGGCTCCAGCTTCAGCCACTGCGCATACGCGTTGTATGCCTTGTCGACCAGCGGTTTGGGCTTGGCGAGCTGATACATCAGCGCGGCGCTGGACAGAACGTTCACCTTGTCGCGAACGCTGACGTTATCGAAATTGTCCATGATCGATTCCACCGTGGCGATCGCCGAGGCATTGTCCCCCTGCGCCTGAAAGACGCGCGCCAGCGAAATTTTCGCCGGAACATACGTTTTCGCCAGCGGCGCCAGGCTGCTGATCGCCGCGGGATAACCGAACTGCTGGGCGATCGCGCCGCCGATGTTGTCGACGTTCATCGGCGAATCTTCCTTCGCCGCCACCGCCAGCGCGCGGTTGTAATCCGCCAGCGCCTGCGGATTGCCCAGTCCCTTTTCCGCCGCCGCCAGGTCCAGCAGCGCCCAGTCGGTGGATTTCATCGGATCGGCCAGGGCCGTGTAACGATCCATCACGCCCTGGTAATTCTGCGTGTCCAGCATGAGCTGCATTTCGGTGCGGACGATATCGGCGTTGTCAGGCGCCAGTTGCCGCGCCATTTCCGCCTTCACCAGGGCGTTGGGTTTATCTCCCATTTTCGCCAGGATCACCGATTCGTTCTCGAAAATTTCCCAATCCTTGTTGAACGGATCAAGGCCGTCCACGTCCGTCAGAAGCTTGAGCCCTTCGGGCAATCGCGGGTGCGCGCCGTTCACATACAGATCGACGAGCTTCATCCGCAGCTGCTTGTTATCCGGCAACACGCGCAGCCCCGCTTCAAGCTCGGTGGTCGCATCATCCTGACGGTTCAGCATCAGATACGTATCCGCCAGCGCCAGCTTCACATCGATGTTGTTGGGGCTGGACTGCCGCACCTGCTCCAGATCCTTCACCGCGGAATTTGCATCCGGCGGGCGTATTGCCAGGTATGCCCGTCCCCTGCAGAACATCGCCGTGACATCCTTGGGATCCATCGCCAGCGCCTGCGTCGCGTGATCGATCGCATCGGAATAGCGCTGGTGCTCGAAACCAGCCAGCGCCCACGTCGTCATCAGCTTCTCGGCATTGGGTGGATTCTTAGCCAGATCGGCCTTGATCTCCGCCTGGGCGTCGTCGAACCGTCCCGTTACCAGCAGAACCTGGATGATCGTCCCCTGCACGTCGGGATCGTCGGCATTCGTCGACCGCAGCAGCGCCAGCGCGTCATCGGACTTCTTGTGAAGCGCCAGCAGATTCGCCATCCGAAGCTGCAAATCCACGCGGTAGCCCGACCGCTGCATCGCCGTGTGCATCTCCTCTTCAGCCTGGTCGTGCTGGCCCAGGCGCTCGTAAATAATCGAAAGCGCCACGTACGGATCGGGCGCCTTCAGCCACGCGGGGCGCTGCGACCATGTCAACAGCGTCTTCACCGCGCCCTGCGGATCGTTGGCCGCGATCTGGCTTTGCGCCATCGCTTCGTAAAGCTCCGGCTCATCGGGGAACCTCGACAGCGGATCGCCCAGATTATTCACCAATTCCTGCGCCTGCTTCACGGCGTCGTCTTCCTGGTGATTTTTCCTTAATTCTTCACAATAGCGCAAATTCGCATCGGCAAGCCCGGCGTAAAGACGCGGCTCATCCGGATGAAGCGTAATCTCGTCGCTGATCTCCTTGATCGCCTCTGCCGGTCGGCCATAACTGATCTCGTGCGACAGCTTCATCTGCGACAAAGTCTGATCGTCCGGCAGCCGGCTCAATCCGTCTTCGATCGTATGCAGCGCATCGTCGTATCGCTTCAGCCCGTAATAGCATTCCGCAAGGCCCACGTATCCTTCAACCAGGCTGGATTCCTTTTGCAGGCAATTGTTGTACTGCGGAATCGCCTCCTCATAATTCCCCTCGGCGCGGAGCACGTCCCCCATCGCCAGCCAGGACCGGGCAAATTCCGGCCGATCCTGCGTGAGCTTGCGGGCAATCGCTTCCGCCGTCGTGTTGTCTCCCTGCGCCCGCGCAAGCGTCAGGCGATAAAGTTCGCCGCCGGCCCGGTCCGCATCCGCCTTGGCAAGCGGGGGAATCAACGCGGCCGCCTTGTCCAGTTCTTTCAACTGCAGGTAATGCTGGAACAGCAGCTCCAGAATCCGCGTTGAGTCCGGAGAAAGTTTCAGGGCAGCCTCAAGATGCTTGCCCTCATCGTCGAAATCGCCGCGCATATGCGCCATCGCGGCCATCGTCAGTTCACCCTCGGTCTTGTTGGGATTCTCCCTGGCCAGTTCCATTTGCAGGTCCTGGATGACCTTGCCGTTTTCACCCTCGATCTTGGGAATCAGCAGCCGAAGCGCCGGATCCTTCGGATTTGCCGCCAGGCCGCGCTTCGCCGTATCCAGCGCATCGTCCTTCTTGTCCAGCATAAACTGAAGCCGCGACAGCATCACCCAGTCTTCCACCTGGCTGGGATCCTTCGCCAGCGACGCCTTGAACAGCCGGATCGCATCGTCATAGTGCTGAATGCGCATCGCCATCCGCGCCTTGACGCTCATCATCTGCGGCGTGTTTTCCTTCAGCTCCGTATAGAATTTATTGATCGCGTCCTTGTTCTTTTCCGGGTCGCTCATCAGCAACTGAATCCGGTACAAATTCAGATTGAGATTGTTGGGATCGAGCGTGGCAAGCTGTTCGAGCTGCGGCCTCGCCTGATCGGGCTGCTCAATCAGCAGCAGCTTCACGAGCTGATCACGCGCGGGAATATCGCGCGGCCTCTGCTGCACGACCTGCTGCAAAATCGCCAGCGCGTTGGAAGTCTGGTTCGTGTCCTCGTACCCCTGCGCCAGCAGCATCTGAAGCGCGTACCAGTAATATTCCTTGGTCGACGGAGGATTGTCCGACATCAGCTTGCTCAGCGACTGGATCATCGCCATTTCTTCTTCGGCCCCCGAGCCCATTTCAAATCGCGCTTCGATTTCCTTCAGCGGGGGATAAGTGCGGAAGCCCGCGACCTGGTCGAGTATGTCCAGCGACGAGCGAATATCATCGTGCGCCCTTTCCTTCTCGGGCGATTGCGCCATTTCCAGGTACTGGAACACTTTGACCCGCGTCAGCTCCATCATGGTCAGGAACCGATTTCCATAAAACGCGATGTGATTGGGATCGTCCGTGAGCGATGCCAGCGTGTTTTGCAGCAGCGTCACCGCTTCGGGCTGTGTTTCGGACGATCTCGCCAGTATGTCCGCCAGGGCAATTTCCGTCCGGGGCGTGGGCGGCATCGCCTTGTAAATCGCGATCGCTGAATCGCGGTCCCCCCTCTGCATCGCCATTTCCGCGGCAAACTCGTTGATCTCCAGGTAATCCGGATCCTCGGGCTTGGAGAACTTCCGCGCCAGGCTGATCTCCGCTTCCGCCCCGTTCTGATCCGATTTCGAGATGTCCGGAGACGATTGATCAATCGCCGAAAGCCGCGCCAAAATACGAGCCAGGGCGAAATGCATCGACGGGTTTGCCGCCTGCGGGCCGCCGCCGGGGCCCGTGAATGCGGGATCAAACGTCGCGACCGCTTTCTTGTAATGATCCGTCACCTCCGGCAACTGCTCCTGGCCGGGATTCTGATTGGCGATAAGCGTCCCCTCTTCAATCTCCGCGGTGGCAATCGAAAACGGCAGATCCGCATCGGCAGGATTCTTCTGCCACAGATCGTGCATCTCCTTGACCGCCTTGTCCACCGCGGCCTGGTCGGAACTCAGGCCGCTCGCCCATTGCTCCACCACCAGCTTGTCCCCCAGCGATTGCAGCTTTTCGTTGTTCGGATCGACCGCAAACGCCCGCTGCGTGTACTCGATCGCTTTACTGTACAGCACCGCGTTGGGGTCCTGTGCCGCCTGCGAGACATACAGCGCGCTCAAGTCATCAAGCGCCGGCAGATAATTCGGGTCGATTTCCAGCGCTTTCTCATACGCGGCAACTTCCGCCTGAAAAGCCTGCGGATCAGACTGAGCCACCTGGTCGTAAGTCTTCCCCAGCATCACCATGATCCGCGCATCGCGCGGCGCCAGCTTCGCTGCCCTGCTGAAATTCACCAGCGCATCGTTCCACTTGTGCTGCTTCATCGCGTCTTCGCCCGCCGCGATGTACCGGTCCGGCCGCTCGTGGATAAGGAACTTCTCCGCGAACAGCGCCGCGGCGACAATTCCGGCGAGCGTCAGCAGCAATATCGTTAAAAATCGGGTGTTTAACCTTCTAGCCATAAACTGTCTTCATTCCGATTGATGCAGCGGCCCCTGATCGGCCGACACGAACAGATTGGGTAAAAGCAGTATGCTTCCAACCTCGGTAAAGTTGCACGATCCGGTAAATATTGATTGACCGCGTCCGATATTACCCCGGCGGCAACCCTCCGGTTCACCATCGCCGTGGTTTTTCCCACTCTTCCGCCGAAAAAACCCTAATCCTTGGGACCAATTCGCTTTAACGCATTCCAATTCGGCAAACAGGACTCGATTTCACCGCGCGAGCAGCTCAGAAAATCGGCCATGGTCGAGCTTGCATTGGCAACATCGGCATCATTTACCGATGGAACCATCTCCATCAACTCGATTTTCGCGTAATAACCGTATTTCTCCTGCAAATCCTCCAATATTCGCCGAACTTCCAGCGGATCGCTCGTGTATTGCCCGTTGGCGTGGAAAACATAGGCCACGCACTTGGAAATGCGGTTATTGCCTGTCGCATCGTCAAAACTGATCAATCGAACCTGCAGTGGAAACGTCCCCCCGCCCCCGGCGGCCAGAGTCCATGTCGGAATCGTATAAGAATTGGGCTCATACCCATCGGCGATGTAGCACCGGTCGGGAATATGCGCTACCGTGTCCACGAGCCCCGTGTAATACGTCAGCCCCAGGTGCATGACATCGCCGGAATGGTTCCGCACCTCGAGGCGCGAAACCGCCGACTTGCGGTCCGTTGAGTTTCGGCCTTTCAGCACAGCGCTGACGACCGCAACCTCCTCCGCCTGCGATGACGCCGAATTGAATTTCGCCCGCGCTTCGTCGGCGGCATGCTGCGAATCGGGATCGAGATCCACCATCGACGGCGAATTCAAAACTTCCGACTTCAACGCCATCAGCGCGACGAAATCCGCCCCGGCACGATCCACGCGAATGTAATCCCGGTAAATGTAATTCTCGGTCCCCAGCACATCCTCGGTCTCTTTATCCAGCTTGTCGTCCATCGACACCTGCATCCAATGCCCCATGACCGGCGGCATTTCGCGGAAACCGCGCGGCTGCGGTACCGCTTCCTTCTTGAAATGCAGCTTCATGTTCCACACAAAACCGTTGAACGCAATCGCCGATACCAACAGGATTCCCGATACCAGCAAAAACGCGGGTTGCACCATGCCCCGAGATATATTCCTCCGCGATGATCTTGTAAGTGTGCTGTTCATTTCCCCTCCGGTGGATTGGAAGAATTATTCTCACCCGAACGATTCTCACCCGGACGTTTCCGCGGCATCCCGGACCTCGGGGCCAGGCGAATGCTCGGCGGGGGAGGAACGATCGACCCCATGCTGCCGGGCCTGGGCTTTGGCGGCGGAGTCGCCGGCGCGGGACGGGCCGCGGGCGCGCTCGCCGGTGGTGTGGGTGCAACCGGATCATTAGCGCGACTCTCCGCCAGCGTTCGCCGCGGCGCCGCGGGCGCCGCCACCGCCGATGGCGCCGGCGCTACCGTGCGCGAAATTACCTTGGGCGCATGCGCTACGAACCGCCGGTCAATCTGCTCCACGAAGATCTGGTCCAGAATCCATCCCACCAGCAAAATCAGCAGAAATGCCGGAATCAGCATCATTAAACCGACGAACTGGTGGGCAAAATTTTCCGACAGCGAGTGGCTCACATACCGGTCCAGAAGCCCCTGCCCCGAAACACGCATCACGTTACAGGAGATCGCGATCGGCACCGCGAACAGCACGACGATGATCTTCTGCCACAGCGGCCTGCTCGACAAAAACGCCACCGCCGCCGCAACCGAGATAAACGTCATCAGCGAGCGCATTCCCGCGCACGCCTCGGCCACGTTGAGCGTGCGCCACTGGCCGTTGCCGCCGATCATCGAAATCTTGGTTCCCCCCGCATTGGCTTCGACGCCGGTGAGCTGCAGCGTCCATACCGCGACGTTCGCCGCAAGCCGCTGCAGCGGACCGGCCACCTGGCTGTAGAACAATCCCGGCCAGGGCAATCCGCAGATCAGAAACGCGATGGGAAACCAGGCCACTTTCATCACGCCCCATCCCGCCAGCGCCAGCACCACGCCGAACAGCGTGACCACCATTCCAAAATCCTTCACGAAATCATTCTGCCCGGGAAAAATGCCGTACTGGAACACCGCGATGCCGAAGAAAATCACAAACCCACCGAACCACCCCGCCGAATGCTGGTCGACCCGGTCCAGCAATGGCTTGGAAGATTTCAAGAGGCCCAGCGGCAGCGACACCGCCAGAATCATCGCCACCGCCGCCGCCGTCGGAATGAAAACTCTCGACAGCTCGAGCCGAATCAGCCCCAGCGGCAACACCAGCGCTATCGCCAGCATCGCCCAAACCCGCTGAATCTTGACGGTCGCGCTCGCATCCTCGTTGATGTCGGGACTCAGCAGCTTCTCACGATTGACATACAGGTAGTACAGCCCGATGAACGGGATGCACATCGCATGGCCCCAGTTGGCTTCGCCGTAAATCGGATTGGTCTTGTCCCAAAGCCGCCGAAGGTTCGGCCAGAACAGCGCGCCAAACAGGACTGTGACCACTCCGATCTGAATCCAGATCGAACGCTTCAGCCCAAAGACCACCGGATCGGACGCCGCATCCACGGACCTGTCCCGTCCGGAAATGCCGACGACTCTGCCGAGGCCCACTTCGTTGAGTTGCGTGTGGCTCATGGGACTAACGTAAAACGACTGCGCCGGTCATTCGACACCCGGTCCAAACAACATGATTTCCGCCGACTGTTACGGCCGGCGCCGGGGATTGGTTCGCCCTGATCCCCATCCAACTATTGCGGCATCGGAACTTTAGGCTCCAAAAGTGAGCTTCATGTTACCAATGCCGTAAAATTCACCGGGCGAGCGGTCCGTCCCTAGAAGCCGTTGGCTCCGGTGTAGAAGTTTCGGTCGTAAAGGAAGCCGAATCCATAAGTTATACGAAACGAATTTCTCCCCGCCGCCAGGAAGGAGGCGATAAAATGTGTTCCGACAAATATGGTATCGTTCGGCTTCAGATAGATATCCGGTTCGGTTAATGCCAAAACTTTCGATAAATCGACGCGGACGGCAACTTCGCGGTTGCTGCCGATCCGCCGGATCACCTCGGTGCGATTGGGGAAAGCAAAGTCATCGGCCCCGCCCGCGGCAATCCATGCCTGCTTCAATGTCACCGGCGTTCCCGACAGGCTGAACACACCGGCACGAGTCACGTGACCCCCAAAATAGTAAACCCCGTTCACCGGATCGGGAATAATGATCATGTCCCCAGGCCGGATCACAACATTGTATTTCAGCTCGCCGTACTGACGCAGTTGATCGATCGGAACCCGGATGATCCGCTGATCGGTGGGATTATCCACATCGTCGAACTTGAATACGCTCGATGAGACCTGCGGTAACGCGTTATCCATCGCCACGGGTCGAACGCCCGGGGCAGTCGGATTGGCGCGGCCCTGCGGACCCGGCGGCGCGGTCGGCGGAGGCGCCAGCAGATCCCCCGGCTGGCTCGTCGGCGCGGTCGGGGCCGGCATCGGAGCCGGTTGCTCCTGCGGAGCCGGGGTCGGCGTCGGCGCTGGGGTCGGCTGCTGCTCCGCGGGCGGCGCCGGTGGGATCATCTGATTCTGCTGATCCGACGGCGGGGGAGGAATCACCGGCGCATTGCTGTTGTTCTGCTCCGGTTGCTCCGTCGGCTCGGCGGCACTCGTGGGAGTCGCCGGTTTGCGAATCACATATGCATACGGAACGCCCAGCGACACCGCGGGCCCTCGCGCCGTCACCAGCGCATCGAGCATCCGAAAATCCGGCCGTGTAATCTGATATTCCCCCGGGTTTCCAACGTTACCCTGAATGCTGAACGTTCGCGCACGCGCTTCTTCCACCGTCACCGAAACCTTCGCGTTGCGAATCAGCCGCGCATCTTCATACGCCTTGGAAACGGCTTCCTCCAGCTCCCGCTCGGTCAATCCCGATGCATGCACCGGCGAGACAAACGGCAGGCTGACAGAGCCCGTCTCCGTTACACGAACGCTTTTCACCTGCTCGCCCGTGCCTTCGCCCAGCAGATCGAAAATCGAAATGTTCACCAGATCGTTGGGACCAATGCGGTAATCCGAGACGTCGGGAATAAGATCCCCCGGCTCGATGTCCGTCGCATCGGAAAACGCAGTGTCCGGCTCTTCGATCCCGCTGGCCAGCGTGTCCAGAATCGGCACCACCAGCGGCTTCTGATCCGGATCAATGATCTTGGGCTCGCCCGGATTGAAAAAATCGTTCCATTCGCAGCCGCTCAGCAGCAGGGTCATCGCCCCAAATACAACCGCTGTGCGAATCGTGTCCAGAAATCCTCCGCCCAGTCCGTCGCCCGAAGTTGAAGACAAACGCAAGACGCGCTCCTTTCACACGGTTCTCTGCAGTGCCGATCCTGCCCAAATTCCACGCCCGGATACCGAGTTCCGGTAATGGAATGATCCGGGAGGTTGGAGAATCTTGCAGGAAAAACGGCCGGTTGGCAAGCACGCCCGTCGCCGGAGTGCGCCCCCGGCCGGTCTAATTCGCCAGCCGTCTCATCTGCCGCTTGACCGCCTTGGACACGGTTGCCCTTCGATCCACCTTCATGGCCGCCGCGGGCAAATGTTTCAACAAAAACCCCGGCCGATCGCTGCGCCCGCCGCGTTGATAATCCTTCCAGACCGCCCGGGCCGCAAACTCCGCATCCTGACCAAGCTCCACCGTCAGAAATTCAAAAACCAGTTCGCTGAGCCTCGATAGCGCAATCCCATAATTTTTTCCCCCGCGCTCGAAAATCCAGTCGGAGAAGTGCAAAAATCGCGCAAACGGTGACCCATCCCGCCAGATCAGCCGCGACGATTCCACAAAATTCCCGCTGTTGCTCACCAGATCCCAATACCGGGCAAACCGCCGCAGCCGCTGCATCATCGCAAAATCGATCACTGCCGTTTGCAGAATTTCGTACGGTGGATGCGGGCTGTACACCATCCCCGCGCTCTGGTCGTGCCGCGCGATCGGCGTCCCGCGCAGCCGCTTGAGCATCCCCACCTGGATTTCCTGCGGTCCAAGCTCCACCAGCCGGTCAAAGCCCGCCGCAAAACTCACTACGCTCTCGCCCGGTAACCCCACGATCAAATCCGCGTGCACGTGCACGCCCGTCTGGTCGCGCAGGAATTTCAGGTTCTCCTCCAGCTTCCACATATCCTGCCGCCGGCTGATCCGCGCGCACACCTCCGGATCAAAACTCTGAATCCCCACCTCAAACTGCAGCGCACCCGGTGGAAATTGGCGGATCAGCTCCCGCAATCCCTCCGGCAGCCGGTCCGGAATCATCTCGAAATGCAGGAACATCCCCGGCTCATACCGATTCCAGAAAAATTCCAGGATCGAACGGCTCGTCTGCAAGTTCAAATTGAACGTCCGGTCCACGAACTTGAATCGCCGCAGCCCGCGGTCCAGCAGCTTCCCCATCGCCGCCAGGAAATCCGCCAGTGGAACATTCCGCACCGGCACATCCAGCGACGACAGACAAAATTCGCACGAAAACGGACACCCGCGCGATGCCTCCACGTACACCACGCGATGTTTCAGATCGCGGTCATCATAAAAATCATACGGCAACTTCAACCGCGAAAAATCCGGCAACTCCGCCGGCAACACCCGCATCAGCGGCCGATCCCCCGCCAGAATTTTCCCGCAAACCTCCGCAAACGCCAGATCCCCCTCACCGGTAATGACATAATCCGCCAAAGAAACAATTTCCTGCCGATCCAACTCATGGCTAACCTCCGGCCCCCCAAGAATGACGACCACTTCCCGCCGCAACCGCTTCAGCTCCGCCACCACCTGCGTCGCCGCCGCCACGTTCCAGATATAAACACCCAATCCCACGATCCGCGGCTGGCGGGCCACAATCGCTTCCACCACATCCGTCGGCTTCTGATTGATCTCAAATTCCAGAATCTCCGCCCGCGTCCGCAAATCCCCCAGATTTGCCATCAAATACCGCAGCCCAAACGCCGCATGGGCGTAACGGGCGTTGAGGGTGGTGAGGACGATATCGGGCATGGGGTCTGGCATTTTCGGGATATGAGTATACGTAATGGGCGCGATTTGGCTTGACTTATTCGATTTAATAACTTATCAAATATAATAATGTGGATTATCCGGGAACACACAAGCATCCGGAAGAGCTGCAACAGTGCGCCTGAAGCGGTGGTTAAAAAATATGAACTCTGGAAAAATATCGTCTTTCGGCACGGTCCGGAGAAACTCAGGGAGTTTCCGGGATTTCATGATGAAAAGCTCAAAGGACGACGCGAGGGCGAACGCTCATCAAGATTAAGCCTGCAATACCGGGTTATTTATTCCGTTGACCGAACGATTGTCACGATCTTCGTTTTGGAGATCACCCCTCACAAATATTAGGAGCAACAATGAAACACCGATCCTCCCGAGAATTTGTCCCTGCGGTCGCACATACCCGCCTGAGCACGGGCCAGGTGATCCGTATGCTTCGTGATCTGAAAGGCTGGACCCAGCAGCAACTGGCCCAGCGATCGGGCATCAGCCCGACGAACATCAGTCTCCTGGAAAATGAAAAGGTGGATATCGGCAAGAAGCGCGCCGAGCAGCTCGCCAAGGCATTTGATGTTCATCCCGCCATCATCATGTTTCCCGAATATGAGGCTAAAGAGATGGCCCGAGTCGCGTGACCGATGGTCATCTTTTACACCGATGCCAAATTGTCCGTCACGCAAAGCCCCGCCACAGCGTATAACCGAACAAAGGCAGGAATACAGCGATGGACCTCACCCGCCAAATCCTCGAACTCCTCATCCTCGCCATCCCCATCGCCTGCATCGCCCGCACCGTTGTCTTCGAAGACCTCTTCGCCGAAGCCCGCGACTGGTGCCGCCAGCGCAGCCAGCAATGCCAGCGCTTTACCTCCCGCAAATTCTTCTATCTCTTCACCTGCGAATACTGCTTCAGCCACTACATCGCTGCCATCTTCCTCGTCATCACGCGATTCAAATTGCTTTTCCCCGATTGGCGCGGCTACCTGATCTCTTTCTTCTCCCTGGTCTTCGTCGCCAACGCCTATCTCAACGCCTACGCCCGCCTGCGCGTGGAGATTCACAAGGAGAAAGCCGTCATCAAATCCATCGAAGAAAAAACCGCCGACGGCAAAAACCGCCTGCGCGTGTAACGCTGCACATTATCGCTACAATGTTTAGCCGCGTCGTTTACGAGGCGTGTTCCTCTTCGGAGATGCAGGGATGTATCGCCACCAGCGCTGGAAAATGGACGCCCCGAGCGACGCCGCCGCCGATCTGGCACAGCGCCTTCGCGTCTCCCCCATCATCGCCCAGATTCTCCTCAATCGCGGAATTTCCGATTTCGACAGCGCCCAGGCGTTCCTGCGCCCCAGCCTCCTCGCACTGGCCGATCCCGATCTTCTCCCCGGCCTGATCCCCGCCGCCCAGCGAATCGCCAAAGCCATCGCCGACAAGGAAAAAATCGTCGTCTACGGCGATTACGATGTCGATGGCATCACCGCCACCAGCATCCTCTGGCATGCCATCACCCTGCTCGGCGGAGACGTCTCCACGTACATCCCCCACCGCATCGACGAAGGCTACGGCGTCAATGCCGAAGCGCTCGGCCAGATCATCAACTCCGGCGCGAAGCTGATCGTCACCGTCGATTGCGGCATTACCGCCATCGAGCCCGCCCGCATCGCCCGCGAGCGCGCCGTCGATCTTATCATCACCGATCATCACCACTGGCACGGCGACCCGCCGCAGCTTCCCGATTGCCTCGCCATCGTTCACCCGCGACTGCCGGGAAACGTTCCGTATCCCAATCCCCATCTCTGCGGCGCCGGCGTGGCGTTCAAGCTGGCGTGGGGAATCGGCAAGGCCGCCAGCGGCGCTTCCAAAGTCAACGAATCGTTCCGCGGATTTCTCATGGAAGCCACCGCGCTGGCCGCGCTGGGCACCATCGCCGATGTCGTCCCCCTCGTCGGCGAAAACCGCGTGATGGCGCATTTCGGGCTTTCGCTCCTGACTGGCAGCAAACTCACCGGCATCCGCGCCCTGATCGAATCCGCCGGCCTTACCGGAAAAAATCTCGACGCCTACGACGTCGGTTTCCTGCTGGCGCCGCGCCTCAACGCCTGCGGCCGGCTCGGTCACGCCGCACTCGCCGTGGAAATGCTCACCACCGCCGGTGAAGCCAAGGCCCGCGAAATCGCCGCATATCTCGAATCCCAGAACCGCGCCCGCCAGACCGTCGAAAAACAAATCCTCGATCAGGCCCTGGCGCAAATTGAATCCAGCGGCTGGGCGAACGATGGCAATCGCGCGCTGGTCCTTGCCGCCGAGGGCTGGCACGCCGGCGTCATCGGCATCGTCGCTTCGCGCATCGTCGATCGCTATTGCCGCCCCGCCATCCTCATCGCCTTGTCCGACGGCCAGGGCCAGGGCAGCGCGCGCTCCATCCCCGGCTTTCACCTCGCCCGCGCGCTGGAATCCTGTGGGAAACATCTGCTCGCCTACGGCGGGCACGAGATGGCCGCCGGTCTGAAAATCGACGCAGCGCATCTCGACGAGTTCCGCTGTGCGTTCTGCGCCTGCGCCCGGTCGCAGGTCACCGATGAAATGCTCATTCCCCAGCTAAAGCTCGAATGCAACGCCGATCTTCCGCAGATCACCGAAGCCCTCGTCGGCGAACTGCAGCGCCTCGGCCCGTTCGGTCACGGCAATCGCCGCCCGATGCTCTGCCTCGAGAGCGCCATCATCGCCGCCGCCCCGCGCCGCGTCGGTAAGACCGGCGATCATCTCCAGCTCACCGTCAAGCAAAACCGCCAGACCATCCGCTGCATCGCTTTCGGCGCGGGTGAGATGATCGACAAGCTCTCACCGGGGGCCGGCGTCCGCCTCGCCGTCGAGCCGTCCATCAACGAGTTCAACGGCCGCCGCACCGTCGAACTGGAAGTAAAGGATTTTCAAATCCTCGCGCCACTGCCCGCAAAGGAATTGTGGGTAGTGTCCTAATTTGAAATTACCATTAGTGCGGAATTGGTGGGGTCCATGCCAGAACCAGTAGAGACGCCAGAGCCACAACAAGACAGATGTAACACAGTCGTTCGCAAGATTTGGAGAATGGCATGGGCTTTACGGCGAAACCTTCTAAGGGAAATACGCCCGAGGAAGCCTGTTGTATTTGCTTTATCGAATTGTTCAGATGCCCGCGCGCGATCCATACTTCGCCGTATAGGCGTATTGATCCGAGCAGGATACCAAGTGCAAGTGATACCATCGCGACCCTGTGAAACGTGTTTGCTTTGGATGCTGGCAAACCGCTACCCAGAGCCACAAGAATGGCCAATGCGCCGGAAGCCAGACCGACCAAATACCTGAGCCAACTGTATACGGCCTGCTCTCTTTTATTTGTAAGATCGGTTAATTCTTTCAGGATATTTTCGACCGTAAAATTGCTGCCTATGGGTATGCTGGGGCCTGTTGACATTTTGCTATTGTCGGCAAGCGGCGCGAGATTTGATTACGAAAACGGTGTTTAGATTGCCGTCAGCAGTTCGTCCAACCCCCACACATGATCCGTGATCCCAGCCGCCATCGCCGGGGTAATCCGCAAGCTGCCGTGGATGCGACAGAAGTTGTAGAAGGCAACGTGGATCGCCGTTGCGGCGGCAAGGTTTTCCAGCTTCTTAGAGAAGCCGAGTGACAGCCGGGTAAACCGCCGCATGAATGTGCGGATCGTAAGGTTATTCCGTTCAACGTGAGACGTGCTGATTGATTTGAGGTCCATGTCGGTCAAGCCCGTGATTTGCCGCCTCTCCGAAGCGACCATCACGGGCGGACCATATCTGCCGGGTTGAACCGGCTCGGCATACTCCTTAATGATTTGCCCGTAGGCAACTTCATCGCCGAAAGCATTCTTGACGGCGTTGGGATAGGCGTTGAATCCATCGGACGAAAGCTGGGGTGCATCGCTCACGATCCGATCCGCCAAATCGTACATGAAGGCTTGCGTGGTTTCGACGGTTCGCTTGCCGAGGGCATACGTCGCAATGAGCTTCGTATCCTGATCGAACGCAATGTACAGGAATTGATCGCCCATTTCCGGGGTTCGGACCAGCGCCCGATTGACGTTGTGCTGTTTGCAGCCCACGAAGGTCCAGATTTCATCGACCTGCACATGGCGCAGTTTCAAATTGCGCTGCCACGCATTCAGGAAGGCTTTGCACTTCCCGCCGATCTTGACAGCCAGCCGCATGACCGTGTCCCGGTGGACGCCGGTGAGCCGTTCGATGGAGCGGATGGAATTGCCTTCGCAGAGAAGGTGAATGATCGCCTGTTGCTTCTCACTGGGGAGTACGTTTGCCATTGCGAATCCCTTTCCATGTCCGGGCGGGACTCGCTAAAATGCTGGTGCTTAGTCGGCAGTTAGCGGTTCCCGCTGATTGTCACTTGCCCCGGTTGCTCAAACAACCGGGGTTTATTTACTGATTTAATTGTAGCCACAATGTAGCCACAGTGCAAGAAGAAAATATCTCCTTGCAAAATATTTTCCTGTGGCTACATTGTGGACATGAAAAAGACCAAGCGGGGAAGACCCCGAAAAGAAATTTCCGATGCCCGTGGCAATGTTCTGCGTATCCGCCTTAGTCAAACGGAGCGGAAGGCCCTAGATATGTTTGCGAGGTCAAAGAACCTTGAAACCTCAACGTGGGCGCGTGCAACCCTTTTGGAATTGGTCGGTTACGTTAATTAAAATTGGGCCGCCGAGCATCCTCAGCGGCCCTTCACCCGCGCCGGAAGCGCGGGGGTAGCTTGTTCTCTGAAAAGACTTTACGGACCATATATCGGTTCGTCAACGGGAAAGCTGCAAGATTTATGCACACACGAGTCTACATCGACGGGTTCAATCTCTATTACGGTTTGATCCGAAAATATCGGTTGCATTGGCTGGATTTGGAAAAGTTTTCCGAACGCCTGAACTTGGGGCAGCCCGTTGACCGGATCATCTACTGCACCGCCATGGTTTCCAGCACGAAAGATGATCCCGACAAAGCAAATCGCCAATATGTATACCTCCAAGCCGTACGGGCGGCGTGCCCAACGGTGGAGGTTGTTTTGGGGGCGTTCACAAAGCACATAAAGCTACAGCCGGTTGCGGGGTGCAACAATGCTCCGACGTGCGCCATGAGTGTTTGGGTGCGGAATGAAAAGGGATCAGACGTGAATCTGGCCACGCGATTGGTCCACGATGCCCACTTGGACAGATTCGACAAGGCGATAGTCGTTTCTGGTGATACTGACCTGGTTGAGCCGATTCGGATTGTAGTGACAGAAGTAGGAAAGGTTGTCTGGGTCCGAAATCCTTATTGGAGAGAATCGAAGGAATTGAGAGCCGTCGCCTCGGACTACCGAGAAATCCGACCAGCAGTGCCGAGAAATTCCCAATTTCCAGACCCCGTCATAGATGGTACGAAATCAATTCAAAAGCCCCATGTCTGGTCGGGACCGCGACCAAAACTAAGCAAATGCGAGATCACCGTTGGCAAATGCCAGCAATCTGGCTGTTCCAATCCGATAACGACCCTCCGTTATCAATGATTTCAAATTAGGACACTACCGAATTGTGCGTTTAGCCCCGCCTATACTTGCTAAAAGAAACCCAAGCAGCACAATAAACTCCCATGATGGAGGCCCCTTTGAAAAAGATTTCCTGGCGGATGATTCTTTCAGCGCTCGTGGCCATCGCCGTGTCCCGGCAAGCCGCCCGCGCCGACAGCCTGATCGCTCCTTTCGTCGATGCCCAGACCAGCGCGGTTGTTCATGTCGATTTCTCCCAGCTTGATATGGATCAGCTCGATGCGTGGGTCCAAAAATCGATCGCCCAGATCAGCGATGCCACGCTCCGGGCCCAGCAGCAGCAAAACAGCCAGAAAAGCATCGACTCAATGCGAGCGTGGATCAACAAGTTCAAAACAGCCGGTGGAAAAGACCTCTACGTCGCAATCTCGCTCGCGGGAATTATCCAGGGCTCGCCGGGCGGGATGATCATCCCGCTCAACGGCGCCGATCCCGCCCCATTGGCAAAGGTCGTCAACCCCGGCGGCAATCCCCCGCCGCCCGATCCCAACGATCCCAACGCCGCCCAGCAGCAGCGCATGATGCCCCAGACCGCCGTGGTGGGAAACGCCCTGGTCATGTCCACCGGCGCCGGCATCGACAAATTGAAAACCCCTTCGTCCCAGCCGCGGCAGGATTTGACCGACGCCCTCGCCGCCGGGGGCGATTCAACGCTGCATCTCGTCTTCACCCCTGCTTCGCTCAAAGATAACCCGCTCTTCGGCGCGATGGTCATGTCGCGCTTCCGCACCAGCCAGCAGCAACCGCCGTTCAGCGATGCGCACTGGGATTCGGTCACCTGGATGAGCGTCAGCTTTGTCGCTCCGCCGAAAGAATCGGGCAACTGCACCATTCAGTGCAAGGATTCCGATTCCGCCACCGCAATGGCCGATTACCTCAACCAGCAGATGCAGGATGCCAAAACCGGCGCCACCAGCCGCCCCTCCGGCGATGCCGATGATATTGCCAAGCTGATCGACGCCGCCAAGCCCATCGTCAGCGGCACGCAGGTCGTCATCTCGCTGGATAAGAACACCATCGACAACGTCATCGGGCCCATGCTAACCAACCAGATGAGCCACGCGCCCGCGCCGGCCCCCGGCGGCCCCATGGGCCCACCGCCGGCTGACAACGGCGCGCCCACGGACAACAGCAACAACGGAATGTGAATCGACCGACCCTCAGACATTTACCGAAAAGGAGTGAATCCCATGTCTCTGAAATCACTCATCGCAACCGGAACAAAACTATGGCTGGACTCCATCGAGCCGCAGCTTGTGAAAAAGAACCGCGCCATGGGCGCAACCGGCGCAACCTCCAATCCCATTATCATCTCCGGGATTCTCGAATCCGGCTCGCAGGATGACGATATGACCGCCCTCATGGACAAGGGCGGCGACGATGAGCACGTCGCCTGGGCCATGACCGACAAACTCGTCTCCAGCGCCCAGTCGGTGTTCCTCCCCGTGTGGGAGCAGACCAAGGGCAACGATGGCTACGTCAGCTTCGAGCTCGATCCCCTGCTGGAGGATTTACAGCTCGCGCCAAAATCCATCGCCGAGCGGTCGCGCCGATATGTCGAACTCGGGAAAAAGTGGGCCGCCGGTCAGAAAAATCGCATGATCAAAGTCCCCGCCACCCCCGGCGGGCTGGGTGCGCTGGAAGAACTCGCCGCCGCGGGAATCTCCCTCAACGTCACGCTCATCTTCTCCGAGCGGCAATACAAAATCGCCCGCGAAAACGTCTGGCGCGGCGCCCAGCGCCGAAAAAATGGCACCGCCGCCTTCAAAAGCGTCTACAGCATCTTCGTCAGCCGCGTCGACGTCTACACCGAAAAATATGTCCCGACGCTCTCTTCCGCCGCACAGGGAATCGTCGGCATCGTCAACGCCAAGCGGCTCTGGCAACTCAACCAGGAATTTTGGAAGGACAAAAAACTTCCGCTCCAGCAGGAGATCATCTTCGCCAGCACCGGCACCAAGAAGCCCACCGATCCGCCGGATAAATACGTCGAAGCCCTCGCCGGCAGCGATATCCAGACCAACCCCCCGGCCACCAACGACGCCGTCGAGAAGCTGAACAAAACCTACACCCGCAAAGTCGATCAGATGCCGCCCAAATCGGTGCTGGATGAAATCGACGCCAAGGTCGATCAGCAGAAAATGGAAGACAAGCTGATGGAAGAAGGCGCGGAGAAGTTTTCCGATCCGCACAAGAAGCTGCTGAAGCTGATCGGCGAAAAACGCACGCACCTCGCGGCGGCGAAATGAGTCTCGCCACTCCCCTGCGCCCGGCCGTCCTGGCCGCGGCGCTCAGCGACGATTTCCGCATCGCCGCCAAATCCGCCCGCGCCGCCGGTTTCGCCGGCATCCAGCTCACCCCGCGCCTCGGCTCGCTCGACATCCTCTCCCTCTCGCAAAGCGGAAAGCGCGAAATGCAATCCATCCTCCGCGCTCAGGCGATCGAACTCGTGGGTCTGCGCATGGATTTGAATTCCAAAGGTCTCGGCCCCGGCGCGGATGTGGATGCCGCCATTGATTCCATCGAAAAAGTTCTCGCCGCTGCCGCCCAGTTGCAGTCGCCCCTGCTCTGCGTCGATCTGGGCACGATTCCGGCCGACACTGCGGCTTTCGCCCCCGCGATGGCGGAACTCGGCCGCCGCGCCGACCGCAATGGCGTCGTCCTCGCATTCCGCAGCGATCTTTCCTCCTTCGCCTCGATCCATGCCGCCCTCAAAACCGCCGATTGCCCCTGGTTCGGCGTCGATTTCGACCCCGTCGCAATGCTGCTCGACCCGCTGACCGCCGAAGAAATCTTCGCGAAGCTCGGATCGCTGATCCGCCACGTCCGAGGCCGCGACGCCATCCTGGGCATGGATCAGCGCACCAAGCCCGTCGTCATCGGCAGCGGCTCGGTGGATTGGCCCGGCCTCCTCGCCCGCCTCGAAGGCGCGGAATATCGCGGATGGATCACGATCGATCCGATGGAGTTGAATAATCGTGCGGCAGGAGCGCGCGAGGGGTTGGCAAAGCTAACCGCCGACCCACTTGTCTGAACTGTGACAGCCACTCAACGGTTGAGATTAAAACATCTTCCCCGTGCCCGCGGATTTCGCCGCCGCCTTCACGTTCTCCCAGCTTTGATGATACGCCTTGATATCCGCCGGCGGGAATTTCTTTCCGCTGGTCGGCACCCGCGTTTTCGCCGGGAATTTCGGCAGCAGATCGCCGTGCGCCGCGATCAGCTCGTCGCACATCTCCACGATCTTATCCAGCGGCAGCGTCGCCGCCGTCAGCGGGTCGAACATCGCCGCCTGGTACACATGGTCGCGCCGACCCTCCGACGCCGCGCGGTAAAACAGCTCGTGCTGAATCACGTGCGGCTGCATATATCCCACGAGCTGCGGCGGCAGTTCCCCCACCGTCGTAAGCTGCGGGCCGTTGCGGTCCACCAGCGTCGGCACTTCGGCAATCGCCGTTGCCGGCAGATTCGAAATCGCTCCGCCGTTGGGCATGTTGCCGTACACCACGCTGGGGGTTCCCGTCACCATCGAATGGATGATCGTGCTGCCGTATTCATGGCTGCGATGATGCTCCATCTTCTCGCCGCTCTTGCTCAGCGCCTTCATGCGCTCAAATTCGTCGATGATCGAATCGCACCGCCGCGGATATTCATCCAGCGGAACGTGGAAGCGGTTCACCATCTCCGCACCGCGCGGGATGAAATAAGGGTTGTACTCCGCGTTATGCTCGGAGCTTTCGGTGATGAAATACCCCAGTCGTTTCATCAGCTCAAACCGCACGGCGTTGGTGGCGAATTTTTCCGGATCGTTCATCGCCTCGAAGATTCGCGGATATAAATCGACGCCCTCCTTCTCGATCTTCAGGTAAAACGCCATGTGGTTGATGCCCGCGCAGAGAAACGCGACATCTTTGGGATTCTCGCCGATGTATTTCATCAATTGGTCGAACGTCCCCTGCACGCTGTGGCACAGCCCCACCGCGCGCACGCCCACGCCTTCGATCGTCTTCATGTTCATCGACATCGGGTTGGAATAATTCAGCAGCAGTGCCCGCGGGCAAAGCTCGGTCATATCCCGGCAAAGCCCGGTCAGCATCGGATACGTCCGCAGCGCCCGGAACAATCCGCCCGGCCCGGTGGTGTCGGCAATCGTAAACCGCAGCCCGTATTTCCGCGGAATCTCAAAATCCACCAGCGTCGAATCAAACCCGCCGATCTGCACCATGTTGATCACAAAATCCGCCCCGCGCAGCGCCTGGCGGCGATCCAGCGTCCCCTCGATCTTCGGCGTCGCTCCCAACGATTGCGCGACCTTGCGGCACAGATTCACGCCCACGTCGAGCCGATCGGAATCGATGTCCATGTAACTGAGCGTGGCATTTTTGAATTCGGGAATGGAAAGAATATCGCCGGTCAGATTCCGCGAAAAAACCACGCTGCCGGCGCCAATCATCGCAACTTTAATCACAACGGCCTCCCGAAATCTAAAATAGCGATTTGCATGTGGAGTTCAAATGAAGCATTCGGGGTGCAACGCCACTGGCGAGGTGCGATTCAATGTTGACGCTGCACCCGCTCAGCCTTTCTGGAAGTGCGAAGGCAAATTCCCATGCAATGCAGGGGAGGCGGGAGACAACCCATAAGGCCCCAAGGTTTTTCTCCCGCCTCCCCCGCACCCCTCCACCCTCTTTCCTCTTCCCCTAACCGTCCAGCACAGAAGATATACACCACGTCGTATGCTCTCGTCGCAATTGTGTCGGGGCGGTTGAGGGGAAAAGGAAATGGGTGGGGTGGGTGCGGGAGGGGCGGGAAGAAACTTTTGGGGCTCCTAGCGTTGCCAAATTGCCGCATAACATTAAACGCACCGCGACCGTACTTTACGACGGTTGACCGCATAAGGAAATGTCTATGAGCGTGCAAAGACGGATATTCAAATCCAGCCATCGAACGATCGGCTCATTTGGAGAGTTGAGCCGTTTTGACTTCTGATGGAGGGGGGTTTCCGTTCGGGCCGCGGCTTTGCCGGAGGTTTCGCGACCTGGAGTTTTCAGGATTTTGAGTCGGCCCCATGATGGTCTATTCCATTTGTCATTGTTTCACCGTCCTTCTCATGAGTATGGCCAATGAGTTGATCTACACGCAGGCGATATTTCGCCAGGGCGTCGCGAGCACCCAGCAGAAGCACAAGGCAAAGAACAATTACGCCAAAGTCGGAGCCAACACCTAATAGCGGTGACGTTTGAAGCAGGCGATTGACGCAATACGCCCATAGGATCGCGACCAGCGAATTGGCATAATATTGGCAATAGCGATCCCGCGACCTCTTGGTAGTAGGAGGTAGTTGGTCAAACGCTCGCGATAGTACATTGCTCATGCCCCCAATTGCTGCAAATAGCGGCGGCTTTCCAGTAGATTGGCTTCGCCGGCCACTTCCAGCGTAGTGTGCCCTGAAAAATGAATCTTCTGGAGTTCGCGCATCACCGCATCAATCCCGACCACTCCGCGGCCAAGCGGGATTGTGGCCATGCCACAACCAAACCGCGTGCCGCGCTGCGCAATCGATTCTGCCGGCATGTCCTTCCAATGGACATGTCCGAGGCGATCGGCGAACTTTCGGACAAACGCCACTGGGTCGCCCCCGCCCAGCCAGAGGTTGCCTGTGTCGAGGTTCAGCCCCAAGGTCGGGGAATTCGCCTCATGAAGGATTGCTTCCATGTGGGTGAGGCTGTCGGTGAGTCGGCCGTGAGGTTCCAGAAGAATCTGCACACCGTGGTCGGCCGCAACGCGCAGGGGCTCATGGAGTTTTTCGACAACACTGAAAATCGCCTGGGCGTCGGTGAGTTTGCGGCCAAAGTCGGTGTGCGCATCGCCCTCGGTGGTGATCACATGCTTTACGCCGATGGCCGCAGCGGAGCGGATCGCCTTGATGATCTGGGGCGTGCCGTAGCGCCAGGGTGCGGCGGGATCGAGCAGTGATGCATGAGCGCAGAAACTGGTGATGGTGATGCCGCGACTATCGAAGAGACGCTTGAGGTCGAATGGATTTGCGTCAAGACTGGCCAATGCGGTGAAACCGAACTCAGAGCCCAGGCAGGCGCCGTCGGAATTGTCGGTCACATCCGCATGATGAAACCCCCACGTCTGAATCTGGGCCAATTGGGCGTCGAGCGTAGAAAACGGTTGCACCAGGGCAAAACATCCCAAGGTCATCGCCATGATAGTGCTCCTTTCAATGGAAAATCACTTCGTTTGAATCGCCCGGGCCAAAGCCGCAAGGCCCTCGCGCATCGCCGGGAGGGACCACAAATCCCGCCGATGCCCAGGTACCCATATGCCGATGTTGGGATTCACCGATGAAATCCATGCGGCCGGAAAATCGCCGGTGCTGATGCGGGCCGTCAACAGATCTTTCACCACGGATCGCTGTCCCAGCTTGATGAACACTTCATCCCGCGGCAGCCATGCCTCTGACCAGCCTGCCGTTAATCCGCCCTTGGTCATGACCAGGGTTGTCGGCTCGTGCGGATGTTCGGAGCTGCCCCAGTCCCACACACGCCCGCACCAAGCGGTGTATTCATCCCATTGTGGATAAGCGCCCAATGCCGCGTGAACCAGCAAAAGCGGCTTGCCGGCCCCAACCCATGCCCGCATCGTTTTCTGGGTCTCCATGCTTGGTACGTCGTGTGTGTGGTAGAGCACCAGCAAATCCGCCTCGGCGATTGTTTCGGCGCTAAGGCCGGTGGCAGCCTCGACCAGCGTCGGTGACTCGCCCGACAAGCATTTCAGCACCTCGGCCAACCCCTCCCGACCGCCTGAACCAAAATGTTCATCGGCCAACAGAACGACCTTTTTATATGGGAGCGTTGGTTTGGCTTCATGGGTAAGCACCTCCAGCGGCGCGTATTGGGCGGCCAGGGGAAGTGCAATTTTCCGTTGTGTACGTATGGATTCATGAGCGGCATAGGCCATCTCTGTTGCGGCAAAGCAGTTCTCAACACCGCAGAGGATCGGGCGATCGGTGCCTGCGGCCCTGAGCATTTCACCCATCAGACCGGCGAAGCCTTCGGAATAATCCGTCGCATGCGGCTGGGGCTCGCTGTAACCTGCTTGATTCCACAACTTCAAGGTGGGAGCGACCTGCAGCAAGCCCTTGGTACCGCGAAGGGACACGCCGTAGCTTTCCGGATTGCCGACCGGCCCGGTGATGAAGATCGCCTGATGCCCCTCGGGATATTCGGCGAAGATGACCGAGGCGTTCTCCACCGCATGCTGGTAGCGCCGTTGCCCGGTCACATCCCCACCGGCCAAAACGCTGACGGGCCTTGAGCCGAAAAAGAAGTTGGCGATGTCAAACCAATGTACCGTCCATGAAAGTATATCCCAGTTGTCCGCGACGCGGGCCTCCAGAACCCATTTCTCTCCGATGGCTCCATCATGCAGCAGTTTGCGACCGAGTTGAAAATTGGGTTCGTAGCGGCGCTGGTGGGCGATGGCCAGCCGGACGCCGGCCTTGGCGCAACTGTCGCGCATCTGTGTCATTTCTCCCAAGTCCAAAGCCATGGGCTTTTCACAGATGATGCCCTTCGCACCTTGCTTCACGGCTTCCAATACCATCGGTGCGTGCAGGGCAGGCCAGGTGCAGACACTCACAAAATCCGGCTTGACAGTGGCGTACAGGGCTGCGCTAGAGGCAAACAGCTGGCTGGTCGGGAGTTCGAAGCGTTTGCCGAAGGCCGCCAGATTGTCCGGCGAGATGTCCACCCCACATAGTTTCAATTCGAGGCAAGCCTTGAGCCACCCTTCGGCATGAGCGTGGCCGATGGCCCACCCTTCCTTGCCGTTATTACTGCTACGTTTGCCACATCCCAGTATCGCCACCACCGGTATAGAATTCGTCGCCATGTCGCCGCTCCATACAAATAAACAACCACTGAGTTTTGTCCTATTGTGCCAAGGCGCCCGTGGTTTGGCTTTCACCTTTTTCCGCTGGTAATTTGTGTATATGGGACGCCGACCGCTCATTGTCGAATATGGCCAAGGAAGCATTCGCTCGCTGACGCGGCACCGCAATGCGGGACTGGAGATCGTCCTTTTATCTCGTGGCCATCTGCAATGGCAGGTGGAAGGCCGGAGCGAACTTCTCACGCCCGGCTCTGTTTTCTTCACGCTTCCGTGGCAAGAGCACGGCAGCGTGGATGAATTTGAGCTCGGGCACCACTGGTATTTTGTCGTGTTGAAGGTGGAGAAAAAAGATATCAATCTTCCCGGCCTCTTTGGCTTCCCAGCGGTTCTTGGGTTTGGGAGGGACGAAGCCCGAAGACTGAGCCGCACGCTGCGCAAGGCCCGGCGGCACGCCTACCCCGCATCACCCTTGTTGACCGCCGCGATGCCCGAGTTGTTACGGGAACTCTCCCAATCGGTTCAGTCGCAGCGCATCGCGATTCTGACTTCCGTGGTGCTGCTGGAACTCGCGAAAGCCATCGCCGAAAATAGACCCGATCTGCGGAGTGCCAAATGTTCGCCGGAACGGCGCATTGCCGCGTTCAGTCAGGAATTGGCAGGTCGTTCAAACGAATTATGGACGCTCGCCTCCATGGCTGCGTGGTGTGGCTTGGGTCGGTCGCGCTTTGCCGATCTGCTCAAGCGACAGAACGGTGATACTCCAGTGCAATTTCTCAACCGCCTCCGGGTGCACCGCGCGCGGCATCTCCTGAAAACCACCGCGATGTCCATCACGGCGATTGCCCACGCCTGCGGCTTTGCCTCCAGTCAATACTTCGCGGAAATTTTCCACCAGTTCACCGGTGGTACTGCCCGTGACTACCGGTTACTTCCGGATATCCCGCGCATGCGTCGTCGGCGCAGCCAAGGCTGCAAACCATCGGTGGTAAAACGAGTGGTCGAATAATTGGGAAAAAAAGTGCCGTTCACATAGCGCAATTGTTTCCCGCCTGTGTCTAGACTTTCGGCCTGAATTCTTAGCATGGCTGCAGCGGTGTAAATGCAAGTTCGCGCCGATCCAAGCCTACAATAATGTTTCCGCCAGCGTGCTGCTCGACTACCGCAGATCCCTTACCTGGATAAGTTTTCTTCCATAAAGCTGCCATACCTCTGTCCCATAACTCAAATGGAAAGAGCATTTTTAACAACCGAATTTTCCCGCCGGGAAAAGGCAGCCGGCTTACTGAGCCTCCAGTCAGACTCAGCTCAATAAGTCTGGGCTGAATGATACGCCTTTGCGGCTCCGAGCGCTATCGAAGAATGAATTTCGAGCAATTAGTCGACAGGAATGAACAAATTGTTATACTCAATAATAACGGTTAGACAATAAAATTGATTAAGGGCCGCTTATTGTGTAGTATAACTCTTGGAGGTCTAATGGGCTGAGATTATCACCCTGTTAGTGCCAAAAATGATAAAATCTGAGTCTAAACCTAGAAATGGCTCCCGGCTTTCTGCCGTGCAGGAGTTCGTGAGGCTTGTCGAGGGTGGCACTTTCCGTCCGGGTGATAGATTGCCCGTGGAGCGAGTGCTCGCCGAACAATTAGGTGTCTCAAAGCCGACGCTGCATACGGTTTTGCAAGAGTTGGAAGTCAGGGGGGTGATCACCAAATCCAAAGAGCGCGGCTGGCAGCGCCGCGTAGTGGTCGGTACACCGACGGATGCATCGATTCTAAGCCAAACTGTGGCTGTGCTGACCGGTTTCACATCTGAAATGGTGAAACGAATACCTTTGCGACGCGGGGAGTATGAATCCGCATTACCTTCCTATTGTCTGCATGCAATCACCGAGGCCGGATACCACGCATTGTTGTTGCATCGCGATAATTTGACGACCCACACCTTTGCTCGCATGGCTCGGGAGAACACGAGCGGCGTTGTCGTGCTGTGGAGCGCGATAGCTACTCCGGACGGCATGGAACTCGTAAACTCGTTGCGCGATCACGGAATTGCCGTGGTTGTAAATAGTTATGGATCACAGACCGAGAAATTTGACCGAGTCATGTCAGATCACGCTCAGGGGGCTTATGACCTTACTCGCTTTCTCATTGCCAAAGGGTGTCGCCGCATCGTGCGATATTGGGTCGTTAGATCAAACATTCGAGCGGCGGAATGGCTCATTCAACGCGATTTGGGTTATACGCGCGCGATGACCGAGGCCGGCTTGGAAGTTCTGCCCGCAATTCATGCGTTGGCCCCTGAAGAATTGGACGATGAAGAGGAGCACTTTGAAGTTGGCAAACGGCTGGCAATGAGCTATCTCGTGGGGTTGCTCAACCAACCCGCCCCGGTTGATGGCATACTTGCGCTCAATGACGGTCTGTTTTTCGCAATTGCCGAAGCCGTTCAAGCCCTGGGAAAAGCCCCGCAAAAAGATGTTCTCATTGTCGGTTATGATAACAACTGGGAAACGAGCGGCATGCGCAAATGGACTCCGTTTCAACCTTTGGCAACCATGGACAAGAAGAATCAAAGCGTTGGCCAGGCGATGGTGCAATTGGTTCTCGAACGCGCCCGTCGGCAATTGCCAGAAGAACCCCAGTGTCGCTTGCTTAAACCAGAGTTGATCATCGTGTCTGAGTAGCTTTGGGCTGAACTGAACATCCGCAACCCACTTTCTTCCAGGCCAAATCCCCATCAGGGACTCGCGAGGCTGGCATTCGATTGAACTGGCAGAAGAGTCAGCGAACTGTTTCCTGAAGCCGGTACAAAGGTTCCCGTCGTCACTGCGGTAGTGATCATATTCCGTGCCGCGGGGGAGCTAAATTTAACCCAAACGGCATCGCCGGGTCTTTTCACCATCAAGTCGTCTCCTACTTGCGCCATCAAAAGATTTTGCCGTTGGCTGGGCGACATCTTTTTTGCTGCCGCTACCCAGTCATCTCCAGCTCGCTCCAGATAACCGGCAAAGTTCCTCCCCTGATCGTCCTGATAAACCACGCAGATGACGGCCTCTCTGCCGTTATGATCAAACGGAACGAAGGTGCTTGAAGGACCGGCAAAGCAGGTCTTTCCGTCATCATCCGTAAAATAGAACTCCGTGAGGTGACCGACAACCACCTGCGATTTCCGCGAGAGTAAAATGATGAGTACGGACAAACCAAGCAATGCTATCGCCACCGAGCCTGTGATCAATTTACTCTTTTGAATCATTTCACGAGCTAACATTGACTCCCTCTACCGCGAAAAGATCAACCCGTTATTGCTGCTTCAGCAGGAGGCGTTTGTCATCAATGGCAAAATAAACCGGAAAAGTTGTGCCGACCTGGCAAATGCCGTTCGACACCACCCACCCGTTGATAGCACTGGTGGGAAGATTTTCGGCGTGCCCGTCGTAGTAAACGAAATTGCAGCTGACGCCCGGATGCCGGAAAACGGCCGTGTCGGAGGCTAATTCACAACCGCCACCATAATACCCTAAACCGCCCGCGGTGTCACTGGCGGCTCCATCCCATGCCAGCCACGTTTGCGATGGAAGCTGACATTTGCCCATTGCCTTTTGGTTTTCCTGTGGAGCGCAAGCAAAACCACTTTCATAGTAGGGATCGCTGGCACTGAAGCCCGGGATCTGGCGCTGCTGAGCAGGATTATTTCCGCCCTGGAACCCGCCATTCGAGACAGTATTGAACACATATTGGGAAAAGACATTGGCTCCGATCTCATCACAATAGGATGCCGTATCATCATCCGCGTAAGCATAAACAAGAGTTAGCTCAGATTTGAAGAGTACATTATTACGCAGCCATTTCGCGCTGGTGAATGCGAAGTCCTCATGACCATCGTCCCAGGAAGTGAAGCTGTCCAGAGGGGCGGCTGGACATCTCAAGACACCGGGAGATATAGGAGACATTGTGCCCAGCTTTGCGAAGGCACCGGGTATTTGATAATCCCATCCGTAACGAGTATATGTAATCTGTGGACCGCTTAAATATCCCCCGACTGCCAACGCGGCCATCGGTGAGGTAATCAAATAATAGGTTCCATCATTTCCCGCACTGTAGGTTGATGTCGTGTTGGGGACGAATTCGTACGGCAGTTTCCCAAGGTTGTCCGCAGTATACTCCGATACCAATTGACCGATCACACGAAGGTTGCTGAGACACTGAATCGTCTGCGCCTGAACACGCGCTTTATTCAGCGCTGGAAGCAAAATCGAAATCAGCAACGCGATGATCGCAATCACCACCAACAACTCAACCAGTGTAAAAGCTCTTTTGATTTGATGTCGCATCACCGCTTCTCCTCTTGCCGATTCTTGCTTCGACCTTGAGGTCGATGCCTCCAGACTGCGCAGGATCTTTCTAAGAAATGTCCTATCACACTAAGTTACCAAGCCGCAAAAAGTATGTCAACCAAAAAAGGTAAAAAAACTTGCCCCATTTCTGTAGAGTTTCAAATTTTCTTATTTTAATCTTGCAAATGTCTTCTCTTCACATTAAAATTTGCCCCATCAAATCTGCAGATATGTGAACGAGGTTTTGGTCGAGGTTTTCGGCCATGCGGCCGGGAGGAAATGCAATGCGGTTGAACAAAAGTGGTTTGCGTACCAGTCGGCTTATCTTTGCTGCGAGCGCTTCGGTTCTGATCGCTTCGAATAGCCTCGGGGCGGCCAACACGTTCTCCTGGACCGGAACTGCCGGGGATGGCAACTGGCTGACCTCCGGCAACTGGAACGACACCACCTCCGCCACCCCCGGCCCCCCCGCCGCCACTAATAGCGATGTGGGCATTTTCGCCGATGGTGGTAACTACATTACCACTGCCAACACGAGCATCGGATCATCAAGCTCGGCGGCCTCGCCGACTGTCATCCTAGGATCGAGCGATACCCTCGATTACTCCGACTTTTTTGGCGGCAGTTCCAACCTCACCAACGGCGTGGCGGCCACAGGAAATCCCGACCTGTCCAGCAACAACTCCAACACCTGGTATACATTTAGCGCCACCTCAACACAGCCCGGCAGCGGTTTCCAAATCAGCGGAATCGTCAACGATGATTCACTCAACTCTGACAACGCCCTGATGATTGGTGGGCAAACCACGACCAATACAAATATCGTTGTCGGCAGCGTCACGAGTGCTGTGGCGGGTGTCCTCATTAATTCCACTGGCACCCTAGAGAATACAGGCGTTGGCATTCTTAGACTTGGTGCTACCAATATCGCCGACGACGGCACCATCTATGCCGCCCCGGGCAGTACCCTCAGCTTGGGCAACGGCGGCAACGCCGACCTTATGTTCAGCGATCCAGGAAGCAATGGTCAGTTAAATATTGCCGCCGGCGCGACGGCTACCGACACCGATCAAACGCAAAACTTTACTCTCGGTGGAAATCTCAACAACTCGCTCGTCACCAACAACAATGGTACGTTCCTGGTCGCTACGTCTGACGAAATTGGTCGGGGCACCACCAAGACCCTCACGATCGACGGGGGGACATTCAATAACGCCGGAACTTTCACCGCCTCCGATTCTGTTACCAATACACCCCTGGCCAATGCGACCGCCGCAGCCCGCGTAGTCAACGTCTATATCGGCACTGGCGTCACCGGCTCAGTCGGCTACGACGGCTATGCTAAAGACGCCGCTGGCAACACCACCACGTTCAACAACACCGGCACGATCAACGTCATCAACTCCGAAAATGATGCGATCTCCAGCCAAGCGCAGGGCGACGCCGTCCTCATGGACTTCGGAAAAAACGTCAACTTCAGCAATGCGGGCAATTTCAACGTTGTGTCCACCACCAACCAGCCCCTGAACTATGGGAATGATCCAGCTCCGCCTTCTGGAAACGGATCCAATCCGGACGTCTATGGCGATGCATTAGTTTACAGCAGCAACAACTGGAAGAATGCCGGCGGCAATGTTGTGGTCAACGGCGCTGGCGCGATTATGGACATGCTCTACACGACCGACACCGTCAGCGCCCTAACTACAACCTACCTTCAGACATCCGGCACCACGCTGATCGAAAATCAAGGCCTTTTGGTCACCGCCGGCATGGCAACCGCCGCTAGCAGTACCGTTCTGCCCACCAATCATCCGCTCGGCGGCATCAACATTTCCGGCGGCACGGTTACAGTCAATTCCGGCGGCGCCATAGCTTCCAACATGATCAGTCTTTCCGGCGCCAGCACCGTGATGACCATTGGCAACGGCGGCTACCTAGGTATTGGCTGGGGCGGGACGTTTCATCCCTTCGAGGAACTTTACACCACCTCCCTCAGCATCACCGGCGGAGCAACCCTCAATCTCCAGCAGGGCAGCATCATTCCCACGGCCGTGACCGATTGCATCGGTAACATGATTGGTGGTCTGGCTGTAAGTAATGACGGCACCATTAACGTCGGCAATGCCAGCGAGACGTTTCAGGGCCTGGCCAGCGCCACAAATTCCGGCGTTGTCAATCTCAATAACACCACCCTGACCATCGCGGGCCGTGTCAACGGATATGCCGTTGGCTCGTCCGCCGTTCAAAATGGCGCCGTTCTCACCGAAACCTATTCGGGCGCTATCGCGGGCACAGGCAGCCTCGTCGTCAGCGGTGGATCACTGGTCCTGGGCGGCGCTAATACCTTCAGCGGCACCACAACCATCAACTCCGCCGTCAATGCCGGCACCGTCGTGGAGCTGAACTCCAGCGGCAGCCTCCCCAACACCGGTCTGGTTTTGGGTGGGGGCACACTGCAGCTCGATTCCGGGCAGACGGGTGAAAATTTCACATCCGGCGGAACAACCCTCGCCCCCGGCGCCTCAGCTATCGTGGATAACACCGCGAGCACTCTCGCCCTTGGGGCGATCTCACGCTCGGCTGGCGCTACCATCGACTTCGGCAGCGGCACCACGATCACCACCTCCACACCCAACGCCAATCCCACCGGCGGACAGCAAACCATCCTCGGTGGATATGCCACCTATGGCAACGGCAGCACGTGGGCCGTCAGCGGCTCCGGCGCAACACCCGGCGCCATCTCCGGCCTGTCCACCTACAATACGCTTTTCACCTCCGGAACGGATGTCGATGCGCCTTCGGGTACTTCCACTCCTGGCACCGTTACCATAAACTCCCTGCGTTTCAATAGTGGCGGCAGCACCGTGGGCTCTGGCTCGGGAGACACCCTCACCATCGCTACCGGGGGAATCCTCGATACCACCGGCGGCGGATCGTCCACCATCCAATCCTCTGGCCTGACCACCAACTCAGGCCAGGAAATCGTCGTCAACCAGTATAATACCTCGAACCCACTGACCATCAGCTCCGTGATCAGCGGCGCAAACGTCGGACTCACCAAGAGCGGTGGCGGCGACCTCATTGTCAGCGGCGCCAATACCTATGGTGGCGCCACCAACATCGCCGCCGGAACACTCGAAGTTTCCGGTGTTGGCCAACTGAGCAACAACATCAATCTGTCCAACGGCGCGATCCTCAACGTGGACGGCAATGCCACGCTTTCTTCTTCCACGAACATCAACGGCACCGGTTCGTTGCAAGTCTGGGGACAAAATCTCAGTAGTTCCGTCGTTAGCACGCTCAGCGGCGCGCCGCAGGTAAATTTCCTCGGCAGCGGCACTACCCAGGTCATCAATCAGCTCAACGGTACCGCCATCGTCGCCCTGAGCAATCTCAACAACTACAACAACCTCCTGCAGGGCGGCATCACGCTTAAAGTCACCGGCGGCGGCACATTCGGTGGAATTTTCACCGATGCCCCCACCCAGCTTTTCGGCACCGATACCCTTGAAGTCGGCGGAACCGCTCCGTTGATCCTCACCAGCATCAGCGGCGAAGCGCCCGGCGCAAACAGCGCCAACGGCTTCAGCGGCAGCGTGGTGATCGATGCGGGTGCGACCCTGCAAGTTGGAAATGGAACTACTCCTACGGCAGTCATGCCGGTCAACGAACCCGCCAGCAGTTCCTATGGCGGTGTCACCGTCAACGGAAATCTTGTTTTTGATACTTCCCAGGCGGTCCAGTACCCCGCCGATGGATATGACATCCTGGGAAATGCCTTCCCGGCAAACATTCAGACCATCACTGGCAGCGGAAATATTATTCAGAAAGGCGCCGGCACGACGTTAATCGAGGGAAATCTTACGAACTTCACCGGTGGAATTTACGTCAACGCTGGCTCGCTGGTCTTTGCCAACAATACCGCAGTTACGGTGCCGCTCAGTTCCAGCATCGGCATTGTCGATAACAGTCACGTCGTTTTCCAGGAGAGCCCGGCGCCCGCGAGCGGTGTGCCCGTCAATCTTGTCATCAGCGGCACGGGTGATTTGACCGTCACCGGAAACGTCACCAACAGCGGTGGAGGCCCGGTCATCTTCGAGCAGAACAATACCTACAGCGGTCCCACGTACCTCGGCGATGAATACTATGCAGCCACCTCCGGCACCAGCGCCGTGCTGCGGGTTGGCAACGGTGGAACCACCGGATCTCTCGGTACCGGTCCGGTCTATATTGACGCTTCCGCCAATGTTCTAGTCTTTGATCTTTCCAGCACCGTCACGATTCCCAATGCCATCTCGGGAGAAGGCGGTATGGGATTCATCGGCGGCGGTACCTATATTCTCACGAGCAACAACAACACTTACGGCGGTGAGAGCGCCGCCGCGGCGGCCATTGGTGGGAACTCAACGCTCCAAATCGGCAACGGCGGGACCTCTGGAACGTTTTCGAACAACGGGTCGCAGGGAATCGCGCTGAACATCGCAGGCGGCAGCGTCACTTCGATTTCTAACGCGTCTACCTATCAAGGTGTTTCAGGGGTCGCGGGATTCGGCACGATCGCTTTCGATCGCTCCGATACGATCTATATCCCCAACGCGATGACGAACACCGTCACCTACACCGCCGGCGTTGTCACGTATCCCACTGGGCAGCTTTCTGTCACCCAGATGGGCTCGGGCACCACGGTTCTCACCGGCAACAACACTTACGCCGGGCAGACCAATATCAACTCCGGCACCCTTCAGGTTGGCGATTACGGCACCAGCGGATCACTTGGAGCAACGGCTAACGCCGTCGGTGGCAACATCAACGACAATGGTGCACTGGTCTTCGCGCGCACCGATTCCGGTTTAACCATCACCGGCGCCATTGGCGGCAGCGGCAGCGTCACCCAGCTCGCCACCGGCACGACCACGCTCGATCTGCAAAACACCTACTCCGGCCCAACCACGATTGATGCCGGAACCCTTGTCGAAAGCTTCAGCGCCCTTGCCCCGGCGAGCAGCAGCGGCAATCAAACGCTGACCAACTTCATTAACCCCAGCTCGACGCTGGCTCTGGCCGGCGGCACGCTGAGCGTTTCCGGCCGCGCCAACAGCACGGCGACGTCGCTGGCGACCTCCGCAACTGGTGGCACTGCCTTTGGCAGCACCGTATCCGTCGTCACTGTCACAAGCACCTCGGGATTGGAACCCGGTCAGGTTCTCAGCGACACCTCCGGCGATTTCCTGGCCGGGACTTATGTCGTCAGCATTCTCAACTCAACGCAGTTCACCATCAGCTCGCCAACCCAGCATGCTTCAACCGGCAGCGAAGCAATTTCGGCGACGGCGGTAACCAATACCAACAACCAGACGGTCAACAACGTGACGGTCAACGCCGGCCAATCCGCGGTGGTTGCCACCAGCGCCGGCGTTGGCACCGCCGTTACTTTGGGGACAATTACTCGCAATGCCGGTGGTCTGGTCGACTTCACACTCCCCGCCGGATCACAGTCGTCAACGAATCAAATCACCACCACCACCGCCAACGCCAATCCTGCGGGCGGTCAGCAGACCATCCTCGGTGGTTGGGCAACGGTCGGCGGTTACGGCAGCTGGGCCGTGAGCGGCAGTGGCGCCACCGCGGGGCAGATCAGCGCTCTTGGCACCTATGCTTCCGCCTTCACCGCGGGAACGGATGTCAGCGCCGCCGCCGGCAACTACACGCCGGGAACGATCACGCTGAACTCTCTCCGCTTCAACAGCGCCGGTGCGTACAACCTGAACGACTCGGGCGCGGGTGATACGCTCACCATCGCCAGCGGCGGCATCCTCGAAACCAGCACCGTCGGCGCCAACCAGGTGGTCTTCAACCAGGCCAATCTCACCTCCGGCAACGGACAAGACCTGATTCTACTGCAGAACGATACCAATGCCGCCGGCTTCATGACCGTCAACTCCAACATCGTCGGCGGCATTGGTCTGACCAAGGGCGCTGCCGGCACGGTTTATCTCAACGGCAACAACACCTATACCGGTCCCACGACGGTGGGCGCCGGCACACTGGTTGTGGGTGACTTCGGTTCCACCGGCTCGCTGGGCGTCAGCGCCGCCGGCATCCTCGACGATGGCACACTGGCCTTCAACCGCACCGACAACGGTCTGACGGTCTCCAACAATATCAGCGGCTACGGCGGCGTCGCACAAGTTGGCACCGGCACCACCACTCTCACCGGCACCGAGAGTTATCTCGGCGCCACCACCCTCACCGCAGGCACACTGGTCCTGGGCAGCACCGCGAGCGTTAACCCGCTCTCGGCGCTGACCCTGGGGGGTGGCACGCTCTCCATCGCGGCTCGGAACTCCTCCCTGACTTTCGGGAATATCGCGTTCAACACGATGGCCTCCGGCTTCGGCGGCACGACCACCATCGCGGCGGGTCTGTCCAACGTGAATGCCTCCGCCGGCCTGGGCAGCGGCAATACGTTGGCGCTCAACAACATCGAGCGCAGCACGGGCGGCGTCGTCAACTTCGCGCTGCCAACCGATGGCAGCTCGATCACCACCACCAGCTACAACGTCAATAGCGTGCTGGGCGGTTGGGCCACGGTGGGCGGCAACACCTGGGCGGTCAGTGCCGCTTCCACCACTTCGGCCGGGGCCATCTCCGGCCTGAGTTCCTACAGCAGTTCGTTCGCCGCCAACGCCAACGTCGATGCGCCCACGGGGGTCTCCACACCCGGCTCGCTGACGATCAACACCCTGAGATTCAACAACGTCGGCGGCTACACTATCGGTTCCGGCTCGGGCGATACTCTGGACGTCACCACCGGCGGCATTCTGGAAACGAGCAACGTCGGCGCCAACGCTGTCACCATCGACTCCTCGGTTCTCTCCTCTGGGAATCAGCAGGACCTGGTGGTCATCCAGAACAACACCGCCGCCGCGATGACCATCAATTCGGTCATCAACAACAGCGGTTCGACCAGCACCGTCGGCGGCGGTGGCGTGGCCCTTACCAAGGCCGGTCAAGGCACCGTAATTCTCAACGGAACCAACACCTACACCGGCGGCACGTACATCGATGATGCCGGCAGCACCGTGGACTTCTCCGCCGACGCCAACCTCGGCGCCGCCTCCGGAGCGCTCACCTTCTCCGGCGGAACGCTGGAAGATACCAACACGGGTTCCTTCAGCACCGCGCGCAATATGACGCTGAACCCCGGCGGCGGCACCCTCGGCGTCGCCGGCGGTGGAACCCTGATCGCCTCCGGCGTCATCAGCGGCGCCTCCACACTCACCAAGGTGGACACCGGAACCCTGGTCCTCACCGGCGCCAACACCTATATCGGGCCCACCACAATCAGCGCCGGCACCCTGGAGATTGGCAACAACGGAGCCACCGGGTCGCTTGGCATCTTTGCCGGCGCGATCATCGACAACGGCAACCTTGCCTACAACCTAACCGGAAACGTCACCTTGGCCAATGCCGTCAAGGGCAGCGGCTCGGTCACTCAGCTCAACACCGGCTCGCTCGTGCTTACCGGCGTAAACTCATACACCGGCGGGACGGACATCAACTCCGGCAGCGTCGTCGCTTCCACCGCGGGCTCGCTGCCAAACGGCGGACCCGTCACCAACAATGGCGCGCTGCTCGTCAACGCCAACAACACCACCGGCGCCATTAACGGCACAGGCACGATCACTGTCGCTCCCAGCACGACGCTCTCCCTGGCCACCGGCAGCGGCGGCAGCTCCACCACTGCCCTGACGCTGGGTACACTCTCTACCCTCAACATCAACAATAACCACGTATTCATCAACTACGGCAGCCCCGCGAACGATCCGATCGACTCCATCGCCGCTCTCATTGCCAGTGGTTACAACGGCGGAACCTGGACCGGCGCCGGCATCATGTCCACGACAGCGCAGTCCAACCCGAGTTACGGGATCGGTTATGCCGATTCGGCCGATCTGGGCAATCCCGCGGGTCTTTCTTCAGGTCAGATCGAAATCGCCTACACATTGCTGGGCGACGCAAACCTGGACTACAAGGTGAACGGCGCCGACTTCACGCTGATGGCGGCCAACTTCAACGATTCGGTAACCGCCGGCTGGGACAAGGGTGATTTCAACTACAGCAATACGGTCAACGGCGACGACTTCGTGCTGCTGGCGGATAATTTCAACGATTTCGCCGCACAATCCGCGGTCACCGCGGCGGACCTGACCGCCCTGGACGATTTCGCCGCGGCCAACGGAATCAGCCTCACGAGTGTTCCCGAACCCGCGTCGCTGGGCCTGCTAACTCTGGGCACCGTCAGCATCCTCTCCCGCCGCAGGCGACGGAGGTAGCCGGCGACCAATTGAGCCGCGCCGATTTGTTGCATGGAGATAGTCATGAGTGTGCTTGACAGTCGCGGTTCGAAACTGCCGGTGAAGCGCAGTATCAAAGACGCGGCTTCGGAGATACTGCGCGTGAAAATGGCCGTTGTTGGACTGAATTTTGGACGGCATGTTGTCAACGAACTCATTTCGCAACCAGTATCGGAACTGATCGAATTGAAAGTGGTGTGCGATTTGGATCGCGCCCGTGCTCTTGCGGTAGCGGCCAGCACCGGTGCCGAAGCGCGCTTCGATTTGGATCAGGTTCTTTCGGATCCGATGATTGAGGCCATCGCTTTGATTACGGGTCCCAATGGCCGCGCCGAACTCATTCGCCGCATTGTGCATGCGGGCAAGCACGTCATCACGACAAAGCCGTTCGAGTTAAATCCCGACGCGGCGCTGTCCGTCCTCAAGGAGGCAAAGTCGTTGGGCAAGTTGGTTCATATGAATTCTCCATCGCCGCGGCTTTCGGCCGACCTTCAGCAAGTTCGTATTTGGCAACAGAAGTATAATCTTGGCCGCCCAATCGCTTGCCGCCGCGCCTGCTGGGCGAGCTATCGGGAGCAGGCCGATGGCACCTGGTACGATGATCCCGAGCTTTGTCCCGTCGCTCCGATATTCCGAATAGGCATTTATTGCATCAACGATTTGGTTCGGCTGCTGGGCCCAGCTCATAGCGTAAATGCGATCAGCTCGCGATTGTTCACAGGCCGACCGACACCCGACAATGCCCAGATCAGTATTCTTTTCAAAAGCGGCGCCATTGGGTCCATTTTCGCCAGCTTTTGCGTGAACGATGGGAACCCCTACGCGTATGACATGACCTTTAATTTCGAAAACGGCACGGTCTTCCGCAATGTTGGACCGCAGCGGCAAGGTAACAAGGGCGTGAAGAGCCGGATGTCGGTGGTGGCATGCCGCGATGGCGATGAACCATTGATGGAACATGTCGATTTGAATGAAGCAAGCGGTGAATATTTATGGGGCGACTTTGTGCGAGCCGTTCGTGGCGAGCAATTGGTTGACCAAGTGACGCCGGAAGAGATTGCCGCAGGCATTGAAATCGTCCGCGCCATGGCTCGTTCGGCAAAATCGCGCCGTACAGAAGACGTGACATACAGCGCACCGTGAATGTTGTTGCGGACTCGGTTCGAGAATCAGCGCTTCTTCGTCGGCTTTAGGCTCTAGGCTTACGAAAATATGAGTTCGGTTTATCCCTTCGCTTTCCAGGAAAAAGGCCTGCAGGACGGAGCTGAAAAACATGTGGATCCACAAAGACGGTGACGGTCGAAATTCTGTCTCGTCTTCTCACTCACGCCGAAAATCATTTAAGCGATCCAGATCAATAGCTCGTGCCGTTGTAAAGGCCATTGAGCCGCGCACAATGCTTTCAGCAGGTCTCACGGGCGAATATTTCAATTCGATAGATGCTTCGAGCGGTGATCTCACCAATTTCGTTGCCGAACAAAACAATGATCCCACATCCTGGGCTTTCAACTGGGGGAACCATCCGCCTATCACCGGACTGTCGCCAATACTTTTTCCGTTCGCTGGGAAGGACAGATCAAAGCGCCCGCTTCCGGCGCTCACACTTTCTACGTCATGCCCGACAGCACGTTGACCCTATAGATGCAAATTATTCACCAGGCCGCCGTTGTTTGGATGATCCGTAGGGTTCAAAGCGTCATGGCGGGTCGGTGAGAACTCGGAGAATTGTATGTACAGCAAGACGCAGAGTGTGGGAAATCTCATTGCATCGGCGAGTTGGAAAGCCCGATGTCATGACGGTGTAATCGAAGGCATAATTCCCGCGTTGGGGCGCATTACAGTCGGCGAGGTGATGGAGTTCACCGCCATCCGCCTACGGATTGGAGAGCGTGAAATCCCTGGCGCATTGGAATCCGCCGAATGGCGCCCCTGGGAAGTTCGGCTGGAAACACCCGAGTGTATTGTCCGGCGTAGCACCTCGGCGGACGACCGGCACATGCAATGGTTCGATGTAATCTCATCTTCATCCGGGCCGATGACCATATGGATTGAGTTCAGGACACACTCGCCGTTGCGCTTATATATTGATGAGGGCATCGTGTACTGGGAATCGGAGCTAAGTCGAGTGGTTGCGATCGGATTAGATCCCATGCCTTTGCGCATATCGGCCGGGAAAGACGAGCAGTCCGTCGAAGCTAAGCTTGAGGACGAGCCACGTGCGATTGTGGGACCGACCTGGGCCTGCGTGGATGGGCGGGACGGGCGAGGCATAGTCGCCTTCAGATTGCCGCCCGGGTCAAGCGCCCGTTTGGGAATGGTTGTGAGTGAAACACGTCGGGTGGCGCTGAAGAAGCTGAGATCGACGATGAACGATTCGGAGCAGGTCGTTTTTGATTCGAAAAGCGAGTGGGAAGCTTTCTTCGAGCAAATGATCCCCACCAATCCGTGCGCCAGCTATGAAGACGTTTGGCGTGAAGCCTGGTATGTCTTGCGTGCTAATCGGATGAATTACGGCACGCCACCCTTAGCACAATCCTTTACTTGTCCAAGCAAGTTTAACTACACGCATCAATGGTTGTGGGATTCGGCGTTTCATTCCATCATATGGCGATGGACTAATCGAGTGGAGTGGGCCAGTGGTGAACTGGACAACCTGTTGGATAACCCGCTGGAGAACGGCAGAATTTGCCATGAGATTTACTTCAGTCCTTGGCTGTGCGAGCAGGGCTGGAACAAGGGAAGAAAACTCTTTGCACCGACAAGCCAACCGCCCGTTTTAGCGATGGCGATAGAGCGCGTATTTCAGCGAACGGGTGACTTGAATTGGATACGAAAGGTTCTGCCCGTTTTGGTGGGGTATCTGACTTGGTGGAGTATTGCCCGGGATCCGGACAAGGATGATTTGGCCGGCTGGGGAACGGCGTGGGAAAGCGGTTTGGACGACTCGCCGCGATGGGATCATGTTTCGCGCGGCAATGGAAGTACTTGGTTCCCTCAACCTCTGGAAGCGACGGAGTTAAACGGCCTTTTGGTCAATGAATGGCGCACGGTCGCCCGACTCGCGCTGCTCTTGCAGAACCGCGAAGTCGAATCACACGCCAAATCCTGCGCCGATCGAATCAAAGCCGCTATGCTGGATCGGCTTTGGAATGCGAACGACGAGTTCTTCTATTGTCTGGATCACCAGGAGCGACCGGTCCATATCAAGACGATCGGGGGCCTTCTAGGACTTCTCGCTCTGGATCCAGGCGATGTCCAGGTCGACGGAATCTTGCGGCATCTGACAGACGAGCGCGAATTCTGGACACCCTATCCCGTCCCATCTGTCGCGCGCAACGAACCCTCCTTCACTACTGGCCAGATGTGGCGCGGTCCCACTTGGATTAACACGAACTGGCTCCTCATCCGTGCTTTGCAGCGTTTGAACCGTGACGATATCGCCCGAAGCCTTTCTGACCGAACCCTTGAGATGGTCCGGGCCGAGGGTATCCCGAAGTTGTGGGAATGGTACGACCCGCTTTCAGGTCGCGCACTGGGAAACATGGACTACGGATGGAGCGCCTTAGTAATCGACCTACTTATGGACCGGCCAAAATGAGGATTTCCAAGGAGATCGAGCTTACGCGAAGCCAGACCATCCATCGCTCCACCTGGCGATCGGCCGGCGCCTCCTGGGATCGGCGCGGAATTATCGCCGAAGGTCACTCATATAGACGGTCGAGCCATTGATCCATATTGCAATTGGCTTGCCGTCCCCGTCTTTACCGTTACCACTCCAATCGTCCCTGGACGTTTTAGTTGAGCCAATCGCCGCCGCGATTTTGGCTGCAGCCGACGCAGCCTCCTCAGGCGCTGCGAAAACGCCGACCCACAAGGTGTCGGCGAGCGCGCGGCGGTGCAGACCGGCGTTGTATTCGGCGATCGCCGCATCGACGCCGGGAGCATCCCACGCTCCTTTTAAATAGTATTTGAATCGCCAAATCGCGATGGGCTCAAAGCCAGTGTCGGCCAGCACGTTGCAATACTCATCGCCGCTCGCCTGCGTTACGCCGATCAACTGTGCATCTTTGAGCTGAGAGGGAACAGCCGGAAATTTAACATCAGGGGTTATCGGGTCACGGTCGAGCAGCGATGTGAATGGCCTTGACCATCCGCGTGTACTGGCGATCACACCGTTTACCACGTCGCGATCAACGAATGCATGTGCTGCCATCACAACGCCGGCGGGAGTCGTACCTGAGATTGTCACTATTTCCGCTTCGTACGGAGCGCGGTCGACGTTCGCACCGTGAAGGAATGGATTGCGATCGCTCTCGATGTAACCGATGTCCCCTTTGAAATGGCCAAAGCCGAATACAAAAATACCTCCTGATTCGATGGCCGCTTCCCGTTGCCAGACAGCGGCCACAACCGGATCACTGGGCAGACCGATGACGACGATGTGATTCAATGCCCTGTCCCGATAAGGACCACCAAGCAGCGCCGCGCTGTCCATCTTGCGCACCTCGTGATTGCCGGCCATCATCTTGAGCAACGGCTGTTGCGTAGCCGCTGACCGAATTGTTTCGGCGGCCGCTTGGATCTGGGGAGGCGCGTCGCTGGACACGGCGATAATCAAAGAGCGATCCGACACGTCCTGACCTGTCGCGCGAGCGTTTGCGGCTCCAATGCAAAGAACAATTGCCATCATCAGGGAGCCATAGCTCCCAATAAATCTTGTTTGATTTCCCCGATTCATTTTTCCTCCACGCATAATAGCGTGCCGTCGCCCGGACGCGTTGGAAATGTTAATACCCAATAATTGCCGTCGCGCGAAACTGTTACCGGAACATGATCGTTCACATTGACGCAGCTTGCTGTTGACGCCCGGGGTGCAACCCGCAATCGAATCGCGACGTCGCGTCCCTCCTCGCGCCAATCTTCCACGACAACGAATCGCTGCCTGCCTCGGATGAATCCATAACCGGTCGTGCCTTCGGGCAACTGCAAATCTGCGGCCAATATATCTCGCATCGCTGCAGCGATGGTTTGAAGATCGCTGCCCTCAACGGTCTGGTAGGGAATGTTCAGCAGCAGTGTCGTGGCAGTCACTAACACCGGGCGATTCAGAACCGTTCCAATTGTTTTCGCTATGTCCGGCCCACCGTCGGGCATGGCCCCAAAGATTGCCGCGGCGGCTGGCGGGATCGCGCCGCCGCCGGTGAATCCTATCATGCGCGTCCCGCGCTGGTGCAGAGATTGTAAAATTTTGATTTCATTGGCCGATAGGTCGGCCAGGTTCAGAACAACGATTGGCGTGTTGGCGCTCCATTTGGCCATCGCGGTGACATTGCTACCAAAGCTGATCGGGATACGCTGATCACAGAGCGTCGCGAATGCATGCGCGGCGTCGCCGATGAGCGAGTCCGCCGGACTGCCGCCCATTCCGCCGCCGCTGAAGGTTGCGTGCTGCATATCGTTCCAACTATCGTTCCCGATGACCATCCCGACTCCGATCGGCGCATCGGGCGTGATGAGGCTGAGTCGCTCCTGCATTCGCCACGCCTCCTGCCAATCGTTGAGCGACATGCAGAAGGAAACATTTGCATTCATGCCGTATCCGTATGTGTTGGTGAGGCGATATTTTCCCTGTGGGTCGATAAAACCGCGCCAGCCCGCATCGGCATAATGCCGGCGCGACGATTCGGTCGTGCCGACCGCCGCGTGCCAGTGTGAATTATTCAGCACGGCCGAGTCGTACCCCCATACCAATACCTCGCACATGCTCCAGACCGGATTGTAAGCCAGCGATGCGATCTGCCGACCGGTTGTCTCCGCGACGTCTTCGTCAGTCATGCCCCATGTCGTGTCGTCACTCATTCCCTGAATCGTGTCTGCAATCTCCTGTTGGTATCGACCCGGCACCAATGGGATGCCTTGTCCCGAGATGATCAGTTTCTTTCCCGCCGCGCGGAAAGTGTCGCGCAGCGTCTTGACGATGTTGGCGTAACGCGCCATGTGCCACGCGGAGAAGCAATTACCGTATTTCTCCTGAATTTCGTGAACGACTTCCTCCCGCGTGCGTCCTGACAGGCCGGGTAATCGTTGAGAACGGAGGAATTCATCGAAGGCGATCAGTTCCGGCCAGGAATACAAAAGACTCGCCGCCGGTCCAGTATCCCAACGGTCGCCAAAACCCAATTGCGCGAGGTCGGATTGATTCCACTTTGGATCTTTCCGCTCGGCAGCGACAAAACTTGGCGCCGCGATGTAGAAAAAGACTTGCCCATTCGGAAAGACCGACCATGGCGCGCAGTAGTGCTTGAAATCGCATTCGCTCACAAAGAACTGCCTGGCAGTGCTGCGCGTTTCTGCGCCCATCTGCTTGAGCTGGCGTTCGTATGCCCAGATTAAATCATCCGGCGTATCCCACGCACCATGCGTCTCACGCGTTCCCGTCCCGATAGTGAAAGCATTGCGAAATCCGCGCGTAACGACAAAGCCAAGTTGCGGACCTTGATGAATATCAAGCACGGGTCGCAGTGGATTGACGGGCTGGATTGTCATGAATGTGGACGAAGCTGACGATGTGCCCCCTTCACCGGAAGCAAATTGTGCCTCCACTCTAAAAAACCGTACCCTCGAAGCGTCGGTAACCAGTGCCTCAGCCGGAATTTTGACGCTGATCTGTTGCTCCCGTGCATAAGGCAATTGCACGTCACGCGTCATCACCACCCGGTCGCTTTTTGTTGCCGCATCGCTCAGCGTAATCCTGAGCTTGCCGCGGGCGGATGGTCCCGGAAGGCCCATGTAGCCGCGGATTTCGATTTCTCCAATGCGCGGGGCCAGCCTCTTCTTCCCATCCGGCAGTGTTCCAATCCAAGGGAACCGCACGCGGATTGCCGACGTGCTGACCGTTTCGAACGGCACATGCGCCGCGCACGACTGCGCTGCCAATTCCGAGTCGAAGTGCTTGACATCGGTAACTTGCTCGCCGTTCGCTTCGACCACGACCTCCCCGGGATTTTGATCGCCCCGCAAATTGGCGGGGTTGCCCGAAATGATCACGTCGTTGATATGCATCGGACACGGAAAGGTAAACAGCAGGCTGTTGTCCATGCCCTCCCGGCCGGTCCAGACGCCATACGCCAAGATGCCATCCGCGGGAATTGCATTCGGTGGTTGAAACTGATCATTCAGAGCAACGACGCTGGGATTGCCCGGCTGTGTCTCGTCGGTGATCGTCGCGAGCGGGGCTAAGTCGGTCATACCGTTAGAAATACTGGCCGCTACGTTCACCTCAGCGCCACTTGGATAAGCATACGCCGTGACGGGTTCGCCCATACGGTTGGGCATCGAGGACTGCTGTGCGTTTTCGTCTGGCACGTCCTTGAACGGATAAGGAAGCTGCCGAAGGTTGTCTAACGAGACCGTTACGCGCACCGGCGGGCGGAAATCGACCGATTCGTCGCGTTCCTCGACCAGCGTGCTGCCTTGATTGCCGATGATGCCAAGTCGCACGATGAATGCGTCCTGGGCGTCAATCGCCTGATATTCCGTCCCGCTGGGAGTGGGCAGCGGCAGCGCGACGTAGATCCGCGACTTCGCCCCAATGTCCACGGTGCGCACGACGTCGCCGAGTAACGCGTGCTCCCACGTCAGGACGCGAGCGATTACCTCGACGCGGGATTGTTGTCCGCCCTCGTTGGAAACCGCGACGATCATGGCATGATGCTCTTGATCGACTTGCGCTGAAGAGATAACCGTCAGGGACTTGATCGTCACGTCGATCGGTTGGGCTGGTCGATCGATATCGAGCCATTTCAAAAGCGGCCCCCACACCGCCGCATTGGCGGCTCGCGCGGATGAGGCAAACACCGCCACTCGACCGGCGCCAAAACGACCCGTGATAAGCAAACCCGACGCCCCCACATCGTCCGCGCGGATTCGTACCTTCCAATCCCGATCAAGGAGTGGACGAGTGAATGTCGGATCGCCTGCATGAACGAAACCGCCCGGATAAATCGTCGGCCGGTCGAATCGCTCATAACGCTGCATTCCGCGCTCGACGGCGTCAAAGGGCCGCAAAGCGTAATAATACGGAAGATGCAGCGATTGCCTGACCGACTCCGGGAACATTTCCGCATCCCATTCCGCCGCGTCAACCGCCGGCCCGGCCCCGCCACGGTGGCACGTCTCCAAAAGTGTTCGCCATGCCGTGGTCGGGCTGAGCGCCTTCAAGCGGAACGGCCCCGTGCCCGGCGAGGCATCCAGCGTCAAAACCAGTCGGCCTCCCCTTTGGACGTATTCGCTCAGCTCAGTGATGCGAGCTTCATCGGGCTCTGTGGAATGATTTGCTTCCCAGAGCACCAAGGCGGGCATGCCCAGTGGATCGCTTGGCGCCGCATCCTGGAGATTTAGTCCTTCAATGCCGGCGGCATCGCGCAGCTGATTGAGATCGGCCGCCGCGATATTGAAACACCGGATGACGGGCGCATAGGACGATGACTTCTCTTCTGGATCTGCCCCGAATGCTATGCCGATGCCCATCACTCCTACAATGAAGATGACCATCGAGCCGCGCAAGTCGGACTGCCTGAACATGGCTTTGACATTGACCATGGACGAACCCTCTCACGCAGGCGATCACATCCGCATCTGATATCGTGCTCTCAGTATGTGAACTGGAATTCCAGATCGGTGGGAAGCCGCATTCCAAGGCACAGCAAACCGCATTCTTTTGGTTTGGCCGAAGGAATCGGCTCAGGAGGCAGAATCCGCATACGATGCTGACCCAGCGGTAAGCCGGCCAGACGCAATTTATTGCCGCTTGCCGATACAAAGGTGATCGGCCTGCCGCCGCGCAGGTGAATCACTTCGCCCGCATTGATTTGTTTGGGCACTTCGCCGTCTTCGATCATCTCAATTCCGGGGCGAATCCACAGATTCAGCGACGCGATTAACGCGTATGCGGCAGTACATCGCAGATGAATCAAGATCGAGCGGTCTTTCCAGTGAATTCTCTCGAAGTGTTTCAGATCCCATCGCATTTCCGTTGGAGGCGAGCCGGGCCGAAAATGTAATGTGTGTGTCCAGCCGCGCGACTCACCAGCCAGTTCATACGCACCCTCCCCGTTTCGCCTCATCTCGCGTGGCTGAATCGCCAACATACACGCCGGCGCCAAATGGATACTCTGTACCACAATGTCTTCGTGATGAAGATGAAACCAGTCATCGCTATACTTTTTGCCGCCCCATTGATCACGAACATCGCTATAGAAATGTCCGCCATGATCTGCGGCCAGGGTCAACGCCGTCGAACCCCGGCGAATCCGCGCTATTGCGCGATCCTCAAAGAACCGTTCATACTCGGTTGGCAGCGGCAATGGCGCCGGCAAATCTTCCGGATGGTCCTCGACATCAAAAAGCACTGGCACTCCGGCGTATATTAACTCCGGCCAACGACTGATTGCTTCCAACGCCAGCGTTGTGAACCGGCCATCGCCGCTCAGTTGAGCGGCGCGTCGGGCCATGTTGTAACTGCAGGGTGAACGGTTGGCTGCGGCACGATCCTGACGGTGGCTGAAGCTCGAATCGGCCTCGCCGTTGGGCTGGATCATATGTAGAATAAAATGAAAATTACGCAGAATCGGCTTGAGCAACTCCGGTCGATTCAGGCAGTCGGCAATGATTGCCAGCCCGCTGTTGGCGACCATGTTGTAGTTCGGGCTGCGCTCCTCGTACCAAAAGCCGTTTTCGTCACAGTCGATTCCGTCGGAAAGGTAATCGTTGATTTTCGCAAGATATCGATCATCCGGCCAAACCGAGTATGCTGCCGCCAGCGGCGCACACGCCGCCGTCCAGCGATGATTGGCCGTATGCGCTGAACCGGCGAGCACCGCCTCGCACGCCCGCAGGATATATTGCTTGAGATCTGCCGCGATCTCTTCGAATAGAATGGGATCGGCTTTAGCGAGATGTTTGTAAGCGGCAACCAAACCCGGTACCGGAAATCCAGCTTCGTTGACCGCGTAAATACCGATCATGTCCATCAGACCGTTCGGGGACTGCCGGCGAACGATGAACTTAGCGGCGCGGCGAATCCCTTCCTGTAACACCCGGTGATCGACATCGATCAGATCTCCCCAGCAAGCGCCGGCGATGAGCCGCGCTAGTCTATAAGCTGTCTCTCGTCCGTCGCACCATCCGCCGGTATCACCGTCCTCAAACCCCCCGTCTTGATCAGACCGATCCAGCCGCTGTAGAGGCAATATGGATCGTATCCACTTGCCCCACCCGTCGGCCAGGATCGCGCGTTCATCCACACCACACAACCGCAGAGCGTTTGCAACGTCAGTCAAAGTTCTTTGGTTCACGGATTGAACTTCCTGGATATCATCCACAAACTTAACTTGAGTGTAATAAAATGGGAAATCTCGATTCTCTACATTAACAAATCAAAGACGACGGATATACCAATTTGGTAATTAATATAGACTTTTTAACTATATTTGACAATAATTATACCGTTTTAGGACCAAAATTCAAATTATGTCCACGTTGCTGATTCTGAGAGCGGTAATCAATTCCGTGCATCGTATGCACCATAATGCGGTCGCCGGCTCGGGCTTACCATTGATGGTGTGCGTCATTGCCGCCTTGCTTGTCGCCGCAGTAGGTGCCGGAGATAGCCTGTCGGCAACCGAGCCTACGACGATTCCCGTCTGCGTAGTTCCCCAAGCCGCATCTCGGCCATGCATGAATGCTGACCCGAATGATCCGGCGTGGCTCCATGCCGTGGAAATCCCGAAACTGACAGTGTCCCTCGGTCCCGCCGGAAAAGATTTGTCCGCCTTCCCAACCAAAGTCCTTCTGATGTGGGACAGCAACTATCTCTACATTCGATTCATCTGCCTGCAAAGCAATTTGTACGCTCCCTTCGTCGGCCGTAATCAACCTGTTTATCCGGGAGATGTCGTTGAAGTTTTTCTCGATCCGAAGGGAGACTCACGGGAATATATCGAATGGGAAATCAGCCCGCGGAATCAAATTTTCGACCAACTGATTACGCTGACCACCGATCCGAAGTCCGACGCAAATGGAATGTTATTACCTGAGATCAGGTCGCGCGACTGGTGGGCTGATCGAAGTTGGGATTGCGAGAGACTTATGACTGCCACAAGGCAAATTCCGACCAGCGGGGTTAACAACGCGTGGATCGCGGACATTGCTATCCCGGCAGATCCAGTTCTCAGACGCCTGGGACTAAAACAGTGGCAATCCATGAACGTCCGCGCCAATCTGATACGATATGAGTGGATCGATGATGCAAAGGAAAAGGGCGGCAAAAAGCTCGTCGCGATGAACTGGTCCCCAATCATCTATGGTTGTCCTCACATCTCTCCGCAAGCGATGGGCATACTGCGATTGGAGGATAGCCATTCGAGCGAGTCCCAATAGTTTCATTTCTAAACATCAGCACATCTAATCAATAAACCACAATTGCAAAATTGGTAAGAATATATTACAATTGATGTATAATACAATACCAAAAAGACCAATGCCACAGTCCTCGCATTCAGATCCATCTCCTCCGACTACAACTCTTATTAGATCGCGCAGCGGTTCCCGTTATGCGGCGGTGCAGGATCTTGTGAGGTGGATCAAGGAAGGGAAGCTCCGACCCGGCGAACGCCTCCCGGCTGAGCGATTACTTGCGGAGCAACTTGGCGTCTCCCGCCCAACGATTCGCGCCGCGATTCAGGATCTTCAACAATCCGGCATCCTTCAACTGGGCGACGGCCGCATTCGAAAGATCGCTCTCGGCGCAATAAAGTCCGAAGGGAACTTACTCGGCAAATGTGTAGCGATCATTACGGATGCGAGTCGTGAAGCCCCGCACCTGGAAATTCCCCAATATGGCTGGGAGTGGGCGCTCCAGGCAATCTGTATTGATGCGGCAGCCAGCGCTGGCATGCCCACCATTGTTCTTAGGACTAATCAACTGCGCGAAGAGCAAGTGCGACAAATCCTGCGCGAGCGACCGCGCGGTGTCATTGCCCTCCGTCATGTAGTGGCTTCGCCGCGTGGACGAGAGGTTCTGGCGAAGTTCCTGGACGCCGGCATTCCCGTGGTCGTCAATAGCCACGGTCCTACGACCGAAGGATTTGATCGGGTGGTGTCGGATCACGCCTTTGGTGCATATCAATTGACGCGAATGCTCATCGAACGAGGTTGTCGTCGGATATTACGTTACCGACCTTTGGGAGCTGAAATTGAGGAACGTCCTGAGTGGTTGATGCAGCGCGACGAAGGTTATCTCCGAGCAATCGCCGAAGCGGGAATTGCCGTGATTCCGCCAATCGAATTTCGAACTCCGATAGAAATGACGCAGGATTTGGCGACGTTTGAGTTGATGCAGCGCGCGACGATGGGATACTTGATCGATCAGTTTTCGGGAAAGGAACCGATTGACGGAATCGAGGCCGTGACGGACAGCGTCGTATTTCCTTTGGTCGCCGCCCTTGAGCGTTTAGGAAAGGCGCCACAGCGCGATGTTCTGGTGGTCGGGTACGACAATAACTGGAGTTATTGTGAGTGGCGAAATTTCACATCCCATCGTCCCCTGGCGACCGTCGATAAAGAAAATGACCGCATTGGCCGCGAACTGATTGAGTTACTCATGGAGCGAACCGATGGTCGGCTGCCGCCGGCGCCGCAATGTCGTTTATTTTCGCCTCAGGTTGTGGTGCTGGATCAGGGCTGACTCCTTATCTCCGAGACGACGAGAAAGTCAACCACACTTACGAAGTCGTTGGAGGCCTTTTAGAGGGGCTCACTAAGCTCAAAGAGATATGTATCCACTCGATTGGCTGATCATGTGCCTGCCCCTAGTCTTTGTAGCGGCTATCGGATTTTACACCCGCCGATATGTCCGTAGTGTCGCGGACTTCATGGCCGGCGGTCGCTGTGCAGGACGTTACCTGATGTGCACTGCGCGCAGCGGCATGGGTGGGGCCGTAACATTCGTGGCAGGTTATCAGGTCTTTCTGCGAAGTGGCTTTATCCTGAGATGGTGGGGCTACATGTCGGATATTGTCGCTCTCATCGTGATTATTACCGGCTTTGTCATATATCGCTATCGCCAGACCCGCGCGATGACCTTGGCGCAGTTTTTTGAAATGCGTTATAGCCGCAAGTTTCGCCTTTTTTGCGGCGGTCTGGGATTTCTTGCCGGTATAATCAACTACGGCATTATCCCCGTCATCGGGGCGCGTCTCTGCGTCTATCTGCTGCAACTGCCGCCGACGGTCCAATTTTTTTCCCATCGGATTGACACTTGCTTGCCCCTCATGGCGATATTCCTCACCATCAGCACGCTGCTTGTGACACTGGGGGGACAAGTTACGGTGTTGGCCACGGATTGCGCCGAGGGAATGTTCGGGCTAATTGCCTCCCTGATCATTTGCATCGCTCTATTGATAACATTCAACGTGACGCAGACGCGCGAAGTATTAGTCGCCAGCGCGACGGGTATGTCGCTGGCAAACCCTTTTGATGCCTGGAAGGTCCAGGATTTTAATTTTTGGTATGCCATGGTCGGGATGTTCGGGATGGTGTATGGCACGATGGCCTGGCAAAATGCGCAAGCTTTTAATTCCTGCGCCCTCAACCCCCACGAGGCAAGAATGGGCGGCATTTTGGGCAATTACCGCGGGATCGTTGGGATACTCAGTGGCACTTTGTTGTCGCTGGCAGTCTTAAGTTATCTCGATCATCCAAATAATGCCGCGGGCGCAGCGGTAGTGCGTGATGTGTTGAGTCGAATAGATGACCCCGCGACTCGGGACCAAATGCTGGGCCCGGTTGTGGTGACTCACCTGCTGCCGATCGGAATCCGCGGGTTGCTTTGCTCGACGCTGCTGATGGGAATATTTTCAACCGACGGAATGCATCTGCACTCCTGGAGCAGCATCCTGATCCAGGATGTAATCTTGCCGCTGCGCAAAAGACCCCTGGGCGTACGCCAACACCTCCTACTTCTCAGGCTGGGAATTATTCTGGTCGCAATCTTTGCATTCATTTTCGGGGCACTGTTCCGACAGAGCGAATATGTTCAGATGTGGTTTGGCGTTACACAGGCGATTTTCACCGGAGGCGCTGGGGCGGTGATCATTGGGGGACTTTACTGGCCTTGGGGAACCACGGCCGGCGCATGGGTCGGTATGCTCACGGGTTCGATCCTCTCCCTGGTCGGGATCGTTCTTCGCCAGCCTTTCTGGAATGAGCAGCATCCCGCGCTCTGGGTGGCGCCAATCGTGAACCACCTCGGCGCGGCCTTTCCGCTTAACGGCACTTATATTTCTCTATATGCCAGTCTGGCCGCTTTAACCGGGTACGTGGTGATCTCATGGCTCACATGTGGGGAACCTCACAATATGGACCGCCTGCTCCATCGTGGTGCTTACGCGCTCGAAGCCGACCGCGTTGTAGTTGGCGCACCCCTCCGTCGGTTTGATTTGGCCAAATTTATCGGTATCGACGAGTTGTTCACGCGATCTGACCGCTGGCTCACCCTCGGAATGTTCTCGTGGAAAATGTTCTGGCTCGCGGTGTTCGTTGTCGGATGCACGATTGAACTGGTTCATCCTCTTTCCGCTGGCTCATGGAGTGAATTCTGGCTCTGGAACGCCATTTGGATTCCGCTGCCAATTGGCGTCGTCACCACCATCTGGTTTACGATCGCTTGCACGAAGGACATGAAAACTTTTTTCCGGAAACTGCGCGCTGAACGGATTGATCCCGAGGATGACGGCACAGTGGAGCACAGGCAAGCGGCGGTCATCAATTAGGTGAAGTGCGAAACCGGATTACATTGCCGACCCGCATATGACTCAACAGCAGCAATTCGATTATGGCTTGTCTTATCATCAGGCAGGCCGATTGGGCGAAGAGGAGACAAGTTATCGCCGAGTCCTGACCCAGCAGCCCAACCAAACCGATGTGCTGGGTCTGCTCGGTGCACTGGCCGTGCAAATGGGCCGGTTGGCTGGCGTCCGCCATTCGCATTAAGACCTCTTGCCGGATGGCGATGCTCGTTTTCAGCACCTTCGCCGGCGTGTCGAATCCTCCCCAATCAATTCCCGCCGACGGCACTGCGGACGTGGAAGTGCGATTCCACGTTCCCGATCATTCGACGATTTTTGAATCGGATGTATTACTGACGACGGATGATCCGTCGCTGCCAACACTCAAAATGATTATTAAAGGGTCGGTTCAATAGTCTTTCACGGATGGCGCTGATCGCCCATGAATTGCGCCAATGTCGAAATTACCCACCCAATAGTTACCGATTCCGGCGCCCATCGGCTCCACTACAAGTGATCATGAACTTACGCACTTTTGAAAAGCATCAGTAAGTGGCGAAAAAAGAAGCGGATTTCTCCGGGTTGTATCCCCTGCGGTCGTAGAGCTTTGTCGTGGTGGGATCGGCGTGGCCGACATCGCGCTGAACATCTTCGAGGCTGGCGCCGTTGTTCAAGGCGGTGGTAATGAAATTGGCGCGCATGGAGTGGGCGCTATACCCGGGACCTGCGCTAACCGTACTGGCATACTAGCGAAGAATTCGGTCGATTGCCTGCGGATTCAGATGTCGGCGAGGGTCTGATGTAAGTTGGTTTTTGCGAACCGGCCGGAACAGCGGACCATCCATATCGTCTTCGTGGCCGGCGGTCGCGAGATAATCTTCAATGCGCTGGGCGGTTTGCGGGTTGATCGCCAATGACAAATCTTCTCCTCCCTTACGGATAAAATACCCGGCGTTCGTGTGGTAGTCTCTCACCCGCAACGACGCGATTTCCGAGCGGCGGGCGCCGGCTTGTAGCCCGAGCGACAGGATAGCGCGATCTCGCAGCCCTTGAACACTGGCGGCGTCCGGGGCATCGAGAATCTTGCGAGCTTCCTTCGCCGAGAAAACGCGGGGGGTTCTCTGCCGCCGATTCACCCCCGGCCGTGTAATATCTCGAACCGGATTGACACTGGCGGCGCGGTGTGCGACCAGATGGGCGAACAATGAGGACAGGGCCGAAAGCCGTCGGCGGACCGTGCGGGGTTTGACGCCATGATCCTTCATCCTGTTTTGCCAGGCGATGACGACGGCGCGATTGACGCGGCGAAGCTCATCCGCTGATCGAACCCCCATTGCACGAACGAAGTGACGGACATCCTGTTTGTAAGCCCGCCGGGTATGCGGCGAGAGCTGACCGGCCAGCCAAATCTCCTCCTCGGGAACGGATTGAAGAATTTGCACCGTATCTCCGTGCCTTTCCCCGCTACTCTTTTCCCTCCGCGCTGATCGCGCTTACAATGCCGGCGACATCGCATGGTTTTTACCACTCGTTGCCCACAATGCGGGAAGATTCTCTGGTTTGCCAGCAACCTCGCCGGCAAGCTGACGATCTGCCCCGCCTGCGGCACCGTGATGAAGCTGACCCCGCCGCCCGAGGCAGAGCAAGCGCCGCCGCCACCGCCCGAAGATGTCATCCCCTTCGCCAGGGAAGCCGCGCCCGAGGCGGCCGGTGAAACCCCTCTGCAAACCGAGCCCACCACCCCTCCCGCGCCGATTTCTCCGTTCGATCAGATCGGAACCCAGCCGGATGACCAGGTCCCCACCGTGGTCGAGGAATCGTATCTGACGCATCGCACCGCTGCGGAGGTCGGTGAGGTGCAGGTCGAGCCCTCCTCCGCCGACACCGCCGAATGGGAAGCGCAGCAGTCGCAGACGCCCCCCGTGCCGCCGGTCACTCCACCGGTCTGGGCGCCCACGCCGCTCTCGGGAATCGTCCCCCCCGCGCCGCCCCCCACGCAGGAACTGGTCTGGATTCCCAGCGCCTCTTCCAGAATCGATTCCCTGATGCGCCGCGCCCTCGCGCGCACTCCCGAAGAAGAAGAGCATCGCCGCCGAACCATCATCTGGAGCGCCGGCGCCACGCTCGTGGTCCTGATGATCCTCGGCGTCCTGTGGCTCCTGCGCGGCCAGCAGGCGCCCATCACGTGGGAACAAATGCACCGGGATGACATCCTCACGCTCAAGGACGATGCCGAAAACCTCGCCCTCACCGGCCACCAGCAGCAGGCGTACGAAAAATACCAGGAACTTGAGCACCTGGTTTCCGGCCAGACCATCACCGATCCATTTTTGCAAGAGGAACTGAACCGATCCTGGCTGCGAAAAGATGCGCTGTATGACCAGCTCACCAGCGCGCACCACCCCGAGGCGACGACCACCGTCTCGCCGCCGCCGGCCACCGAAACATCGCCCGCGCCATCGCCGCCGCCCGAGCAGGAATCTCCTCCCGCCACCCCGCAAAGCCAGGCACCCCCCACCCCGGCGCTTCCCACGACATTTCCCGAGTTCGCCATCCAGCCGCCCGTTTCGCGCCCCATCAGCCAGCGGCCGCCGATCAAGCCCGATATTCCGCCCGTCACCGGGCTCACCGATCCGCAAATCGGACGCGGCATCACGTCCGGCGTCGATTACATGCTCGGCAGGTTCAGCGGCCCCGAGCTGGCCAACCTGAGCAACTACGAGCACGCCGAAGGTCTCGACACCCTGGTCGTCTACGCCCTGATGCAGGCCGGCTTCGCCACGCACGACAAGCGCCTCGATATTCAGGGCCCGTTCATGACGAGCGCCATCGACGCGATGAAAAAATTCCCGATGTCCACCGATTACATCACCTACGCCCGCGCCCTGCGGGCCACGGCTCTGGCGCTGTACGATCGCCCGCAGGATCACCAGACCATCCGCGAAGATGTGCAGTGGCTCCTCCAGGCGCAGGAACACGCGGAGTTCACCTATGACAACACCTTCGCGCGCGGAACCAACTTCCCCTTCTGGGACAATTCCAACACGCAATACGGCCTGCTGGGAATCTGGTCGGGCGCTGAAGTCGGCATCCAGGTCCCCCTGGAATTCTGGCGCGATGTCCGCGCCCACTGGGCGAAATTTCAGCTTGCCGACGGCGAGTGGACCTACCGCTCCGACCAGACCAACCCCAGCCGATCGATGACCCTCGCCGGCATCGCCTCGCTCTTCGTCGCCCAGGATTATCTCGACGCTCAGGAATACGGCGAACAGGTGGGCCGCCCCCCTTTTTCGCCCGCGCTCGGCAAAGCGCTGAGCTGGCTTGAAACCGACGACAACAGCGTCATCGCCCTGCCGCAAAGCTCGGATTATTACACCTATTACACGCTCTACGGCCTGGAGCGCACCGGCCTGGCCTCGGGATTCAAATTCTACGGCGCTCACGACTGGTATCGCGAGCTGGCCGCCGGCATCCTCGCCGTCCAGAACGGCAACGGCCACTGGGGCAACGATGATGATTCCTTCGACACGCTTGTTGACACCTCCTTCGCGCTGCTGTTCCTCGCCCGCGGCCGCCATCCGATTCTGATGAACAAGCTCCGTTACGACGGCGATTGGGCCAACCGCCCGCGCGATGTCGCCAATCTCGCCCGCTTCGCCAGCGCGGAACTCGAGCGGCCGCTGAACTGGCAGGTCGTTCCCCTCGATCACGACTGGCGCGACTGGACCGATAGCCCGATCCTCTTCATGGCCGGCGATAAACCGCCCAGGCTCACCGACAGCGACCGCCAAAAAATAAAAAGCTATATCGAAAACGGTGGAATGCTCCTCACCCAAGCCGATGGCGGCGATCCGCAATTCTCGCAGTTCGTCGAAAATCTGGGCGAGCGGCTCTTCCCGCAATATCACTGGATCGACCTGCCGCCCGGCAGCATCGTCAATTCGGTCTCCTACCACATCACCGATCCGCCCCCCGCGCGGGCGATCACCAACGGTTCACGCATTCTCATGATGCACTGGCCCACCGATGTGACCAAAATCTGGCAGCTCCGCAAGGACCGCGTCGGTCGCAGCGCTTTCGAGCTGGGCACCAATCTCGCCCTCTACGCCGCGGGAAAAAGCGAGCTGAAAAATCGTCTCGAATCCGATTCGCTCGCGATGCCGTCCGATCCCCCTCTCGCCGCAATCAAGCTCGCCCAGGTCCAGTACGACGGCAACTGGGACCCCGAGCCCGCCGCATGGCCCCGCGCCCGCCGGTGGTTCCGCCAGCAGACCAGCCTCGATATCGACCTCCACACCGTCCGCATGGAAACCCTCGGCGATTCCAAAATCCCATTGGCCTATCTCGCCGGAAATCAGAAGCTGAATCTCACCTCCGACCAGCTTCAATCCGTAAAAAAATTCGTCACCGGCGGTGGTGTGCTGCTGATCGACCCCTGCGGCTCGCCCGATGATTTTCTCCGCAGCGTTCACGATGACCTGATGCTGCGAATCTTCCCCTCCGCCCATATGGACCCGGTCGAAGACACCAACCCCCTCGTCACCGCCAGCGCGAACGGCATGACCGATGTTTCCCATCCCGAAGTTCGCCAGTATGTCCGCTCCTACACCGACATCAGCGATTGGCGCCCCTCGATCTCCCGCGAGGGAAACGGCGCGATCATCATCCTCCCCCTGGACATGATCAGCGGCCTCCTCGGCGAAGACGACTGGGGCATCGCCGGCTACCAACCCGAGTACGCGCTTCAGCTCATGAAAAATATCATCCTCTGGACCTGGGACGGCGCGCCGGAATCCACCCCCTGAGTGATTTTTTGTGGCATGGGCGTCCCGCCCATTTTTCTGCTTTTATTCGACAAATACAAAGACATGGGCGAGACGTCCATACTACAATTCACAACCTATGCTCCGCATCGGCAAGTTCGACCTCCACAACCGCCTCTTCGTCGGCACCGGCAAATACGCCACCTACGAAATCATGCAGGCCGCGCTGGCGGCCAGCGGGTGCCAGGTCGTCACTGTCGCGGTGCGCCGCGAGCGACTCATCGACAAGCAGGGGCGCAGCATTCTCGATTTTCTCGATCTCTCCAAATTTATCATCCTTCCCAACACCGCCGGCTGCTTCAGCGCTGAAGATGCCGTCCGCGTCGCGCTCCTCGGCCGCGATCTGCTGGAAAAACAGAAAAACCCCGGCGCGAACTGGGTGAAACTCGAAGTGCTCGGCGACAAGAAAACACTCCTCCCCGATCCCATGGGATCGCTCGAGGCAACCCGCGAACTGGTGAAAGAAGGGTTCACCGTCCTGTGCTACAGCAGCGACGATCCCATCGCCGCCCGCCGTATCAAGGAAGCCGGCGCCGCCAGCGTCATGCCCGCCGGCAGTCCCATCGGCACCGGCCAGGGCGTGCTGAATCCCCTGAATATTTCTCTCTGCCTGGAAACGCTCAAGGAAGGCGATGCGAATTACCCCGTGATCGTCGATGCCGGCGTCGGCACCGCCAGCGACGTCGCCATCGCCATGGAACTCGGCGCCGACGGCGTCCTGCTCAACACCGGCATCGCCCACGCCAAAGACCCCGTGAAAATGGCCAGCGCCATGCGCCTGGCGCTCGAATCCGGCCGCCTCGCCTGGGAATCCGGCCGAATCCCCAAAAAACGCTACGCCACCGCCAGCAGCCCGTTCGACGGAGTCATCAGCTATATCCCAGGTGAATGAGCAAACCCTCTGGAATTCCCTCGCACAAAAAGCCGGCATCACTCTCGATGCAGCGCAGATCGGTCGCCTCAATTCCTATCTCGATCTTCTCTTTGCCGCCAACGAGCGGATGAACCTCACGCGCATCGCCACGCGCGCGGACGCCGAAATTCTTCACATCGGTGACGCCCTCACGCTGCTGCCGTATCTTCCACCGCAGGCGCATCGCGTGGCCGACGTCGGCGCCGGCGGCGGGGTGCCGGGGATGGTGCTGGCCATCGCCCGGCCGGATATTCGTGTCACCCTGATCGAGGCCACGCGAAAAAAAGCCGATTTCCTGCGCGATGCCGTCAAAACGCTCCAGTTGCCCAACGTCGCCGTCATCGCCGATCGCGCCGAAAAAATCGCCCGGACGCGGGCGCGCGAGTCGTTCGACATCGTCGTCGCCCGGGCCGTCGCACTGCTCCCGATCCTGGTCGAATGGCTCCTCCCCCTGGCCAAAGTGGGCGGCGTTGTCCTGACCATGAAGGGCCCAAAAGGCATCGAAGAGTTAAAACAGGCAAGCGCCCCGACGCGCCTGCTGGGCGGCGGCGATGCCCAGGCCATTCCCGTCGATTTGCCCCAGACCACGGGGCATCTGATCGTCAAAATCTCCAAAATCAGGCCCACCCCCGCCCGATTTCCGCGCGACCCTTCCATCGCAAAGGGATCGCCGATATCACGGTGACGAATGCCCCAATCGACCGCGAAGTGGGTATAATCAGCGGGAAGCCAAGGAGGCGCCGTGCGGATAACAAACCAGGAAGGTGATTCATGCTCGTGCTCACGCGTCAACGCGATGACAGCATCATGATTGGAGACGAAATTGAGGTGCGCGTTGTCGACATTCGGGGAGACAAGGTTCGGCTGGGAATTACCGCGCCGCGCAGCGTCTCCGTTCATCGCAGGGAAATCTATGAACAGATTCGCATTGAGAATCAGGCGGCCGCACAAGTGAAACCCGAAGACCTCGCCAATCTTCCCATCCCCGCGTCGCCCGATCAGCCGTATCCGCGCCTCGCCGAAAATCGCGATCCGTTTCTTCTCGCCGCCATCGCCGAAGCACAGCAGGGCCTGCGCGAAGGCGGACTTCCCATCGGCTCAGTATTGGTGCGCGGCGGGCAGATCATCGGCCGCGGACACAATCGCCGAATCCAGCGCGGTGACCCCATGGCCCATGCCGAGATCGATTGCCTCACCAACGCCGGCCGCCAGAAGACCTACCGCGACACCGTCCTCTATTCCACCCTGATGCCCTGCCACCTTTGCAGCGGCGCGGCGGTGCAGTTTGGTGTGCCCAAGGTCATCGTCGGTGAAAGCGTGAATTTCGGCGGCGCTCCGCAGTTCATGCAGTCCAAGGGAATTGAAGTGATCGATGTGCACGATCAGGAATGTATCGACATGATGGGCCAGTTCATCCGCGAGCACCCCGATCTCTGGAACGAAGACATCGGCAAATGACCGCTCCCACCGAAGGCGCTCCGCTTCCCGCGCAAAGCAGAATCTCCTCCCGATCCGAAGGCAACGAATTAATCATCACCATCCCCCGCGGCGCCGCTGCCTCGCGCGGCTGCGTTCCCACCGGGTTCACCGTCGCCTTCGCATTTCTCGGCGTCACCTTCATCGCGCAGGGACTGCTCAGTCGAAAACCCGCCTGGTCTTTTTTTGGATTGCTCTTCTTCCTGCTGATGGGTTTGCAACTGATGTTCCGATTTTCCCGCGGAATGAAATCGACCGGATCAACCACGCTGCGCATCACCCCCGAAATGCTGACGATGACCGGGGACATCCGCCGGCAGTGGTCGCGCTCCACCATCACCGCCGTCAAAGCCGAGCCCCCGTCGCTGCATCTCTACATCAGCGGCCAGCTCGCGCCGGACATGATCCTGTCAAACCTCGACCCCGATGAACTCCAATGGATCGCCGAACAGCTCAGCCGCAAATGGAACTTCCCTCCCCCCGTTTAGGGGCCGCGTTCACGCGGCGTTTTCCAAAAAAGATGACAAACCCCCCGCTCCCCCCGACAATATCCCTCACATGAAGATCTACACCAAAGCCGGCGACGACGGATCCACCGGATTGATCGGCGGACAGCGCGTCCCAAAATCCGACGTCCGCATCGAATGCGTCGGCGCGGTTGACGAATTGAACGCCGCCATCGGCTGGGCGGCCGTCAGCGCCGCCGAGCTGGAAGAGAATCTCGCCGCTCAGCTTCGCGCCGTGCAGAACGAATTGTTCGTCATCGGCTCGCAGCTCGCCTGCCCCGACGACCAGCCGCCGGCCCATCTGCCCTCCCTGGAAGAATCCAGCATCGGCCGCCTTGAAATGGAAATCGATTCCGCCACCGAGCAGTTGCCCCCGCTTCGCAATTTCATCCTCCCCGGCGGCAGCGAAACCAGCGCCCGCCTGCACGTCGCCCGCGCCGTCTGCCGCCGCGCCGAGCGAACCCTCGTCGCCTTCTCCCACGACCGCCCCGTCCCGCCGACAATCCTGACCTACCTGAACCGCCTCGGCGACTGGCTTTTCGTCCAGGCCCGCTTGGCAAATCTCCGCGCCGGCATCGACGATATTGAATGGGAAAAATAGTTCAGATCGCTTCGGATTATCGGACTCCGGGGTAGAATTTTGCCATCGCTACGCTGAATCAACCGATTGGAAAATATCCAATATCCCCATCCATGACGATGCCAGAGCAACATCATGCGCCTTCCGATCCTCTCTCAATCCAGGGCTCGGAAGTCAATCGCTCCAGGCTCGGTCATATTCCCGCCCTCGATGGAATTCGCGGCGTGGCGATCCTGCTCGTGGTGCTGAGCCATCTCACCCCTACCGGCCCCAACGCCCGTCATGGCATCTCGCATCTGATCGTTCGCCTTTCCGATTCGGGAACCATCGGCGTCGATCTCTTCTTTGTCCTCTCCGGTTTCCTCATCACCGGAATTCTCCTTCGCTCAAAAAATTCGCGGCGATACTTTATAAATTTCTACGGCCGCCGCGCCCTGCGAATCTTCCCGATCTACTATTTCGTGCTGGCGCTGGTGGCAATCGCGCTCTTCACGGTGCCCGCCCTAAGCTCATACCAGAATCTGCGCTCCAACTGGCCGTATTTCTGGTTTTATGGAACCAACATCCTCATCGCCCGGCACGGTCCCGCAGCCGTCGAAGGCCGCTGGCTGGGCCTGGGATATCTCTGGTCCCTCGCGGTGGAAGAGCATTTCTATCTCTTCTGGCCGATGATCGTCCTTCTGTGCTCCCGCAAAACCCTCATCCGCGTGTGCGTTGCCCTGCTCGCCATCGCGCCGCTGTTTCGCGCATTTTCACCCTTCATGTGGAGCGAGCCGATCGCTTCCTACGTGCTGACCTGGTGCCGGATGGACGCTCTCGTCATCGGCGCGCTTCTGGCCATTGTGGCAAACGACACAAACCCCGCGGACATCGTGCGGCGATTTCGCTGGGTCGGCCTGATATCCACGCCACTTTTTATTCTCTATATCTGCATCCGCCTGATTCATCCATCGCTGGTGCACGACGCCATCGCACGCACCATGGAAGGCTCCATCAACGCCCTCTTTTTCGTATCGCTGATCGCCATCTCCCTGGTCCCCGGCGTGATTTCCACCATCATGACCACCCGAACCCTCCGATTCTTCGGTGTCTACAGCTACGGCATTTACGTCTGGCACGGTGTGCTTCTGAACCTCATCAATGAATCGCTCTCCACCCGCCGGCTCAGCTTCGGCGACCATCTCTGGATCGGCGTGATTCCGCATTATGTCCTGAGCATCGCCGCGATGACCGTGGTCGCCATGCTCAGCTATCACCTGCTGGAGCAGCCGTTCCTGAAGCTCAAGCGATATTTCGATGATGGCAAGATTTCGCGCAAAAGCCCCGCGCTGGATATCGCCCCCGCGCCTGCTCCTTAACCAATCACGCCGCGCACCATTTGCACGTGCAACCCTCCACGGATTGCCTTGCGGCCTGGTGATGCGCATCGATCGGGCAATGCTCTCCCGAGTCCTTGGATTTGTCATGGCAGGGGCACCCGCACCCGTCGACGGCGGGGTCGCGGTCGAGCTGTTTCAGCAGGGGATTGCCGCAGTACGACACCCCGCAGCGGATGACTCGCAGCGGGCACCGTTCGCATACCGCCGCCCGCGTCTCCCATTGCGGATAGACCCGCGCCGCTCCGATGTCCCGCAAGCGCGCCGCCGCAAACTTTCCCAGCGCTTCCAGAAGATACCGAGTGATTCCCGTTGCGCTTGCTGATGTGCCCATGCAGTTTTTATCGGCCCTCGCCGACCCGGCCCCTCAATTTTCAACGCCCACGTTTTAAGAAATTAACAAACCTTTGTCCAATCCCCCGGCCCGGTAGTAGGTCAGGTTGAGATTTTCTTGTTTAGCCGCCCCGCTTGCGGGGCGCGCGCCGGGCAAGCCCGGCCGCTAAACGTGAAACCAACCCACAACGCCCGCCCTTAGCCCATTGGGCAATTGGCATTGGGCATTTTCCTCCCACCCTTGACTGCGCCCATCCGATAGATAGCGTGTAACCAACGTTCTGGAAAAGCGGTCTTTAAAGTGTCCAATCAAACCGTCGTTCGAAACACCGGTCAATCAGACCTAACCCCCGGTGCCTCCGATGATTTATCGCCGGAGCGGGAGGAGGCATCTTCCTCCATCCTGAACCCCTCCAACGGACAGCTATTCAAATGGATGTTCCGCTTTGTCCGGCCCGTGGTCGCGCTGCTGGCCCTTGCCGCCTGGTGGGTCGCCGTCGTCGCCGCCGTAGATACCCTCAATCTCGCCGTCGCCCGAAAGGCCATCAACGCCATCCAGACGATTCACAAAACCGAAAAAGGCCAGGTTCTCCCCATCCGGTATTGGTTGAGTCATCCCGACCCGGGCACCCGGCAGCTTTTACACATCGTCGAGCTATTGGCGGCGCTGGTCGTGCTCATGGTCATCGTCCGCTACTTCAAGGAAACCTCCAACATGCGCATGAGCATGAATATGGTTTTCCACATCCGCGAAGCCGTGTACGACAAAGTCCAGCGCGTCGGCTTCGGGTTCCACGATGTCCACAGCTCCGGCCAGCTCATCAACCGCGCCTTGTCCGACCTGCAGAACGTCCGCGCCTTCATCCAGAGCGCCGTGCTGGTGACGCTCGATATCGTCCTCACCGTCACCTTCTACATCATTCTGATCTGGACGGTGAACAAATGGGTGGCCCTGCTCTCGCTCGTCCCGCTGCCGATCTGGACCTATTACGTCCTGCGCTTCAGCAGAAAAATCCAGCCGGTCGCGCGCAGCGCCATGGAATCGGAAGACCGCAACGTTTCCCTCATCACCGAAAGCATCGCCGGCGTGCACGTCATCAAGGCCTTCGCCACCGAGCAGCAGGAGATCGCAAAATACCAGGCCAATTGCGACACCTTCAAAACCCGCATCCTGCGCCGAATCCGCATGTTCGCCGATTTCCAGCCGATCATCCGCTCCATCGCGATGGCCTCGCATCTCTCCCTCTTCCTCGTCGCGGGAATCCTGATGATCCACGGCCGCATGAAAGCCGGCGATCTGTTCATGCTCGGCGGGGCGATGGGCGCGATCCTCGGCCGGCTCCAGCAGGTCTCCACCATCAACGAGCAGTATCAGAACGCCATCGTCTCCTCCCGCCGGTTGTACGAAGTGCTGATGGCCCCGCCCACCGTCCCGGAAAAAACCACCGCGCGACCGCTTCCCCACGGCCCCGGCACCGTCACGTTTGAAAACGTCTTCTTCGGATATGACCCGGAAAAACCCGTGCTGCACGAGGTCAACTTCAGCATCAAGGGCGGCAGCGTCATCGCGATCGTCGGGCCCACCGGCGCGGGCAAATCCACCATCGTCAACCTTATCGCGCGATATTACGACGTGCAGAAGGGCCGCGTCCTCATCGACGGCGTCGATGTCCGCGATCTCACCCTCGCCAGCTTGCGCTCTCAGGTCGCCGTCGTCTTTCAGGAAACCTATCTCTTCAGCGACAGCGTCAGCGGTAACATCGCCTACGGGCGCCCGCATATCAGCGACGGCGACATCGAAGCCGCCGCCCGCCTCGCCCAGGCCCATGATTTCATCGAAGCCCTTCCGCGCGGATATCAAAACATGCTCGGCGAACGCGGCGCGAGTCTTTCCGGCGGTCAGCGCCAGCGGCTGGCCATCGCTCGCGCCATCGTCACCAACCCGCGCGTCCTTATCCTCGACGACGCCACCGCCGCCGTCGATCCCGAAACCGAAGACCTGATCCGCCGCGGAATGCGCTTCGTCATGCTCGACCGCACCACGTTTATCATCGCCCATCGAATCAGCACCGTGAAACAGGCCGATCTCGTCATCGTGATGGAGCACGGTCGCGTCTCGCAGATCGGCACGCACGACCAGCTGATGGAGCAGGACGGCCATTACCGCGAAATCGCCGAAGCCCAGCTTTACGGCGACGACGAACTGGAAGGAACCCTCAACAACCCCAGCCTCTAGCGCCGATGTCGATTTTTCCCAACCAGCTTCGCCTCCGAAAACGCCCGGCCGCGGCGCCGGCGTCGCGCGCCGATGACATTGAATCGGAAGATGAAGACCGCTATCGCCCGATCCAGTGGCCGCTGGTCAAACGGCTGCTTCTGTCGCTTGCGCCGTTCAAGTGGACTTATTCCCTTGCCGTCACGCTGGGGCTTTGCCAGGTGCTCCTGGACATGACCGGCCCGCAATTTCTTAAGCACATCATTAACTACGGCACCGGATATGCCGCTGGCCAGTACCCAGGAGTCTCAACCGGCGCGGCGTCCTGGCACATCGTCCGCGTTGTCGCTCTCTGGTCGTTGGTTTTCAGCGCCTCTGTTGTCTTCCAGCGATTCACCATCCTGCTGATGACGCGTGCCGGCGAAAGCGTCCAGTTCGAATTCCGCCGCAAAATCTTCGCCCATCTCCAGCGGCTTTCCATGAGCTTCTACGACAAAACCAAGCTCGGAAGAATCATCAGCCGCTGCACGACCGATGTGAACAGCCTGCGCGAGGTGAACGTCTGGGGACCGTTCCAGATTACGGCGAATTTGATGATCATGCTTGTCGCCGCCGCAATCATGATTCACGAGAATTACCACCTTTTCCTGGCGATCTTCTGGCTCGGACCGGTGCTGTACGTCCTGACGCGAATCTATCACCGCAAGTCCAGCACCCTCTACCAGGTCGCCCGCGAAGGCTTCACGCGCGTCAGCTCCAACCTCGCTGAAAATATCACCGGCATGCGCGTCGTCACCGCCTTCAATCGGCAGGATTCAAACCTCGACGTCTTCAACGAATTGCAGGAGGTCAACACAGTTAACAACATGGCCGTCGCCCGCGTCAACGGCGTCTATCAGCCGCTCCTGGAGGTCATCCGCTACTGCGGTCGCGCCACCATCCTCCTTTACGGCGGATACATGGTCTGCACCGGCGTGAAGGAAGTCGGCTCCGTCGTCGCCTATTACCAGTATTGGGACTGGTTCATGGGCCCCGTCATCACGCTAGGGGCATTCTACAACCAGCTCATGATGGCCATGGCCGGCGCCGAGCGCGTCTTCGGATTGTTCGAGCTCAAGCCCGATGTGCACGATGCTCCCGATGCCCGGCCGCTGCCCCGCCTCCACGGACACGTGCGATTCGAAAACGTCGTCTTCGGCTATAACCCCGAGCGCCCGGTCCTTCACGATATCAACTTTGAAGCCCGGCCCGGTCAGATGGTCGCCCTTGTCGGCGCTACCGGCGGGGGCAAGAGCAGCATCATCTCCCTCATCGCCCGTTTCTATCAACCGCAGAAAGGCCGCGTCCTCGTCGATGAGCAGGACATCCGCCACGTCACCGGCGATTCCCTCCACAAGCAGATGGGGCTCGTGCTCCAGGTGAATTATCTCTTCACCGGCACCGTGATGGAGAACATCCGCTACGCCCGCCCAGCCGCCACCGACCAGGAAGTCGTCGCCGCCGCTCGAGCCATCGGATCCTATAATGCGATTATGACCCTTGCCCGCGGATTCCAGACCGATGTCGGCGAACGCGGCGCCAGCATGTCCCTTGGCCAGCGGCAACTCATCTGTTTCACCCGCGCGTTCCTGGCCGACCCCAGGATCTTCATGCTCGATGAAGCCACCAGCGCCGTGGACACCGCCACCGAGATTCAGGTGCAGCATTCCCTGGAAAAGCTCCTCGAAGGCCGCACCACCTTTGTCGTCGCCCATCGCCTCAGCACCATTATGCGCGCCGACCAGATTATCGTTATCGACGGCGGCCGCATCATCGAGCGCGGCACCCACCGCGAGCTTCTCGCCGCCGAAGGCAAATACGCGCACCTCTACCGCCAATTCGTCATGCAGGCGCAGTAAGCGCGCGATTCGATGGACCGATAAAAAATTTGCGCCCCCGCGCCCCGGTTCAACCGAAATAACCCTCACCATCCCACCTCAATCCCCCTGTGCATTTCTGCAAATAGTGGTCAATCACCACGCCTGACCACCCGATTAAATCACATATTAGGTGGTGAGATGAGGAACACTATGCGCGGGAACTGCAAATACACACGGCGGCGCGGTATCGCGGTTATTTACGTCATCGTCATACTGCTGGTGATGCTCGGGTTCTGCTCGTTCGCGGTCGATCTCGGCCGCGTGCAGACGGCAAAGACCGAACTGCGCCGCGCCTGCGACTCCGCCGCCCGCGCGGGCGCTGCGTTCATTCCTTATGGAAATACCGCCGCCCAGAACGAAGCGATCACTCTCGCCGCCAGCAACAAAGTGGACGGCAAATCGCTTACCCTGACGACTGCCAATGTCACGGTGGGCACGGTGACGGTCAACAGCGTGCCCTGCCAAGCCGTGACTGTGACCGTTCCCAGGGGCCAGGTTGAAATCCCGCTGCTCTTCGGCGCTGTCCTGGGTGAATCCTACTGCACCGTGTCGGCGACCTCCATCGCCGCGCTGATCGCCCAGCCGTCGCCAACCACTGAATATGTCTCCGCCCACGGCGACCCCTGGCTGTCCGGCGAACAGGCGGGAACGACCGGTAGCATGCCGGATACCGGATACGACAATCCCTCGCCCAATAACGTCCATCCATGGAAAAACGACATTGCCAATCCAAGCAAAGTTTCCGCGGCCGTCACCGCCGCGGGCAGCTCCGGGAGCTATTCCGTTCCCACGGACAGCAGCAAAGTTGCCTCCACCGACTACCAGTCCGGCGAGCCGTATGGATCGCCCACGCAATTTACTGTGTCACCTGGATCGGTCGTGGGGGTCAGTACCTCCAGTTCTTCGGAATTCATGTCTGACAATCAGGGCTTCCTCAGCAACAACGGCAACGGGGTCGACTATACCGCCGATGGCGAGAACAACGGCTCCTATTCGATCTACAGCGACGACGCCTCCAACCCCAGCCTCGCCGAGGGCAGCCAAACCACCAGCGGCTCGGAGCATGGCATCTCCAACATCGAGGCCCCGCTGAACTCCGTGATCGGTGTGTTCATGGACAAGAACGGCGCCGAGTATGGCGCCGACAGCACTGAGGAAACCACCGAGTCGGGTGCCCCTTCCACCCCGACGGGCCAGGATTTCAGCACACAGACCGATCGGGATTACACCGCCATCGAACCATCGCTCAACCAGTCGTTTTACGTCGGCGACGGCCAAACCAGCACCACCACTCAGCAGCTCATCTTCGTCCCAAACAACGCTTCGGCGCTTTTCCTGGGAACCATGGACGGCCACGAATGGAGCAACAACCAGGGCGGCGGTAATATCACCGTCACCACCTACCAGATCGAACTCGTGAAATAGACCCTTAGCCTTCGTCGGAATCGCAACTCGAGAGCCTCGAAGCCCCGGATTCAAACTCCGGGGCCTTTTCATGCGCCCAACCGCTATAATCTCCTCGTGGCCCGCGCCTGGTACATCCCCCGCTGGCGGCATCTGCTTATGCAGCTTGTCATGTGGTTCGTCCTGGGCGCCTCCGTGATCCTGGCCGCCGTGCTTGACCAGCACCTGCGCCGCCAGCAGATCATCGAATTCACCGCCCCCATCACCGATGAATCCGTCACCTTCCGCTTTCCCGCGGACTGGAAAATCGGCACCCAGCGCAACGAGGCCGACGTCACCGAACATTTCGCCACCGATTCATCCTCCGGCGCCGTCCGAAAGCTCACCATCCTGCGCCAGCCCATCCCCCACCCCATGGCTCCGGCCGAATATATCCTCCGCACCCTCACCGTCTCAGGAACCCTCGATGCCCGCGACTTCAAGGGAATCGATATCGACGGCTGGCCCGGACAAAGCATCTACTGGGAAGCCCACCGCTACTCGCTGGGCGCTATCGGTGAATTTCAGTTCACCAATTGCTCCGCCATCGTCCTGGCAAACAACCAGGCGATCATGATCCGCCTCGACAAGGATTCTCCATTCGACGCGGCCGATGAACGTCTTTACCGCCAGGTGCTCGATCAGATCCATATCACCGCCCAGCCCCCCGCCGACGGCGGCGCGATCCATCTGCGCGATGACATCTCCATCAACATTCCCTCCGATTTCCGCCTCTACCCGCAGGTCGATCCGCTTTCCAACCAGGCGATGGCCGCGCAGATCACCGATGACGGCGGATGGACTTCCGCCCAGTTTGTTCCCGTGGCCGTTCCGGGAAACCAGCCCTCCCCGTCGCTGCTTGAAGGGCTCGCCGCGCGCGAGCAGCTCGACGCCCAGCACGCCAGCCTCGCCGACGCCTGGATCACCGCCGACATCTCCGCGGAAGGCCCCAATCTCTGGACCATCAGCCCCCAGGACGCCGCCACCGATGCAATATCCCCGCGCCGCATCGCGCATCTGATGACCACCGAATCCGGCTGGGGCCTGCTCGTGATTCTCTCCGCCGAGCCGCCCGCTTCACTGAATGATCTCAACCATCTCTGGCAGGAGCTTTTCGCCGGCATTCATCTCGGGCCCAAATCCCCGCCCCTGACTGCCGTCCTGCAAAACGGAGCCGCCATCGCCCAAAACTCTGAACTGCGCCCGCCTGGCGATACATGGTGGCTCTGGTCGCGCGGTCCGGTTCCGATCGGATTCACCCACGGCTTTGCCGATCCCGATGCCAAATATGGTTCCCGCTACACCGTCCGGCGCGAATGGAACGGCGCCGCCACCGCCGTCCTCGAGCAATGGGGCATGAATTCCGATTCCACCGTCTGGTCGCGCATGAGCCGCTCCGATGCCGCCGCCGATTTCGACAACCCGCTCATCCCCCTCTTCGATCAAACCACCGTGCTCGGCGACAACATCACCACCATCGTCCACGAACCCAGCGGCCGCGAAAGCCAGATCGATTCGCTCCTCAGCCCCGCGTTTATCCTCAGCCGTTCCATGCCGCGGCTTCTCGTTAAAGTCAACGCCAATTTAACCGCCTTCCTGACCGACCGATTCCCCGCCGTCGAGGCCGAGCATCTTCCCGTGCCGCTTCTCCTTCTGGCGCAGCGCGCGCACGACGCCTCCACCCTGCAATGCGTCCAAACCGAAGTGAACGGAACCGGCACGCTTGCCCGATGGTATTTCCATGCCGACCAGACGCTCGATCACGCCGATTTTGCGGGAGATTTGCACCTTCGCCCCAGCAATGAGGCGGAAGTCGAGTCCGCTTTCGCCGGCGATCGCCGCTTGACGATCCAGCCCCACTAACCGACGATGATGAGGATGTTGTCTATGCGCTTCACCGCGATTTTTTCCCTTTCAATTTCATTGATTTGCAGCCTCGCGATGGGCCAGACCGCACCGTCGGCGCCCCCCTCTTCCCCTCCCACTTCCCACGCCGCCGCGCCCGAAGATTCCCCCGATACCCAGCCCTCCATTCATGCCACCGATCTCCTCGGCCCAATCTTTACCAGCCAGGTGCACGGCATTTCATTTCGCCCCCCGCTCAATTCCGTCCGCATCGATAAGTCCGCCCCCGACTCAATCGTCGAATACGATCTCGATGCCTATAACTGGCAACTCAAAGCATGGAGCGTCCGCCTTCAGCGCTCCCTGCCGCTGACGATTCACAAGGATCAATTCGGCGATCCGCAGGATGGCGTCATGGAAGTCACCCTCGCCAACATCAAGCAGCAATCGCCCGATGTGCAGGTGCTTCGCAACGAAGTCATCACCGTCGGCCGCATCCGCGTCGGAATGCTCGCCGTGAGATACGAAACCGCCGCCCATGATCGCCGCTTCACCCAGCAGGCGATTTTCGAAGCGCCCGATGCCGATCATCGCCTCTATTATTTCCTCGATCTGACCGGCCCGGGAAAACCGGAACTCGAGCCGGATGACCTCGTCAACCCCGCTGAAAAACTCGCCTTCGACACCTTCAAACAGGTGGTCGATTCCACCGTCCTGCTCGACCGCTCCGCCATTGCCGATTTTCAGAAGCAATCCCTCTACGGCTCGATGGGCCTGTTCGTGATCTGGACCGGAAACAACTACGCCATGCTGCGAAACGGCATCACGCCCGACCAATATCGCCGCGTGCTGGGCGATGGGCAGGACATCGGCTACGAGCACATCGTCGAGAACTTCGAGCCCAACGATAAATCGCCCGAGGAATCCATCCTGCGCCTCGGCGTGGTCACGCACATGGCCAACACGCCCGGCCGGACCTGGGACACGCAAACCTGGATGTTCAGCTCCGTCGATCGCGCCCACGAACACTGGAAAACCGCCGCGCGCTGCTCCGACCCCCGCGCGCAGCTTCTCGACAGCTATTCGCAGGTCGGCGTCAGCGACGAGCAGACCAAGGCCTACGCCCTCCAGCCCGCGCAAAACCCCGATGGTTCCCTCCTCCCCGAGGGCGAAAACGCCGCCCAGCCCGCCGGACCGCTTGGACAGGGAAACGTCGACATCGAAACCCGACGATCGCTGGAAGTCACCACCATCCACGGCAGCGCGCAGTTGAATCCCTTCCGCATCGATACCCCCGCGTTCTATATCCCACAGGCATTCAGCTTCATCCTCCCCGAACTGCTTCCGGTGAAGCCCAAGACCTATATGTTCGCCACGTTCGTCGCCAGCGCCCCGCAAAATTCCTCCGCCACCACCCCTGGCGATGTGATGGCCAGATACCTCGAAGTTCTCCCCGCCCAGCACGTCACCTTCCACGGCCAGGATTTCGACGCCATCCCCGTCACTGACAAAATCACCCTCGACGGCCCCATCACCACCACCTATCTCAGCGATCAGGGCAAATTCCTCGGCAGCACCACCACCGTGCCCGATGGCGACAAATCCACCACCATCGAAGTAATCCCCAGCGATTCCGAAACCATCGGCCATATCTGGAACCAACCCGACCTGACCGCCCCGGCCGCCCCGGAAAATCAATGATTCTAATTTTCTCCACCCCCACCCGTTTCACGGCCGATAATATAATTGACCTACCATGCTCCGCGCCCTCGCTAAAACAATCTTCCTCGCCCTGTTGATGCTCGCCGGATCGGCCGGCCTCTTCTTCTATTACGTCCACAACACCGCGCAGCGTCAGATCGAGCAGCTCCAGCAGAAAAATCAGGAACTCGAGCAAATCCGCACCCGACTCGAAACCGATCGCCGTGTCGCGCGCATCCTCGTCACCGATCAGAAAACCATCGACGGCAAGATGACGACCACCCTCCTCTTCGTCGAATACACCCGAAGCGGCGATGCCCTCCCCGCCAAACAATTCACCATCGACGGCAACGAGGCCCATTTCGACGCCGAGGTCATCAAGTTCAAGGACCAGTTTATCGAGCAGAACGATCCGCTTCGCGGCCAGAGCATCATGCTCTTCGTGCGCGTCTACGGCGCCGACCAGGCCCCCAGCGTCGGATTCCCCATCGACCAGCCGGGCGAAATCCCCGAAATCTATCGCGGCGTCGATCCCCAGGTCTCCAGCTTCGAACTCGATCTCTGGAACAATTTCTGGAAACTCTTTAACGACCGCGACGCGCGCGACGCCCGCGGAATCCGCGGCATGAACGGCGAAGGCCTCTACGGCCAATTCCTTCCCGGTTACGCCTACACCATCACCCTCCGCTCCGACGGCGACGGCACCATCACCGAAGAACCTCTCGACCCCATGTACCGCGCCGCTCTAAAGCAATAAAAGCGGGTCTTCACCCACCCCCCACAAACGTCACAATCTCCACCTCATCCCCTGCCTTGAGTTTCGTATCGTATTTCTCCGCTCGAACCAATCGCCGATTCAATTCAACCGCAACTTTGTCTGCCTTCAATCCATTTGCCGCCAACACCGCGTGAATATCCGCGTCATCGTGCATCAGCGTCGATTGGCCATTTATTTTTACTAACATGCCGCCCTCGACACATATCGCGGCTCCGTCCCCGCGCGCAGCCGCGCGATGTTCGTCCTGTGCTTAAAAATCAGCAGCAGCGGAAAAAACACTGCGAAAAAAAGCATCGGCAGCAGCGATCCCAGAATCGGCCAGCGCCATCCCATCCCAATCAGTACATACGCCACCGGAAACGAACTGGCGCCGACCATCGACCCCACGCTCATGTATCTCGTCACTCGAAACACGATGTAAAACACCAGCAGCGCCGCCACCGCCGCATACGTGAAATACGGAAAAACCCCCAGCACCACCCCCGCGCTCGTGGCCACGCCCTTGCCCCCTTTGAACTTCAGAAAAATGCTGAACACATGCCCGATGACCGCAACCCCCGCGATCGTCATCCATAGCAGGCAGATTCGCCAATCATTCACGCGAAATCCGATTACCGCCCCCGCCGCAAACGTCGGCACCGCTCCCTTGAGCAGATCGAGAACAAACACCAGCGCAAAATATTTCCCCCCCAGCAGTCGCCCCACGTTTGTAGCCCCGATATTCCCGCTCCCCGCCTTCCGCGGATCGATCCCCTTCGCCTTCCCCACGATCAGCCCAAACGGAATCGACCCCGACAAATACGCCGCCGGCACCAAGAGCCACAAAATCCAAACCGCATCCATTCACACCCATTTTACCGCAAATCAAAAGCCGACGGATAGCCATCCGTCGGCTTCTGCTATCTCCCCCGAGGCGGCAGAACCAAACTCTTCACCTTCAAAATATTTGGCCGCGCCTTCAAACGGTTGAACAGACTTTCCGACGCCGGGCTGTCCGTCTTGATCACCATCAGCGCCGTCGCCTTCCCATCTTTGTCGATCTCCCGGCTGATCACCATGTCCGCGATGTTCACCTGCGCATCGCCGAAGCTCGAACCCACCAGCCCGATCACCCCCGGCGTGTCCTGGTTCACGATCAGCACCATGTTCCCCTCGGGAATCATGTCCATGCTGTAACCGTCAATCCGCAGCACGC
>Ga0302326_10000601_pt1 | contig 98450 bp, 92 predicted proteins | sample Palsa_T0_3_FD_202264 | JGI IMG/M metagenome (GOLD analysis project Ga0302326, IMG submission 202264) | Peat permafrost microbial communities from Stordalen Mire near Abisko, Sweden - Palsa_T0_3 | ecosystem: Environmental > Terrestrial > Soil > Palsa > Peat permafrost | place: Sweden: Abisko... | reverse complement strand
CGCGAACAGGGAGAGGATCAGCTTGCGTCGCTCGGCTGGCTCGGGCTCGGCGTCCCAGAAGCGCGAGAAGTCTTCGAGAATCGTCTGCGCGCGGTCCAGGTCGGGGTCGATTGGCGGCTTCGCGCGTTGCAGCTCCTCCTCCATCATCTGGCGGCGCATCGCGTACTGGGGCTTGGTGATGTCGCCCATGACGTATAGGTCGCGTAGCCGCCCGAGCTGGGCGGTCAACTCACGACGGCGCTCGGCGTCCTCGCCGGGGTGCCCTTCGGCTTGGGCTTGGATCGCGTCGAGCACGAGCTGACGCAGCGCATCGTCGGATTGGAAGTCGTGCAGCCAGCCGATCAGTTGCTCCTCAAGCGGCTTTGCTGGTGTCATCTTCTGCTCGCAGTCGCCGTGGTGGCGGCGGGTCGAGCACTGATAGCGACGCATCCCCTCCCACCCGGTGCGGCAGCCGTGCATGCGGGCGCCGCAGCGCTCGCAGTGGATGAGCTTGCGCAGCAGGTACTCCTCGGAGGGGCGGCTGGGCTTGACGACGCGGGTGCGCCATGAGCGGACTTCCTGTACTCGGTCGAACAGCTCGTCGCTGACGATCGGCTCGTGCAGACCACGGATGCTCCGGCTCTTGTCGCGTAGCCCGGAGACGTATCCGGCGTAGGCGGCGTTGCACAGCATCTCCCGCACGGTGTCCTTGCTGAATAGCCGCCCGCGTGCGGTGCGTGCGCCCTTCGCGTTCAGCCACGCGGCGAGGGTGCGGTCGGACTCCTGGCCGGTGGCGTAGCGCTCGAACATCGCCAGCACCATTGGAGCGCGCTCGGGATGAGGAATGGCGAGCTTCGTGTCGGGGTCGCGGACGTAGCCCCAGGGCAGGCTCCCGACGAGGTGGCCTTGGCGTGCCTTCTCCTTCAGGCCGCTGCGGGTCCAGAAGGACAGCGAGACGGAGTAGTACTCGTCGAACATCTCGTGGATCGACTCGGCGAGGAACGCTGAGGGGTCGGTGTGGTCTTCGCCCATGGGCTGCGTGACGGAGATGACGCGGATACCCAATCGCTCGCGTAGTAGCTGCTTGTAGCGGCGTGCCTCGACTTGGTTGCGGGCGAAGCGGCTGGTGTGGAACACGAGCACGACGTCGAACTTGCCGGCGGCGGCGTCGGCCATGAGGCGCTGGAACTCGGGGCGCGCCTCTGACTTGCGCCATCCAGAGTGGAAGTCGCAGTACTCGCCGACGAGTTCGAGATTGTTCTCGGGTGCGAAGCGGCGGATGCCCTCGCGCTGCGCGTCGGGGGAGAAGCCCTGGCCCTGCTCCTCGGTTGACTCGCGGACGTAGGCGACGGCGCGCAGCGTGCGGTCAGGCATGTCGGGAGGGGTCGGTGAGGTCGCGTCCTCTGCGCAGCCACCAGTCGGCGAACCAGCTGGCGAAGGCGAGGAGCGCTGGGTCGGGGGAGTCGTTGCGGCGGGCATTCGCTGAGCCTCCTTGTCGTCGGGGTGATCGATCAGTGCAGGGCGATGCGTGGGCCTGAACGTCCTGGCAGGACGAGTCGGCTGCTGCGTTGGTTTGGCAGTCCTTCGTGCATGTGCGGTCAATGTGTGGGGGGCGTCGGTGAGAGACCCTTGGCAAGGGAAGAAGGTGCCTCAACCCCGCTTTTGGTTACAGCAGCACCCTCACTTTCATCAGACTTTTTCTTGCTGAGCCATACTTATCGGGGTGCTTTCGTCTTCCCGGATATTGCTGATTTGCAGTGGTTTCTTTGGTTTCTGGGTCCTCGTTTCATCATGCGAGGGCGGATCGGAGGACGGAAACGAGGACGGATGCGAGGGCGGAAACGAGGCCGGGGTCCGGACTCGCGTTCTCACTGCCCGCGACCGCGCCGTGCTTTCGCTCGTGCTTTGCGCCGAGCGTTGGCGGTCCATGGTTCTCCGAGCCGGAAGTGCGCGCGGAGGATCTGCCGTACGCGCTCCCGGTGCAGGCCGTGCCGGACGGCGATCTCTTCAAGCGTCAAACCCTCCACGGCACGGAGCCGGAACATGTCGTACTCGCGCGCTTCTGGCGCGTGGGTGCGGATTGGCTCGACCGAAATGTCCAAGCCGAGCGCCTGCACGATCAGCAGAGCGACCTGCAAGGAGATCGTGCCGTCGCCCGTTTCGAGGCCCGAAAGGACGGCGGGCTCTACGCCCGTCAGGCGCGAGACGCCCTCGCGGCTGAGCCGTAGCTCGCCGCGCCGTTCTTGCAGGACGCGGCCAAGCTCGGGCGCGGAGTTGACGGGTGAGCGCTGACGCACTGACAGATCGCTCACTCAGAGCGTGCCGACCTCGATTTCGCCCGCCCGCCGCGCTGCTCGGGTTGGGAACACGAACTCGCCGAGACGATGCACCAGGCCCGTACGGGCGAGCCGGCCCACGCCGTCGATCACGTCATTGGGGCTGTCCAGCTCGCGCCCGATCTCCTCGACCGTCCACGGCACAAGCTCCTCGCACAGGACGTGCAGAATCATTTTGTCGCGCTGATCCTCACGCTCAGCGGGCGTGATCTCGTCGACGGCGCAGCAGGTGGCACTCATTGGGGCTCCTTTCCGCCGCAGGAAAGGGCGCAGACGAGCGCGACACAAGACCGCAGGGGAGCTACGGTTCCGGTCGTGGCATCGAAGGCCGTAATCCTTCGGCGTCACAGGCCGAGGCGGGCGTCATCAGTGCTCGTCTCGGCCGCTTAGTTTGTTGGCTAGCGCCAGAGCAGAGCAGAACTCGCGGGGGATCTCAAGGTCGACGTGCAGTAGTTCGCGGCGAGTTGGAGGCCGGCTGGCCGAAGGGCCCACTTGCATTCATCACCACTTAGCTCAGCTGCAACACGACTGGCCGAGCCATGCGTCTTCCTAGAGGGGCCGCACGACCTCTTGGCGGATGGCCTCAAGCCGATCCTCGATCGCGTCGAGGCGTTCGGATATAGACACCAGCGCCTGGGCCGCGACGGTGGCAGCCAGAATGCGCCGATCCTCAGGATCGTCCGACGCAGCGCTGGACGAGTAGAGCGTGTCAAGGGCTTCCTGCATTTGCCTGCCTGTCGGCATCATTCCAGGATACCGGCTCCACAGCGACCTCGTCGTGTCGTTTCTGCAGGCTGTCACATCGATACGCTCTGGTGCGATTTCCGGCGTCAGATAGACAATCTTGGATAAGTGCCAATGATCAGAACATCGACCCTTGCTACATGTGCTGTCCCTGCGTGCGCGCCTGGGTCGGAACTAACGGCATGAGCGCTTCTGATCCGTCGTCGGGCTCGGGGCGGAGTGCAGGGTCGCGACCGAGCGCCCTGAAGGGAATGCTGCTCGACAAGCTGAAGGGGCCAGGCCGCAAAGAGCCTGACCCGCTTCTACTGCCTGAGACGGAAGAGAACGTTGACGCCCTCCTCGAAGCTGTCCGGGCTCTCTTGGCCGAGGAGGATTCGCGGGATCAGAGCTTCAACACAAGGGGCGTCGGGCTAGCGGGATTCGTCGGGATCGTGGTCTCCCTGAGTTCTACGCTCGGCCGAGAAGCATTGAGCGCAACCTGGGGAGCCCCATGGAAGGGCATTGCTGTCGCGCTCTTTGGTGCTGTGCTCCTGTTTTTGATCGCTAGCGCCATCGCAGTCGTCCGGGGAGTCCTTCAGCCGCGAGAGGCATCGAGCCTGTCCATGTCCGACGTCGAAAGGTTTGCCCTGCCCGAGTTCGTGTTTCGACCGAAGGTCGTAAACCAAGGGTTCATCATGCGGGGGCTGATCGAGGCGCTCGCGATTGAGAGGGGTCGCGCAGGCAGAAAGGCGTCGGGCCTCCGGTGGGGATACAGATTTCTGCTCGCGGGGCTGGCCTCGATCTCTATACTTGGATTTCTACTCGGGCTACACGATGCCAAGCTGATCGGAGTGCGCGATGGACGACACAAACCCAAGCCCGGAAGCTCCTGCGTCGCCGCCAGTTGCCCCGGCGGAGAGCCCAACGCAGCCAGCAACTGAGCCCTCGCCTTTCCCTGCGCCTTCTCTCGACATCGTGCCTAGAGAATCCGACATAGAGGGAAGTGAGCACCGCAATGAGCGATGAAGACTCGACTAGGCCACTGCCCGAGTCCCCAGCGATTCTGCCGTCGAGCGGCCCCCCGCCGGATCAGCCGTCACCGCAGCCATCGCCGTTTCCAAGGCCGCACCTAGACGTCATGCCCTTGAGCGAGGTTCCTGGACGTGGCATCGGGAGTCTTGATGACTGACGAGAGTCCCTTCGGCAAGGCGTCGGTCATGACGGGCTATCCGCTGGATAAGGACGAGAAGGCTGCTGTCGAGAAGGCAATCGAGTCATCGCGCGTAGCCAGCGTCTCCGGCAAATACGTTAAGAGCAGCTCTGGGATCAAAGAGTCAAGCCGCAAACTGCGACGCCGCCGAGCAAAGTAGGGCCCGAACCCGCCCGCAGCAGAGCGCTTGACGCTGTATTGGCCTGTGGTTTCGTAATACAATTGCTGAGTCGAGATCCATTCAGGCGCCGAGCGCTGCGCCGCTAAAGGGCGTCACGATCGTGTGCGCGACAACGGCTGCGAGATCCGCGATCACGGATGAGCATGAGCGCCAACGGCTGCTACCGGGAGGCTGAGCATGGCGAAGAAAGCGCATACGGCGAGCGGCGTGCCGATCACGGACGAGCTGATAGACAAGCTCACCGCAAAGGCAGAGGTCGGCTACGACGTCGAGGAGACGATCCGCCGACGCGGCGGGCGCCCTGCCATAGGTTCGGCCGCTGCCAGCGTCGAGTCTGTGCGCCTTGAGCCCGAGCTGCGCGAGGCATTGGCCCAGCGCGCCGAGCACGATCACGAGACGACCTCGTCCGTGATCCGCAAGGCGCTCCGCGAATACCTCAAGGTCGCCTAGCCAAGCCCTATAGCCGGATCTCAATCCCCGAGGCAACAAACGCGGCCCCGACCCCCGTCGCTCCCGCTTTTGTCACCGCGCCTTTCCGGTATTTCGACTTGCTTGGTCAACTGCCTTGAAGTAGCCGGCAAATGCTGGGCGTGGCTTGACGGCGACGACTGTGCCGTTGTCCTGGACGAGGTGCTGGACGCGGAGACGACCCGCCGCGGCCCTCTTCGATGCCGATCGTTGTTGACGGTGGCTTGATCTCTTCCGGTGGTAGAGGTCTGGGTGCCATGCTGTTCAGTGTATCGCCAGTGCTGTTATCCAGGCGATGGTTTGCGCGACCATGAGGACGCCTAGCAGGCCAGACAACCACGACATGCGCTGGACCTTCGTCGCGTTCTCAGCTCTTAGCTGCTGATAGCCGAAGCCGGCTGCAGCTAGCCAGCCCAGCGTATCTGCCTCTGCTTCAGTAGCGGCTTGCTCGTACAGCTCCCTGTAGAGGTCGCTTGCGTCGATCGCGAACTTGAGCTTCCAAGGCGCGAGCAGGATCGCCGAGACAACCAGACCTGCCACCAACGCCGCGAGTGCCACCCAGCCCCATATATGCAGGCCGCGCGCATGGACTGTCGTTGCGCCCAGGAAAGACGCGACAAGCGCGTGAGCGGCAAGCTGCGTGCCAGTACGCTGGCGAGCTCCTGCCACCACCGACTCTTGGTCGGCCAGCGCGCTTCGACCGGCCTCGTAGGTGATCTCCTCAAGCGTCGGCACCCGATCCACCGTAGGCCTCGTCACGGACATTTCTCTAGCGCGAGCCCGCTGATCCGAAGCCCAGGACACGCCTAAACCCGAATCTCCACCCCTCGCATCATCAACACGTCGAGCAAGCCTGACTGTCGCCTCACGCCGCCTGGCATCTACCCCTGGGGCGTGTGCTCAGCCGGAGCCTGGGCTGGCTCAGCCACTGCGGGCGCTGCTACTGCAGCTGGTGGGGGCGTGGCTACCGGGACCTGCACGGCAACCGGCTGCGCCACTGGCGGCGGCGGCTGCTGCTGGGTGTTCTGCGTAAGCGTTGGCGTGGAATCGCCGCTGATGGAGTCCTTGAACTCGCGCATGCCGCTGCCGATCGATCGCCCCATTTCTGGGAGCCGCTTCGCGCCGAACACAAGCAACAGGATGATCAGCAGGAAGGCGATGTGCAGCGGGTTGTCCAGCCCCATGTCTCTCAGTCTAGACCATCTGCCACAGCCGTTCCGCTCATCTGCCGGCGTCGCTCGGTTCGCGCCACATCGGCCACATCTTCGGGCCCTGAGGGAGCACCAGCTCATCGGTGACGCGGAAGCCAAAGCGCGCGTAGAAGTCGAGATTGCGGGGCTTGGATGACTCCAGGTATGCGCCCACGCCGTCGCTGTCGCACCGTTCGAGCACTGGCTGCAGGACCGTCGAGCCGAAGCCATGGCCCTGGGTGTCGGGATCGGTCCCGAGCAGTGACAGATACCAGTGGCGCGGACTGCGCGGGTGCTTGCGCTGCATGGCAGCGAAGCCAACCGCCAGCAGCGGCACGCGCGCCATCATCTGTGGCCTCGAGAAGCAGCGAAGCAGCGCGGCGGTCGGGCGAATCGTGGCCTGCTGGTGATCAGGGGGAATCCACACCGCGGCGCTCGCGTGCTCCGGATTGGTCCAGACCGCTTCGTGGGCCAGCAGCTGTCGCAGTCGCTCCGAGTACAGAGCTGCGAGCAGCTTCGCTCGCAGCTGGCTCGACTTGCAGATCCATACCGCCACCGGGTCGTCCATGTAGGCGCGCACGAGCATCCGCGTGAGCGCCGGAACGTCTGCCGGCTCGGCAAGTCGGACCGCGTCAGTCGTGCCTGGCGCAGGTTGCGGTCTCGATGCCATCAGCTCGAGGACCTCGCCCCAGAGCGCCTGGCCAGATGCTGTTGATGTGAGCCGTTGCTGCCGTTGAGCGTTGATGTGCGACCGTCCCGGCGCTCGCGCGACAGCCGCCGCGCGGTGCGCCAGCCAAGGCGCACCATCGCTCTTGACGCGTGCTCCGCTCTCGCCACTACTTCCTCGAGCGCCGCCGCGAAGCGCCTGATCTCCTGCTCCTCGATCACCAGCGCGGGCAACGCCTTGATCACGTTCATGCGACGCCCTGCAACCTGGCAGAAGATCCGGTGATCGTGAAACAGCGGCACGGTCACCAACTGGGCGAACACACCCGGCTGCGCGCGCTCGATCGCGCTCCACATCGACCATCTGCCGTTGCCTTCCGGTGGCCCCAGCTCGATCCCCCACATCAGCCCCAGGCCGCGTACGTCGCGCACGATCTCATAGCGCTCTACCAGTGGCTTGGTCAGCTCGAGCAGCAGCTCGCCCATCCTCGTGCCATGGGCCAGCAGGTCTTCGCTGTCGAGCGCGCGCAGCGTGCCCAGTCCCGCTGCAGCCGCGAGATCGTTGCCAGCGAACGTGGAGCTATGGCGTACCGCTCGCTTCATCCGATCGAACACCCGGTCGAAGGCCATGCGGCTCACCAGCACCGCGCCGATCGGGATGAACCCTCCGGAGAGGGCCTTAGACAGGCAGATCATGTCCGGTTCAAGGCCCCAGTGCTCGAGCGCCAGCAGCCGCCCAGTTCGTCCGATGCCCGTCTGCACCTCGTCGCATACAAACAGCGTCCCAGCAGCGCGGCACAGGCTCTGGGCACCCTCGAGATAACCAAACGGGGGCATGATCACGCCCTTGCCCTGAATCGGCTCGATCACAAACGCCGCCACGTCGCCATGGCCCAGCTCGCGCTCGAGCGCGTCGAGATCGCCAAACGGCACCACATCGCATCCCGGCAGCAACGGACCGAAACCTTCGCGGAACTCGGCGCTCCCGTTGAGCGACAACGCTCCCATCGTCAGCCCGTGGAAGCCGTTATCCGCGTACAGGATGCGCGGGCGACCGGTCGCCGCACGAGCGATCTTGAGTGCGCCCTCCACTGCCTCCGCGCCGCTGTTGGCGGCCACCATCGCGTCGACGCTGCCCGGTGCGCGTGCCAGCAATTGCTCGGCCAGTACGCCATTGAGCAGAGTCACACCAAGCTGCGGCAGGTTGCCTGTGCGCGCCGCCAGCACATCCTCCATCGCTGCGATCGCCTCCGGGTGGTTGCGGCCGATCGCAAACACACCGTGCCCGCCGAACAGGTCGAGGTAGCGGTGGCCCTTGGAGTCGATCAGATGGGCGCCCTCACCGCCAGTCCACACACGGTCGAAGCCCACCGTTCGTACGATCCTCCCCATCTGTGCGTTCAGGTAACGATCATTAAGCGCCATCTCCTCGCCCACTCGGTTTGCGAGGATCTCTCGCACAGGAGGCAAAGGGTCAGCGGGCATGTCGCCGAGCATATTCAAACGGCGAGGATTCGCTAGTGATATGGACCAGATGTCTCCAGCTAGGCAACTGGATCGGTGTCCATGTCTCCAACTGCACGCCTAGCTCGCTGTTTCTCATCGTGTGCCACCCCGTTTGATTGCGCCGCCTTGGCGTCACTAATGGGGTGCAATGTGCGATGAAGATGATCGGCCAGCCGCAAGGCGAACACCACGATCATGAACGTTGAGTTCGCCTGCCCTGAAGTCACAAATGCGGAGCTACTAGTCACAAATAGATCATCGAAACCATGTACCGCAAGCTGTGAGTCGAGGACGCCATCCTCTGGCTGTGCCGACATCCGCGTCGTGCCCGCCTGGTGGTAGCCATCAAGCAACTGCTCGCGAAAGCCAGCCTCGCGATCCTCATACAGATATTCCAGATGCCCTAGACCATGTCGACGTAGATAGCGATCGAAATGCTCATGCACTCGAATAGCCGCGCGGATGTCATCGTCCTCGAAGCGAAGGCGAGTCTGGATTCTGGGTACCCCAAGCGCGTCGAGCTCGGGGGTCGGCGCGATGCGGCTTTCGTGGTGTGGCAGGTGCTCGCCGTGGTAGTATAGCCTGTAGGCATTCGATGCACTGGGTACAAACACCCCCGGTACCTTGTAGCCACGCTTGAGAAAGCGCTGATAGCCAAACGTCAGAGCAAACCAAATGGCGCGCGGGAGGTTACGCGCAACGTTGCGAACATGCTGCCAAGTGGACACCGGATTGATGGTGTCGATCTTGCGTCGCCGGATCCCCTCGGCAATGAAATAGCGCCCTAGCGGAGAGGCCAGTGCGAGATAGATGAATGAGAGCACAGCGTTGCCATGCGAGGGGTCGCTGATCTCCGGATTTTCGAGCCACATGGCGACGTTTGGCAGCTCGTGCTCGGCCAGATAGTCGGGCGAGAACGTAAAGCGTCGACGTACGTAGATGCCCGCGGGATCCCGCTCGAAGCCGTAGATCGTCTGCCGGGCGGGTGTCGTGAAGCGAACCTGGGCGATCGAGGCGCCAAGATGGGCCATGTACCAATGGCCGAGATGGCCCGAATGGTTGCCAATACCCCGTTTATGGGTGCGGTCAGAGACGAACAGCAGACGCGTAGATTCGATACCACCGCAGGCGAGCACGTAGCGCTTGGCGCGGATCTGGACTCGCTTACCGTCAAGCGTCTGCGCCGCCAGGTACTCCACACCCCGCCCGTCCGCGCTGCACACTATCTCGGTGCACGTGAGCTGGCTCACAACGGTGACGTGTGGTGAGCTCTTGAGCTTGGCTCGATAGGCCCGGCCGAAGTTCGTCGGCAAAGACCAGCGCTCCAAGGTGCTGGAGCGGACATCGCCCTCCGGCCATCCGGGGATCAACGCCTCGCCAGCCAAGCTTGGTATTTCGTTGGCGTCGAACTTTGGCTCGCCGCACATACACCAGTCACAGGCTCGTAAGAAGTAGCTTGCGAGCTCCGGGTAGCTCACAGGCCAATGGGCGTTTCCGACAATCCTGCGATGTTGGAAGTCAATCGGATCAAATGGCACACAACGTCCGGCCCACAGGTTGGACGCGCCGCCGATCTGCCGGCGCGTTGCCAGTGACATCGGGACGTGCGCTGCATCCTTGCCCATGGTCTCGCCCAGCTGTTGCACCTCAGCGCTGTAGGAGTCACTTCCGCTCTCAATCAATAGGACGCGGTGGCGCGCGCTCGCGAGCTCCAGCGCGAGTGTGATACCCGCCGGTCCAGCGCCCACGATTGCTACCTCCGCCTCGAGCGTCGCTCCCGTTGATAGGTGTGTCGCGTTGATTTGCACAGAGGTCGTGTGGTACGAGCGGTGGTTGGCATGGGATTGGGTCGGGGCGCGCAGAGCCTAGCGAAGGCGAGGCAAAAGTTGACAAATAGGTCTGGCCAGAGGCTGGAGGCGCGCCCTGCGGACGTTTCGCACGTCTGTCATCCAGCCAGTTGTGCCAGTGGGAGACATTCACTGCAATATTGGGTAAGCGGTCGCGGGCATATGTCACTCTTGAGCAAGCAATAGCTTCCCGTGGGGCGGCTGGCAACTAGGATCGAGAGCAATGGCCTCCTACGGGCAACTGAGGACTGATGGCGAGCCATGGGGCCAGGCGCTGACGCGCAACCTCAGCCTGCTGCGTACCGATGCTGTCCTGGCGCAAGGGATGCGATTCGCGCTGAGCGGCGTTGTGGTCTCGATCGTCTACATCACCATCACCACGCTGCTCTCAGAAGTTTCACACCTACGTTTCCAGGTCGCGCTCGTCATCGGCTGGTGCGCTGCGGTCGCCGTTCATTTCACGCTTCAGCGAACATTCGTATGGAGGCGTGAGGCGAGCTTCGCGTTGCCCTTCCGACGCCAGGTGGGCCGCTACCTCCTCGTCGCGCTTTCGCAGCTCGGCGTGACCGCCGCAGCGACCACGGTGCTGCCGCCCGTGCTCGGCGTCCCCGCCGAGGCGGTCTACCTGGCTACCGCTGCGCTGATCACGCTAGTCAACTTCATCGTGTTCCGCAACGGCGTCTTCCACGCCGAGGTCGGCGCTGGTGGACGAAGCTAGCGCCCTGTGCACCAGCTGCGCCGCCACAACCATCATCAGTGCCGCAAACGCGTAGCGCAACACCACGCCCGAGAGCGCGTTCGCCAGCGCCACGCCGCCAGCCGCACCTGCAACTGACAGGACCCCCAGCGTCAGCGCGTCGGCGCGGCGCACGTTGCCGTAGCGGTCGTGCCTGTAGGTACCCACGATTGCCACCGGCACGATCGCCAGCAGCGAGGTCGCCTCCGCGTGATGCTGATCGAGCCCCAAGAACAACACCAGGCCGGGGACAAACAGCACGCCGCCGCCCACGCCAAGCAGCCCCGCGACGACCCCGGCGGCCAGCCCGATGACGATCGCGCCAATCAACTGAGAATCAGCTCGATCGCGCTCGCAACCAGCAGTGCCGCGAACAGCAGCGCAATCGAACGCGCCTGTAGGCGTTGCTGCAGCCATGCGCCGATCAGTACGCCAACGACCGCCGGCACGCCAATCAGCAGCGCATCCAGCAGGTGCACGTTGCCGTACAGACCCTGCACAGCAGCTGCGAAGCCAGCGATGAACACGATTGCCGCCAGCGAGGTCGCGGTTGCGGAGCGCTCGTCGTAGCCGAGCCAAAGCACCAGCAGCGGCACGATCACGCTGCCACCGCCTACGCCAAACAGGCCGCTGAAGAGGCCCGCCAGCGTACCGATCGCCATCAGCTTCAGCGAGCGGTGTTGCTGGTGCTCAGTGGCCAGTTGCACGAGCGGACGGGCAGGCCACCATGATCGCCATACTAGACATCGTGTCCCCAGCTGTAACGCTCGTGGAGGCGCTCGAGCCGATCCGCACCGATCCTGCCAGCTCGGCCGTGCTACTCGACATCGACGGCACCCTCGCGCCGATCGTGCGCCACGCTGCCGACGCGCACGTTCCCGAGGCCACGCGCTCCGTGCTGATCGAGATCGCGCGTCGCTATCGGGTGGTTGGATGCGTCAGTGGCCGGCGCGCCAGCACAGCCCGCCAGATCGTCGCGATCGGGACGATCGCCTACGTCGGAAATCATGGTGGTGAGCTGCTGCGACCGCGCGCAACCAGCCCTGAGGTGGACCCCGAGCTCGCCGCCTGGGCTGCGCGTGTACGGGCGTTCGCCGCCCGTGCTTACACGCCCGAGTATCAGCGCATTCGCGTGCGGAGCGAGGACAAGGACACGATCGCCGCATTCCACTGGCGTGGCGCGCCAGACGAGCACGCAGCGGAGCAGGCGGTGCGCGAGATCGCGCAGCAGGCCGAGCAGGCGGGCTTCACTGTGCACTGGGGGCGCAAGGTGCTGGAGGTACGCCCGCCGGTCGTGCTCGACAAGGGTCTCGGGATCGCCACGCTGCTGCGCGGCGGCGAGGTCACCGCCGCGGTATATGTCGGCGATGACACCACTGACCTCGACGCATTTCGTGGCCTACGCTCGCTCGTGGAGTCGGGGAGCCTCACAAGCGCTGTGTGTGTGGCGGTTAGCTCTGACGAAGCGCCTCCCGGGCTGGCGGCGGAGGCCGACCTGACGGTCGACGGCCCCGGTGGCGTGCGCGAGCTGCTCCAGGCGCTGCTGTAGCACCGTGCGGTTCGTGGACTTCCTCAGGACCACCGTGCTGCTGAGCGCCGGCGCGGCGACGGCCCTGGCGGGGATCACAGTGCTCGCGGCCAGCTCCAGATCCGACACCACGCTGGCAGAGATCGCGGTGGGGTGGTGGCTAATCGCGGTTGGCATTGGGCTGCGCATGGGTAGGCGCGAGCACACCAACCCGCCGATTGCGCGCCTGCTGTCCAGCGCCAAGGCGAGCACCACGTTGCCCGAACACCATCCGAGCGCCACGTTGCTAAACCGCCTGTGGCCACTGCTGGTGTTCACGCTGCTGTCGGGCGGCCTCGCCTTCCTCGCCCCGCAAATACCCGGTATTGCCGCCGGCTTCGCGATCATCTGGGCGCTCGCGTGGCGCCGCCAGGATGCGGCAGTGGGAGCGATCGAGGAGCGCGATGGAGCCTGCTTCTATGTGCGCCGCACCTCGCCCGTGCGGCCCATGGCCCTCGTGCGCACACCCGGCTTCAAGGCCGCTCGCCCGGAGCGCGTGGGCGACGCCGTCACCTGAGATGCGCCCGGAGGGGCTCCAGGGCCGCGCAATCGACGTGTTGATCGTCTCGCTTGGCTCCACCCAAGGGCTACGCAGAGCCGACGAGGAGCTGCGTGACTCACTCAGCAGGGCGGGCGCGCGCGTAGAGATCGCACGCGCGTCAGCGCCCACCCCAACACGGACGTTGATGCTCACCGACCTCGCCTGGGCGCGCGCCGCGCGCACGGCCGCCAATGGCGCACTCGCCCAGCTGCACGCTCCAAGGACTCCCGCGATCGTTTACTCCAGCACCACCGCGGCGCTGCTGTGGCCACATCCCGGCGCGATCCGCTTCGACGCCGCTTCCGCGGGCAACCGGCCGGGACGCCATGGGCTGTGGCAGCGGCCGCTGGAGCAGCGCAGGCTGGGACGCGCGCCATTGCTGCTGCCCTGGACCGACGGCGCGCTGCGCGAAGCGCCAGCTGCGGCGCGCCGTGGCGATCGCGCACTGATCCTGCCAGTGCCCGTCGAGCCCTCCGGGCCGCCCGAGTCGGTGCGCGACATCGCCGCGATCACCTATGCCGCCAACCCCGCCAAGAAGGGGCTTGATCGTGTGCTCGCCGCGTGGCACGCTGTGCGCAGCGGACGCGTACCCGGTGCTGCAGAGGAGCTGGTGGTGGCAGGAGTCTCGCGCGAGGAGCTCGCGCTGGCGGGGTTCAACATCGACGCCGCGGACGGCGTGCGCGTAGTCGGTGCGCTGCCCGCCGCGGAGTATCGCGCGCTCGTGCGCCGCGCGCGCGTGTTCGTGTGTGCGCCGCGCCGCGAGGACCACGGGATCGCTCAGCTCGAGGCGCTCGCCGATGGCTGCCTGCTCGTGAGCACGCCCGCGCCTGGACCCTACGCGGCGCTGCCGATCGCCCGTGCGCTGGACGGGCGGCTGGTGAGCGAGGATTTGGAGGGCGCATTGCGCGCGGCCCTGCACAGCCCAATGGCTGACTACGCCACACGTGCCAGGACGGCGCTTGCGCCATTGCAGCGCAACGCTGTGGACCAGCTGGTGGCCAACGAGCTGCTGCCGCGTCTGCTCGCCGAGGCGGGCTCTAAAGCGAGCTAGATAAAAGGGAGACATACCTGCCGGAATCCGCTGGTTAAGTGGAATTGCGCATGGTCCTGGGCTACGTTCGAGCGGTGTCGGCCCCCGATCGCGTCAACCCGCAGGCTCGTGGCGATCTCCACGTTGGCGCACCCCCGCACTACGCTCCAACGAGGCTCTCCGGCCTGCGCGCTCGAGCTGCTGCAGCATCGCATGTGCGGATCTCGCGCTGGAGCGCATACGCGTGGGGCGCGATTGGTGCCACTGCGATCTTCCTCGCAATCACATTCTGGTGGCTGACGCAGGATCGCAGCATCCCGATCTATGACGCCGGTAGCCAGCTGGAAACGGCGGTCCGCTACCACAGCATGCTGCAGGCGGGCAACCTGCTCGGGCCGTTCACCTATAAGAACGTCTATCCCATCCTTGGGCATATCGTGGGTGCGCTCGCAGCTTTCGTTGGAGGGCTCAGCGCGTCCACACCGATCGTCGGAGAGAACCTCGTTTTCGTCCCTCTGCTGGCGCTCGGCTGCTACCAAACAGGGCGGCTGCTCTACGGCCCGCTGGCCGGCATGCTCGCGGTCGTGTTCGTACTCGGCTCGCCGCTGCTGATCTCGATCTTCCATGTGTTCCTACTCGACGGCCCTGTCACAGCGCTCGTCGCGGTGTCGGTCTGGCTGATCCTTGCCAGCGAGGACTTCAGCCGTCCCGGTGTGGCCGCCGTGGCCGGTCTGGCGGTGGGCTTGGGCATGAACATCAAGGTGCAGTTCGCTCTTTTCCTGGTCGGCCTCGTCGCGATTGTGCTACTGCATGGCGGATGGCGCAACTGGCGCGGGTTTGCCAGCTTCACGCTCGTCACGCTGGCGGTCGGCCTGCCCTGGTACATCGTCCATTCATACGAACTGCAAGCGATGTTCGAACTGGCCAGCTCGGGCGGAGGAACGCCTCCAGGCAACATCCCGCCGGTGCTTTCCACAGACAACCTCCTGTGGTACTTCTGGAGCATCCTCAACTCGCAGCTGTTGCTGCCGCTATTCATCCTCGCCGTTACCGGCATCTTCTGGGCGCTGGTAACGGCAATACGCACTCGTGGCAAGCAGGCCGTTCGGCTCGAGTTCCTGGTGGGAGGGTTCACGGCATGGCTGGTGATCACTTTCGTCACCCCGCACCACGACATCCGCTACGGCCTGCCGCTGCTGAGCTATCTGGCGGTAATTGGCACCGGCTGGATCGCCTGTGCGCCGCGTCGGGCGCGCCTAGCGGGACTCGCCGTCCTGGGGCTCGCAGTGCTGGCGAACACCCTGGCCATCAACCTCGGCGCCGGCCAGGAAGTAAAAGCGGCACTCGCTAGCCCGCTGCCCACCACCGAGCAGGCGCCCGATCGGATCGTCCTCTATTCACCCAACGGCTTCCTCGTCTCCGCACCAAGCCGTGACGGTGACGTGCCTGGCCTGCTGCAGACGCTGCGCCGCGAAGGGGTGGAAACCCTCTCATGGGACTTTGGGCAGAGCAGAGCGCCTGACTTCTCCTTCGCTGGGCTCTCGCCGTTGGCCAAGATCGCCGGACTCACGCCTGTGATCACCCGCGAACCAGAATTCAGCCCCACCGCGAGTATCGCCACGCTCCTACACGAACCAGCGAACGCACACAGCGCTCCACCATGCACACGGCTGAGCGATGGCACCGGCGTGTGGGTGGTGCGCTACGACGCCAGCGCGCGCCAGCTGGCCTTCTATTGCCCGACGCGTCGCCCGCGGTACTACGCCCCCGGCGCCGTCAGCTGATCCGCGCTGTCAGCTGATCCGGTTACCGTGAGCTCTCAGCCCACCCGCCCTGCCGCGCGCCTGCGCAGTCGCGCGAGCTCCGGCCACTGTCGCGTGTTGGCCACCTGCTCCCGCGTCAGCCACGCCCGGCGAGCGGTAGCCACGCCCCAGCGCATGTTCTGAAGCGTGCCAACACGGTGGGCGTCGGAGTCGATCACGATGCGAACCCCTGCGCGCGCTGCCGCCCGCGCATGCACGTCGGAAAGGTCGCGCCGATCCGGGTTGGCGTTGATCTCGAGCATCGTGCCCGTCCGCGCTGCCGCCACGAACACAGCATTGAGGTCGATCGCATAGGGGTCGCGACGCTCGATCAACCTGCCCGTCGGGTGGCCGATCGCGTCCACCAGGGGATGCTCGATCGCCGCGATCATACGCTCGGTCATCGCCTGCTCGCCCATGCCGAAGGACGTGTGCACGCTCGCTATCACCCAGTCCAGCTGGCCCAGCAGCTCATCCTCGTAGTCAAGCGAGCCGTCCGGCAGGATGTTCACCTCGCTGCCTGCCAGCAGCTCGATGCCCTGTATGCGCGCGTTGGCCTCTTGCACTAGCTCGATCTGGCGGCGCAGCTGCTCAGGGGACACATCGTTGCCGAAGCCGTGCGACGCTGAATGATCAGTGATTGCGAGGTACTCATAGCCGCGCTCGCGTGCAGCTAGCGCCATCTCCTCGATCGTGTTGTGCCCGTCTGAGGCGATCGTATGGCTGTGCAGGTCACCGCGGATGTCTTGCAGCTCGATCAGCTGCGGCAATCCGCCGGCCGTGCGGGCGGCCTCCAGCTCGCCGCGGTTCTCACGCAGCTCCGGCTCGATGTAGGAGAGGCCGAGGCGCTCATACACGTGCTGCTCGGTCTCATAGGTGTCCGTCTTGGCGGTGGCGTCATCGAGGATGCCGTACTCAGAGACGTGCAACCCGCAGCGCACCGCCGCTTCGCGCAACGCCGCGTTGTGGGTGCCCGAGCCGGTGAAGTGCTGCAGCAAGTTGCCCAGCTGTCCAGGCGCTGCGATCCGCAGGTCCACGCCGATGCCCGAGTGGGTACGCGCCTTGGCTCCCGCCTTCCCAGCCGAGCTCACCCGCTCGATCTGCTCGAGCTTGGCAAGGCTCTTGGCCAGCGTCGTCGGTCTGGTGCTCGTTGCGATCAGGTCGATGTCCTTGGTGGAATCGGCCTGTCGGCGGATGGAGCCGGCGAGCTGGATGTGAGCGCCGTCACCCGCCAGCGCGCGCAGACCGCCGAGCAGCTCCTCACCGATCTCGAGCGCGCGCGGCAGCAGGATGCGCGGCGAAGCCCCAGCGCTTGGGTTGGCCTCCAGCGCGTCCAACGCCGCCAGCACGCTCACCTCGAGCTTAGGTCCGAGCCCGCGCACGGTGCGCAATCGCTGCGCGAGCGCCGCCTCGCGCAGCGCCGGTAGCGAATCTATCCCGAGCTCGGAGTGCAGCAGCCGCGCGCGCTTGGCGCCCAAGCCAGGCAGCCGCGTGATCGCGATCACGCCCGGCGGGAACTTCGCTCGCAGCTTCTCAGCCGCTGGGATCGCGCCTGTTTGGACGAGCGCGAGGATCTTCTCCTGCAGAGTCTTACCGACCCCCGGGAGCTCGCTCGCACGGCCCTCGCGCGCTAGGCCCGCAACCGACACTGACGCCTCGCGCACGGCCTTGGCCGCCGTCCGGTAGGCCAGCACGCGGTGGACGATCGCGCCGTCCAGCTCGTACAGGTCCCCCAGCTCCGCAAGCGCATCAGCGATCGCAGCGTTGGACAGATCGGAGTCAGCCACGGCCATCAGCGTACGGACCCTCACGCCCATCGGGCGGCTACGGTCAAGGCGGGCAGCCGCAACACTGACTAGGGTACCCGAGCCGATGTCCGGTGAGCCCTGGCTGATACTGCCCACCTACAACGAGGCCGAGAACGTTCAGGCGATCGTTGCGGCCGCCGCCAAGGCACTCGCAGACGCGGCGCCAGATGGCTTCCGCGTGCTCGTTGTCGATGACGGTTCCCCCGACGGCACCGGTCAACTGGCGGACCAGCTCGCCGCTGAGCACGATTGGATGGAAGTGCTGCATCGGACCGAGAAGAACGGCATCGGCCCCGCATATCTCGCGGGCTTTCGCCATGCGCTCGAGCATGGCGCGGGCTATGTGATGGAGATGGACTCGGACTTCTCCCACAGCCCCGCCGACCTAGCGCGTCTACTGCAGGCCGTCTACGACGGCGCCGACCTGGCTTTGGGCTCGCGCTACGTACCTGGCGGCGGCGTGACCGAATGGGGCCTGTTGAGGCGCTTCATCAGCGAGGGCGGCTCGACGTACGCACGCTTGGTGCTCGGCTTGCGCGTGCGCGACCTGACGGGCGGCTTCAAGTGCTTTCGCCGCGAGGTGCTCGAAGCAATCCAGTTCGACGGCGTGCGCTCGCAGGGCTACGCCTTCCAGGTCGAGCTCACCTACCGCGCCGTGCAGGCGGGCTTTCGGGTGGTCGAGGTACCAATCGTCTTCCGCGACCGCCAGCAGGGCACCAGCAAGATGTCCTGGCGGATCGCGGCCGAGGCGATGTGGCTGGTGCCGCTCCTGCGCTTCAGGTAGGACGCTCCCGCGTCGATGGGTTGAGGATGGATGCCTCGGCCTACGCGTTCGCCCATGGCGTGCGGCACACGCGCGCGACGCTGCGCGCCTGGCAGCGCATGCCGGTCAAGGTCGTCGGCCGCTGGGCGGCCGGCTCGGCGCTCGCAGCAGCGGGCCTGCTGGCCGCGGTGTTGGTCGTGGCGTCGCTGGACCACGGCTACCAGCAGGCCATCAGCCTGCAGCCACCATTCGCGGTAGGGAATGTTGGAGACGTTGTGCGCGTCCTGCGCAGCAACCTGCTCGTGCTGGCGCTGCACGCGATGGCATGCGTCGCTGGCTTCATCGCAGGCAGCTCGCTGCCGCTGCAGGCCGAGCACCATCACGGCATCTCACGCTGGGTGCACGAGCACGGCGGGCGCCTGGCGATCGGCTTCGTTGCCTGCGCGACCGCCTTCTCGCTCAGCGCGCAGGCATATGTGATCGGGCATACGCTCGCCGGCGTATCGCACTTCCTGCGTGTCTCGCCCGCACTGCTATTGCTGGGCGTGCTACCCCACGCGATCCCAGAGCTCATGGCGCTGTTCCTGCCGCTCGCCGCCTGGATCCTCGCCAGCCGCAGGGGAGAGTGGGAGCAGCTGCTTGCCGCCACCTTCGTGACAGTCGCGCTGGCCATCCCTGTGCTCGTGCTGGCAGCGTTCATCGAGGTGTACGTATCGCCGCACCTGTTCACTGCGCTCACGCACATCCACACGCCGATCGTGCGCAGCTCCGAAGGCTGGGTCGTCACGGTCCGCTAAGACGCTTCGCACCGGCCCACGCGGGATGCTGGATGCTGTTCGCGTGGAGCAGCTGAGCGCGCCCGAGCGAGTTTCCCCCAAGCGGCTGACCGAGGTCTCCGAGGTGCTGGACAGCACCGAGGCTGGCCGACGCATCGTCCGTGGCGGCGTCCTGCGCTTCGGTGGCTACGGGTTGATGATCGCGCTGTCAGTGCTCTCTACGGCACTGCTCACGCGCCATCTCGGCGTGGTGCGCTTTGGCCAGTACACAACGGTGCTCTCGCTCGTCGCAGTCGTTGCGGCAATCGCCGACGCTGGCATGTCGATGATCGGCACGCGCGAGTTCGCCGTGCGCGAAGGCACGGAGCGCGATGCGCTGATGCGTGACCTGCTCGGGCTGCGTGTGATGCTGGCGAGCATCGGTGTGCTGCTCGTCACCGGCTTCGCGCTCGCGGCCGGCTATGACACGGCGCTGCTCGTGGGGGCCGTGCTGGCCAGCGTTGGCACGATCGCGCTGGTCGTGCAGCACACCCACACGATCCCAATCGCTGCCACGCTGCGCCTAGGCACGCTCTCGGCGCTAGAACTCGCGCGCCAGGTGCTCAGCGTGGCCGCAATCGTGGCACTGGTCACCCTCGGTGCTGGGGTGCTGCCGTTGCTTGCTGTGGTGCTGGCAGTCAACCTCGTGCTGATCGCTCCCACCGCTGCGCTCGCGCGCAATCAGATCACGTTGAGCATCGGACTGCGCCCCCGCCACTGGCTGGCACTGCTGCGGCTGACCGTGTCGTTCTCGCTCGCCAGCACCGTCGGCACGCTGTACATCTTCACAGCGCAGATCCTCACCAGCCTGGTCTCCAGCACCCATCAAAGCGGTCTGTTCGCTGCGTCGTTTCGGATCTTCATCGTGTGCGTCACCGTGCCCAACCTGCTGGTCGGCGGCGCACTGCCACTGTTGGCACGTGCGGCGCGTGACGATCGCGAGCGTCTCGCCTATGCGCTGCAACGGATATTCGAGGTGTCGCTGATCCTGGGTGCGGCTGCCGCGCTGGCAATGCTTGGTGGTGCGCAGTTCATGCTGCATGTTGTCGCCGGACCAAAATACGCTGCGTCAGCCAAGGTGTTGCAGATTCAGGGGGTGGCGCTGATTGCAACGTTCGCGCTAGCCGGCTGGAGCTTCGCGCTGCTGTCGCTCAAGCGCTACAAGGGCGTGCTGCTAGCCAACCTCGCCGCATTCCTGGTCAGCTGCTTGGCAACGATCGTGTTGGCAAGCAGCCATGGCGCCACCGGCGCCGCCGTTGCCACATTGTGCGGCGAGAGCGTGCTCGCGCTCGGACTGCTCAGCGCGCTGCTGCACGGCCATCCCGAGCTCCGCCCGAGGCTTGGGATCGTGCTCAAGGTGGCGCTGGCGGCAGCGCCAGCGGCTGCGCTCGCGCTGCTGACGGGAGTGCCGTCGCTGCCGCGGATGCTGCTCGCACTTGCTCTGTACGGACTGCTGATCGTGCTCACGCGGGCGGTGCCGGCGGAGCTGCTCGAACTGCTGCCAGCGGGTGTGCGCCGCGCCCTCAGGGGCTAGTTGTCCCCGTTGGCCTCTTCTGAGGTTTCCTCGCCAGCTTCATCGCCTGTCTCAGTACGCAGCAGCCACCAGAGGAACAGTCCCGCGCTGAGCACCGTAACGCCGATGATCGCGGAACCGCTTGCTGAAGCGAGCGGAAGCATCGGGCAGAGGATACTCGGGGTGGTCGGGCATTCCTCATCGGCGGCGAGTAGCGGCGATCGCCCGTAACCCGCAGGGACCTAGCGGCAGATTCAACGGGCCCGAATAATGCCCGCATGGTTCGCTAGGAATGACATATGGCTGATTCGGAGAATGGAGGGACGAGCGAGCAGACCTCTGCCCTAGAGCGAGCGGGGCAGGTCTTTGCCGTGTTCATCCTCGTACTGCTTGCGGCCGGCATCGTGTTTGCCGTCGTCGGGATCTATCCCCACAAGATCCCGACGACGAAGAACCCGAGCTTCGTGGACGACATCTTTGCGAGTCGGGTTGTGATTCTCGCCGTACGGATCACGCTGCTTTTCGCGTCGGCCTACATCGCTGTATCGGTGGTTGGTCTTATCGCGAGTCGGCGGTGGATTGCAGAGCTAGGTCCATTCAAGGCGTCGGAACCAATTGCGCGCCTCGACGAGAGTGCTGCCGCAATGGAGGCCGACCTTGGCGATGCGCTGAAGACGATCGAAGACCTTGAGCGACGACTTCTAGAGAGTGATGAGACACTGGCAGAGGCTGATGGTCATATCGGCGCGTTGCTTGACGTCGTCGATAAGATGGAAGACGCGAAAGAGGCGGACCAAGAATGCCACCCAAGGACCGCGAGAGACTAAAGAGCGACCAGCAGAGGATCGGTCGCACGCTAGAGCAGAACCGTGTCGCGCTGGACCTCGCGCGGGCAAAGACCGGGAAATACAGCCGTACTCTAACCAGCTCCGGTGCACAAGCGCGAACTGCGCGGAACGATTTGCAGCGGGCCGGCTACCTCAAAAAGTAGTAGGCGACCGTCCCAGCGGGCGAGTGACCACCTCCGGGTCGCACCTACGGGTCGGTGGTGTCTCAACTGAGACACGACCCCGGGTTCATAGAGCCTCTGCCGCCGACGCCCGTGAAAGGATCGAAAGCGCTTCGTCCTGTCGATCTAGCTACGCAGCACCGCGGCCCAGGGTGACAGCCCCGGGCCGCCGCTTCACCGCAGTCGCAGGACCAGCCAAACGAGCGACAGCAGCAGGGCGACGCCAACGATCATGAGTAGTGGGTGTTCTTCGACGAGGTAGCCGAGGCTGCCGTGCATGCCGTTATGTGTCCGGGTTCCAGCGGGCGTTGGCAGCGCGCTTGGCGGCCTCGCTGCGCTCCTCGGGCGTCATGCTCTCGGCGCGGGCCTTCCCGCCCTTCAAGCCGCCTTTGCGCCCAAGCTCGACCGCAGCGGGGTTCTTCTCGCTGTCGATCGACTCGATCGTGTCCTCGGCGTCGCCAGTGGCGATGTCGAGGATCAGCTTGCGAGCTGGTTCGGGTCGCGGGGTCTGCGTGAGCGGTCAGGCATGCTCCCAACGCTACCACCGGAGGATCGATGCTCTCAATCCAAACTGATACACCACCCCCGGGTCCCCTTCCTTCATTTTGTATAGTGGTAGGTAAGCGACCCAAGGAGGCACCATGGCAGGCACTCTCACGCAGATCACCGACAACAACTTCGACGCCGAGGTGCTCGAGGCCGAGGGCCCTGTGCTCGTTGACTTCTGGGCGCCCTGGTGTGGTCCATGCCGCGTTGTAGCACCGGTGCTCGAGGAGATCGCCTCCGAGCGTCCAGACCTGCGGATCGTCAAGCTTGACATCGACGAGAACCCACAGACCGCAGCCCGTTTCCAGGTGCTATCGATCCCGACCATGATCCTGTTCAAGGGCGGACAGCCGGTCAAGACAGTGGTTGGTGCTTACCCCAAGAAGAAGCTCGAGGCTGAGCTGGAGCCCGTTCTCGCCTAACGCTGGGAGCTGTTCGCGCGGCCAGCTGGCCGGGCGATGTAGGGGGTAGCGCACCTGGCGCGTGCGCCGAGTGGGAAACACCATCGGCGGCGTTGGCCGCCCGTAAACGCGGGTGCTGCGGGCCGCAAGCAGGTGCGCGCGAGTGCGTCCTGGGGCGCTGCGCGCTCGCCGATACCTTCGCGTCGATGAGCGCCGAGCGAGTTCCCTCGAGAGTTGCGCTGTCAGATCCGCCGTTGCGGCGCGAAAACCGGGTTGCCCGAGGCGCGCCGCGGTCGCTGATAGGAGTCGTTGCCCTCCTCGGCCCGGCCGCACTGATGGCGATGGTCCTCGCCTGGCCGATGTTGCTCACCAGCTCCGGCCTTGGTGGCGACTGGGAGCATCACCTCTGGTTCATCTGGCGCCAAAGCCTCGCCATTCGCGCCGATCACGCCCCCAGCATGTTCCTCAACACCGGCTACTCGGTGCTCTATCCCCTGTATGCGTTCTACGGAGGGACCATCTACGCGCTCGCCGGCGTGCTGGCGATCGCTCTTGGCAACTCGCCAATCAGTGCTTACGTCCTCACCTACATCCTTGGCTTCCTCGCCGCCTACGGAGGCTGGTATTGGATTGGACGAACCGTAGGCCTTCCTCGCTTGCTTGCGCAGATTCCCGCGCTCGTGTTCGTCACCTCCGCGTGCTACCTGACCCTGATCTACGGCATCGGCGACTGGCCAGAGTTCCTCGCCCTCTCGATGCTGCCGCTGATGGTCGGCGCCGCGCTCAGCGTGCTGCGCGCAGAGCGTTTGCGCATTCTGCCCGCCGCCGCGCTCGCCCTCAGCAGCATCGTCTTCTTCGGCAGCCACATCCTCACCGTGCTGTGGGCATGCACGCTGCTCGCACTAGCCATCGCTGTCGTCATCGCATGCGTGCCCAGCACACGACCCTGGCTGCAACGGCGTCGCCTGATCCGCGTAGCAGCCGTCGTCATCCCAGCGCTGCTTGTCAACGCCTGGTTCCTCTTGCCCATGGTCGCCTACGCGTCACATACGCAGATCGGCAGTCAATACGGCGTCGCATACGAAGACCTACAGGCATCGATGCAGCTCGTCGCCTTCAGCGATCTATTCACCCTTTCGCGTGCCTCAGCCGTTCCTGGCGTATACGGCTACGCGCTCTCGCTGCCAACACCCGCGATCGTCTGGGTGCTCGCAAGCGTAATGGTCCTGCTGTGGGGCGCTCGCCGGGGGACATGGATGCGTCTGCTGGTCGTGTTCACCGCGATCACCACTGGGATCGTTCTCCTGATGACACACGAAGGGCTGCTGCGGACGCTGCCAAAGCCCTACACACTCTTGCAGTTCAGCTATCGCCTCGAGGGCTACGTGCTGATGGGTGTCACAGCCGCCGTGCTGGCAGCCCTCATGCTCGTCCGCTCGCAAATGGGCCGCCTGCGATTCTGGGCCTGGACGATCGCGCCCGTGTTGATCCTGTCGGTGGTTGGCGCGATCCAGCAGGTAGATGCCTATCCGCCCACACCCCTCAGCCGCAGCGCAACCCTCACCTCCAGAGGTGAACTGTTCGCACGGAAGTTCACCGACTACGCCTACACGCCCCTCCCAGCCATATCGGAATCGGGGCTGCCCACGCTCGACATCGCACCTGCCGAGCTGCATCACAACCACGGCTCGTTCACCTTGCGCGCGCGCCCTGGGCAACTGGTCGCTACCAACATCGGCGGTGGCCCCGATCTTCTGCACATCACCGGAGCCAGCGTCGCGGGAATCGACACACGCTCACAGCTGGTGCTCGCAGTTGGCAGCAGCGTGGCAGCTGGCTCCGCCGACCCACACACGTCGCTAGCCACAGAGCGCATCTCAATAAGCCCAGCTCACAGCCTTCCCGTCGTGCTCGGCAGGCTGCTCGCGCTCGTCGGAGCGCTCGCGCTCGTGGCCGGATTCGTGGCGCTGTCGGCGCGTGCTTACCGCGAGCGAGCACGGCGATGAACGAGCCATCCCACCAGCATGTGCCCCGCCGCTCGGTGAGCGCGATGAGGCGACAGCGACAGCGGCTGGCCCTCACACGCGCAGCCCCCGTCGTTGGTGTCTCAGCGCTGCTACTGGGCGCCCTGATCTGGCCACTGCTGTTCACCTACTCCGGCTTCGCCGGCGACTGGGATCACCACCTGTGGCTGATGTGGCACCAGAGCCTCTCGATCAAGTACACGCATTTCCCCAGCTTCTTCCTCAACAGCGCCTACTCGGTGTTCTACCCCACCTACGCGTTCTACGGCGGCACGCTCTACGCCATCGGCGCGTTGCTGTCGCTGGCGCTCGGCGAAGCTCCCGTGCAGGCGTATGTCCTCATATTCACCTTCGACTTCATCGCCGCCTTCGGAGGCTGGTATTGGCTGGGACGCATGGCCGGTGTGGGCCGCTGGTGGGCAATGGTCCCCGGGCTCGTGTTCATCACATCCGCCTACTACATGCTGGTGATCTACCTACAGGGCGACTGGCCAGAGTTCACCGGCATCTCCATGATCCCGCTGATGCTCGCCGCAGCGCTCAGCGTGCTGCGCGCCGATCGCTGGCGTGCAGCCAGCGCACTCGCCCTGGCCGTGAGCAGCGTGCTGTTCTTCGGCTCTCACAACATCACCATCATGCTCGCCCTCAGCATGTTCGCCCTCACCAGCGTGGTGGTGCTCATCTGCATCCCCAACGCACGCCGCAGCATCACCCGCAGGGGGCTGGTGCGCGTAGCCGCGGTGGTCGTTCCCTCGGCGCTGGTCAGCGCCTGGTACCTGCTGCCCGTGCTCGCCTACCACTCCAGTACCCGCATCAGCAGCGAATACATCCAGGCACGAGAAGAGCTCACAGGAAACGTTTGGCTGGTCGCGCTAAAGCACCTATTCACCTTCAACCGCAACGCAGCACCAAGCATGTCGCTGCCCACGCTCGCAATCGTCTGGGTGCTCGCCAGCATCGTCATCCTGCCGCGGGGCGCCTGCAACCGCACCTGGACAAGGCTGCTGTTGATCTGCTCGGCAATCGCAATGGCGATCGCCATCGCCATGACCCACCCGCGCCTGCTGCTGTCACTACCGCGCCCCTACACGTTGATCCAATACAGCTACCGGCTAGAGGCCTACGTGCTGCTCGCGCTGTGCGGGGCGATCTTGGCAGCGCTCGTGTTGGCTCGCAGCGGAACGCGGGCGGCGGTGCGAGGCTCAGCGGCTCAGCGGCGCGTGCGCGTGTGGCAATGGATGGCCATTCCCGTATGCGCCGTATCGCTCGGCGGCGCAGTCCAGCAGATCAGCTCCCTCCCTTACCCCGGCCCCGATCGCTACGTAACAATGCAGTACTTCGGCGAAGTCGTAACCGGCGATAACCGCGACTTCCAAGATGCCACCGCGCCAGTCATCGCCGGCCACGGCCTCGCAACTGTCACCATCCCGCCCGAATCCGTGCACGACGACCGGGCGTCGTTCTCCACGCGTCAGCCCGCCGGCACGCTGATCGCCACCAACATCGGCGCCGGCTCCAACCTCGTGCAGCTCACCGGCGCAAAGGCCGTCGGCACCGACTCCGAAACCGGCAACATGGTGCTCCAGGTTGGCCGCGTCCCCGCCCGCGCACTCCCAGCCAAGGCCGCAAGCGCTCCCGGCGCGCCGCAAACCATCACCGTCAGCACCGCCAACAGCCTGCCAGTCCTACTCGGACGCATACTCACCCTCGTTGGCCTGGCAATCCTGCTGTTGGAGCTGCTGCTCCTACCCGCCTGGCGCTACCTCACCAGACTGCTCCGAGCCAGCCGCGCGACGCAGCGAAACGCTCAACGCCAGGCCGTCGATCGTGCTCCGCTCTGAGTACTCCATGCCCGCGCCGCCCAGCTCAGTCGCATCACCAACGCGAAGCGCTACCGCCAAGGTCTCGGCGGCGATGTAGTCGCGGTGCGCCAGCGCCGCGTCGATCAGCGCCCGATCCCCTTCCAGCGCCAGCTCGATTCGGTCTTCCACCTGCAGCCCCGCGTTCTTGCGCGCATTCTGCACACCGTGCACGATCTCGCGCGCACGGCCCTCCCCGCGCAGGTCCTCATCGATCGTCAGATCCAACGCCACCGCATGGGCGCCCTCCGCCTCCACGCTGTAGCCCTCCGGCGCTCGCATGCTCAGCAGCAGATCCTCAGCTGTAAGCGTGTGCTCGCGTCCCCCCACCGCTATCCCCACCTCGCCGCCGCTGCGCAGCACCGCAGCCACATGCGCCGGGTCGAGCGCCGCGATCGCCTCAGCCGCCAACGGCATGTCCTTGCCAAACAGTGGCCCCAGCGTGCGGTAGTTGGCTTTGATCTCATAGCTGCTCAGCTCCTCAGCCGCCGCCACAAACCGCACCTGGCGCACGTTCAGCTCCTCGCGCACCACATCAGCCAAGCGTTCGATCGCCTCGCGCTCGCGCCCCTCCGCCACCACAACCGCCTCGCGCAACGGCTGGCGCACCTTGATCTTCGCCTGGCCACGCGCACCCAGGCCCAGGCGTACCGTCTCACGCGCCAACGCCATCGCCTGCTCCAGATCCTCATCGCGCGCCGAGATCTCCTCACCAGCAGGAAAGTCACACAAGTGCACGCTCGCCAGCGCGCCATCGAGGTTGTCGTAGATCTCATCCGCGATGAACGGGCACAGCGGCGCCAGCAGCTTGGAGATCGCCAGCAAGCATGTGCGCAGCGTCTGAAACGCCGCACGATCTCCATCCCAAAAGCGCCTGCGCGAGCGACGCACATACCAGTTCGACAGCTCGTCCACCAAGCTAGCGATCGCCCTACCCGCCGAGGTAACGTCATACGCATCCAAGCGCTCGGCCACCAGCTCAGCCGTGCCCGCCGTGCGCGACAGCGCCCAACGATCCAAGTCACCGTCCGCGCCCGTCGCTGAGGCCACGTCCTCGCCCTCAGCATCCGACCCAGAACGCTCCAGCACGTCCACCGAAGCGTGCGCATACAGCGTGTAGAAGTAGTAAGTCGACCACAGCTGCTTGAGGAACAGGCGCACGCCCTCACCAATCGTCTCCGCCGAGAAGCGGTAGCCGTCCCACGGCTGCTTAGAGGTGAAGAAATACCAGCGGAACGCATCCGCGCCATATGTGTCCAGCACCTGCCACGGCTCAACCGTGTTGCCTTTGGACTTGGACATCTTCTGACCCTCCTCATCAAGGATCAGCCCCAGGCACACCACATTGCGATACGGCGCCTGCCTGGACAGGAGCGTGGCCACCGCCAGCAGCGAATAGAACCAGCCGCGCGTCTGATCCTGAGCCTCGCAGATGAAGTCGGCCGGATAGCTCGCCTCCAGCAGCGCCTCGTTCTCAAACGGCGCGTGATGCTGGGCAAACGGCATCGCGCCCGAGTCAAACCACACATCGATCACCTCCGGCACGCGCCGCATCGGCTCACCGCAAGCAGTGCCGTCGGGCGCCGCGTGGGGGCAGGGGAAGGACACCTCATCCACATATGGGCGGTGGTGGTCATCGAGCGCCGCTCCCGAGCGCTCCGCCAGCTCCGCAAACGAGCCGATCACATGCACGTGCCCGCGCGCGCAGCGCCACACCGGCAGCGGCGTGCCCCAGTAGCGCTCGCGCGAGAGCGCCCAATCAACGTTGTTCTTCAGCCAGTCGCCGAAACGCCCATGCTTGACGTGCGGCGGGTGCCAGCTCACCGTCTCATTCGCCGCCAGCAGCTCCTCACGCAGCTTCGACGTCGCGATGTACCACGACGGTTTGGCGTAATACAAAAGCGGCGTGCCGCAACGCCAGCAGTGCGGGTAGGAGTGCTCGTAGTCGGCTACTCGCAGCAGCAGGCCGCGCGCCCGCAGATCCTCGATCAGCTCCGCCGTCAGCGCCGGGTCCTTGACGAAGCGTCCCTCATAGGAGGCGCCGTCGACGCTGCGCACACGCGCGTCATAGGTGCCGTCCGGGCGCACCGGGTTGTAAAGCGTCTCCGCGCGCGTCGGGTCAAACGGCACCCGCTCCGCCGCCGCTGCCACCCGGTAGTCATCCTCCCCAAACGCAGGCGCCAGATGCACGATGCCCGTGCCATCCTCCGTCGTCACAAACTCGTCCACCAGGATCGGCAGCGGGCCCCGCTCACGGTCACTGGCCGCGAAGATCGGTCCCTCATAGGAGCTATAGCGCGCCACCAGCTCATCGCCAGTGAAGCGATCTTCCACCTCAGCGCCCGCGCCGAGCACCGCCTCGAGGCGTGCCTCGGCCACGACAAAATAATCATCATCGACGCGCGCCTTCACGTACGTCGCCGTCGGTGACACCGCCACCGCCACATTTCCCGGCAGCGTCCACGGCGTAGTCGTCCACACCAGCAGCCGCTCCGCGGGCGCGTGGGGTCCCGCGATCGGGAGCTTCAAGAACACGCTCGGATCGACCACATCCTTGTAGCCCAGCGCCACCTCATGCGAGGACAGCGTCGTCTCACAACGCGGGCAGTACGGCACCACCTTGCGACCCTCATACAAAAGGCCGCGCGCATCAATCTGCGCCAGCGCCCACCACACCGACTCGATGTAGCTCTCATCCAGCGTGCGGTAGGCGCCATCCAGGTCGATCCAAAAGCCAATTCGCTCCGTCAGCCGGTTCCACTCCTCCAGGAACGTGAACACCGACGCACGGCACTTCGCGTTGAACTCCGCAATGCCGTACTCCTCGATCTCAGACTTGTGGTGGATGCCCAGCTCCTGTTCCACCGCGATCTCCACCGGCAGGCCATGGCAGTCCCAGCCGCCCTTGCGCTCCACGCGATAGCCGCGCATCGTCTGAAAACGCGGGTAGATGTCCTTGAACACGCGCGAGAGCACGTGATGGGAGCCCGGCGGGCCGTTCGCCGTCGGCGGCCCCTCGTAGAACACCCACTGCTTGGCCCCCTCGCGCAAGCGCAACGACTCCGCGAACACGTCACGCTCGCGCCAGCGCTCCAGCACCTCCAGCTCCAGCGCCGGGAGCTCCTGCTGCGCATTGACCTTGCGAGACGGGATCAGGGGATGGCGAGTAGGCGCAGTCACGGGCGGCCCATTCTAGGCCGCAGTCCGCGGGCAGGCTGATCCGGTTCCTGGGCCAGTTGGAAACACCAGCGGCGCCGTTCGCTGCTCCCAAAGGCCGATTCGACCGCCCGCCGGTGAGCGCTTGGTCCGGGCGCCAAGAGCGCTCGGACGCTTGCCGATACGTTCTCCTTACCTGCACGCGCCGCGTGATGGCCGACAGACCGACAGGTTCGTCGCCCGCTGGAGAGCAATGGGCCGAGCACTACGGAGATCGATCCGACGCCGCGTATCTGTCCTGCCAATAGGGCCGGTCGCACTACTAGGACCAGCAGCACTGATGCTCGCTGCGCTCACGTGGCCGATGTTGTTCACCACCTCCGGCTTCGGTGGTGACTGGGAGCATCACCTCTGGTACGTATGGCGTCAAAGTCTTGCCATTCGCGCCGATCAGGCGCCGAGCCCGTTCCTCAACACTAGCTACTCGGTGCTCTATCCGTTGTATGCATTCTACGGGGGAACCATCTATGTAATTGCGGGCGCGCTGAGCGTCGTGCTCGGTAACTCACCGTTGGCGGCCTACGTTCTTAGCTACCTCTTGGGCTTCTTGGCCGCCTACGGCGGCTGGTATTGGGCGGGACGCATCGTCGGCCTCGGTCGCTGGCTCGCACACGGCCCGGCGCTTGTTTTTGTCAGCTCCGCCTACTATTTGACACTGGTCTACGGCATCGGTGACTGGCCTGAGTTTCTCGCACTGTCGATGCTGCCTCTGATGATCGCCGCCGCGCTCAGTGTCCTGCGCGCTGAGCAACTGCGCGTGCTCCCCGCTCTCGCTCTCACCGTAAGCAGCACTGTCTTCTTTGGCAGCCACGTCCTGACAGTCCTGTGGGCCTGCACGCTGCTGGGTCTGATCGTTGTCGTAGTCGTGACATTCGTGCCGGAGGCACGGCTGCGGATTCGACGTCCAGGTTTGCGCCGCGTGGTGGTTCTCGTCGTTCCCGCGCTGCTCGTAAACGCCTGGTTCCTCGCTCCCATGGCTGCGTACGCGTCACACACGCAGATCGGAAGTCAATATGACGTGGCAACTACTCTGCTGCGCGAATACATGCAATTTGTCAGCTTTCGGGATCTGTTCACGCTTTCGCGGGCAACAACAGTTCCCGGACGCACCGGCGACGCGCTTTGTCTGCCAACACTGGCGATGGTCTGGGCGCTCGCGAGCATCGCGATCCTTCCGTGGAGGGCTCGCCGCGGCACGTGGATGCGCCTGCTCCTGATCTTCGCGGCCGCCACGGCGGGGATCGTCGTCCTAATGACACAGGAAGGGCTCCTGCTCGCACTGCCCAAGCCATACACACAGTTGGAGTTCAGCTACCGCCTGGAGGGATACGTACTGATGGGCGTGGCAGCGACCGTCATGTCAATTCTCGTGCTGGCCCAATCGCGATCGGGCGGCCTGAGGCTTTGGAGTTGGACGATCGTGCCGGTGCTGATCTTCTCGACGATCGGAGCGATCCAGCAGGTGAGCGCCTACCCTCGCACGCCGCTCCCACGCAGTGCCACGCTCACCTACCGGGGCGAAATCTTCGCGCAGAAGTTCGACGACTACTCTTACGTACCGCTGCCGCTCATATCAGCGGTGCACCTCCCAAAGCTTCACATCGCGCCGCGCGCGATCCATGGCAACCATGTGTCGTTTACCGCTCATGTGCACCCCGGTCAGCTCGTGGCCACCAACATCGGCGGTGGTCCAGATCTACTGAACGTCACCGGAGCGAGTATCGCGGGAACTGACGAACACGGTCACTTGGTGCTCGCCGTTGGCAGCACCGCGTCGGCTGGCTTGACCCATCCCCCTACTGCGGTGGTGTCTGACGTGCACGTCTCGATCAGCCCCGCGCAGAGCCTTCCTGTCGTGCTCGGGCGGCTGCTTGCGTTCGCGGGTGTGATCGTGCTGCTCGTGGGGTTCCTCATGCTAATCGCTCGTCGCGGCCGGGCCTTCACGTCGAGTCAGAGACATTTTCACCGCCGCTGAAGGTCCGTAAACGCGGCCGTGGCTGATCGCGCGGAGTTCCGCTCTCGATTGAGCGGGAGCATCAGTGGCCTGCCTATAGCTTGGCGTGGCTGAGACACCCCGCGCGATGGTCGAGGTACCCGTCGGATCGTCGCAGCGTGGGGAGCGCAATGAGCCGACGACCGCACACATCCTCGATCGCACGCGCAGCACCCGCCTTGGTAGTGCTACTGCTACTGGGCGCGCTCACCTGGCCGCTGCTGTTCACGGACTCAGGCTTCTCGGGAGACTGGGATCACCACCTATGGCTGATGTGGCATCAGAGCCGGGCGATCGAATCGGGCCACTTCCCGAGCCTGTTCCTCAACAGCGCCTACTCGGTGTTCTACCCAACCTACGCGTTCTACGGTGGCACCGTCTACGCGGTCGGCAGCCTGCTGTCGCTGGCACTGGGAGGAGCGCCAGTGTCCGCATACGTGCTCGTGTACCTCCTTGACTTCTGCGCCGCCTTCGGAGGCTGGTACTGGCTGGGACGCAGCGCCGGGCTGGGGCGCTGGGCGGCCATGGTCCCAGGACTCGTGTTCGTCACCTCCGCCTACTACATCGTGATCATCTACGTACAGGGGGACTGGCCCGAGTTCACCGGCGTCTCGATGATCTCACTGATGGTCGCCGCTGGCCTCAGCGTCCTGCGCGCCGAGCGCCTACGAGTAGGCGCCGCGCTCGCACTTGCGCTCAGCAGCACCCTGTTCTTCGGCTCGCACAACATCACCATCATGCTCGGCCTCACCACGCTCGCGTTGATCGGCCTAGCAGTGGTCATCTGCGTACCCAACGCCCGCAAGCAGATCACGCGCAGAGGTGTGGCGCGCGTGGGTGCTGTCGTAGTGCCATCGGTGATGGTGAGCGCCTGGTATCTGCTACCGACGCTTGCCTATCAGTCACGCACCCACATCGGTAGCAACTATCACGAAGCAGAAGAGGGCCTCAGTGGAACCGCCCACCTGGTGGCGCTCGCGCACCTGTTCAGCTTCTCACGAACCGGAGTCGCTCTGCCCGCGCCCTACTACCTGGCGCTGTCGCTGCCCGTGCTCGCGATCGCATGGGTGCTCGCGGGGATCCTCATCCTGCCATGGGGCAACCACAATCGCACCTGGATACGCGTCTTGCTGATCTTCTCCGCGACCGCCGTCCTGGTTGCGATCGTCATGACGCATGCACGAGTGCTCGAGGCGCTGCCACGCCCATACCCGCTGATCGAGTTCGACTATCGGCTCGAGACATACGTGCTGCTGACGCTGTCCGGCGCGATCCTGGCCGCGCTCGTGCTAGCCCGCGGCGGCCCGCGGCGCGTACGCATCTGGGCCTGGATGGCCGTCCCAGTCTGCGCAGTCTCACTCGTCGGGGCGATCCAGCAGATACGCAGCTACCCCTCCCCTGGCCAGGACCGCTACGCAACGCTGACCAACTACGGAGAAGTCGAGACCGGCGACAACAAGGACTACCAGGACGCCTCCGCGCCGGTCATCCCCGGGCACAACCTCGCAGGAGATGCAATTCCGTTCGAAACGGTGAACGCTGATCGGGCGTCTTTCTCAACAAGCCTGTCTCCAGGGGCCCTGCTTGCAACCAACATCGGCGCTGGCTCCTATCTCGTGCACATCACCGGCGCCAAAGCCGTTGGCGTGGATGCGGAATCCGGCGAGATGGTGCTCCAGGTCGACGGCAACGCAGGCAACGCCCACGCGCAAACGACAGTCTCGGTGAGCACCGGCGACAGCTTGCCAATCGTGCTCGGACACGTTCTCACGATCATCGGGGTTGCGATGCTGGCTCTGGGTCTGCTGGCCCTCATAGCCCTCCAAGCACGGCGGCGGGCGGTCCGCTCATGAGAGACACCGCCATCGATCTGAGGGCCTTTGCGTGGACGATGCGACTGAGCCGCCGTGATCAAGCCCGACAACATGATTCCCCACGTTTGCAGGCAGTTCACCGTGAGTGTTTCCATTACGCGTCCAGCCCATTGCCGGCTATGACCAGCTCTACGTAGTTAAAGACCGCCGCGCAAAACACCTTCTGTATCGTCGCTGCGATGAGAGGTGCACCGTGAGCTCTGCGGGGCAGACAGTCGGCCTGGTCGGGCGGAGCTCCAGCGCCGTCGAGCTAGAGCCAGCCTCACTCGGGCCGCTCGCGGACTTAGCCGCGCCGGTGCCCGCGCCAGTGCCAGTGGAGGTCAGCTCTGGCACCGCGGGCAAGCCGGCTAAACGACTGCTCAGCATCGTCATCCCCGCATATAACGAGCAGGACAACATCCGTCGCGTCTACGAGCGCCTACTCCACGCCCTCGGTGACCTGGAGCTCGAGTGGGAGCTGATCTTCAGCGTCGATCCGTGCACCGACAGCACCGAGGAGCTGATTCTGCAGCTGTGCGCAGAGGACTCGCGCGTGAAGATGCTGCGCTTCTCGCGTCGCTTCGGCCAGCCGATGGCCACCATCGCCGGGCTCGAGGCCGCAGCTGGCGACGCAGTGGTCGTGGTCGACTGCGACCTTCAGGATCCCCCCGAGCTGATTCCCGAGCTCGTGGCAGGCTGGCTTGCGGGACATGACGTGGTGTACGCCCAGCGACGAACCCGCGCCGGCGAGACACTTCCCAAGCGCATCGTCTCCGCCGTCGGCTACCGGGTGATCAAGCGGATCGCCGACGTTGAGATTCCCCCCAACACGGGCGACTTCCGCTTGATGAGCCGTCGCGTGGTCGACAACGTGGTCTCCCTGAAGGAGGGACACGGCTTCCTCCGCGGCCTCGTCGGTCTCGTCGGCTTTCGCCAGATGAGCGTCCTCTACGACCGTGACCCGCGCGCCGGCGGGCGGACCAAGTACAACCGCTTCCTCGGCTCGCTGCTGATCGGGCTGAACGGGATCGTCGGATTCTCCCGCTACCCGCTGCAGCTGATCTCGCTCATCGGCATGGTGCTCTCGGGGCTTGCCTTCACCCTCGCGCTCGTCTACGGCGGCCTGAAGCTCGGCGGCGTCCCATTCCCTGTTGGCGACCCCACAATCGTGATCGCCATGTCCTTCTTCAGTGGCATCCAGCTGCTGTCGCTGGGCGTGATCGGCGAGTACGTCGGGCGGATCTACGACGAATCACGAAACCGGCCCAAGTACATCGTCGAGTCCCGCCACGGGTGGGACACAGGGGCGTGAGCGCAACCGCCACGCGCAGTCGCCGGCAGCTTGCGCGGGCATTCATTCGCAACATCCGCTCGCCAGAGTCAGGCGTCCTCGGCCAGCTATTTCGCTTCGCGCTGTCAGGCACCCTCGTGGCGGTCCTGTACGTGACGGTCACCACCGTGCTCCACGACGCGTTCGCCGTGCCCTTCCAGATCGCCCTCGCGATCGGCTTCCTCGCCGGCCTCGGCCTGCACTTCACGCTGCAGCGCATGTTCGTGTGGAAGCACTACGACAGCTTTGCGCTGGCCATGCACCACCAGGTCTTCCGCTACGTGTGCCTATGCGCCAGCCAGTATGGGGTCACCGCGCTCGCCACCGCCGAGCTACCAGCTCTGGTGGGGCTGCCAGTGGAGGTGGTCTATCTGGCCACGATGTTCGCGATCGCAGCCTTCAACTTCCTGTTCTTCCGCGGCCGCATCTTTCACTCCGAGAAAGGTCCAAAGCGCGAGGCGATGTCGTAGGGGTAGATGTACATGCGCATCGATTCGAACGCGTACACCGCCAGCGGCTTGCCCAGACCTTCCGGCACGCGCGCCAGGTCCACGCCGTTGGCTTCCACCAGCAGAAAGGTGTGGCGCTGGCGAGGCGCATACCACGACGGCACGTAGGCCTGAAAGCCCGGACACAGCTCCGTGCCTGGCGTACCGCATTCGATCACCGGTCTAATCGTCACCTTGCTATGGGTGCCCCACGTCAACCCCGAAGCGTCAGCCCAGTTGCTGTAGCCCGCCTGCACGTGGTTCTGCTCGGCGATCCTCACGACCTTCGGCCCGGCGCGCGCCAGCGGAGCGGACAGGTTCAGGTAGTCGCCGTCCAGCCCAACGATCGCCGCCACGAACAGCACCGACGCACCAACAGGAATCAGCCAGCGCGCAAGCGGGACGGTGGCGAGCAGCAGCGGCACGACCGCCGCCACCGAGAACACAACGGTCTCGTAGTAGGAGTAATGGGTGGTCGTCGGGCCTTCGCCCGCGATCCAGAATGCCCCGCACGCGGTGGCCGCTGAGGCGACCCAGAAGACGATGTGCAAGTCGCGGCTCAGTTGCGCTGGTGTCTGCGTAGCGCGCTTGCGCAGACCGGAGACGACGAACCTGACGGTGGTGAGGATGCCCAGCGCCAGCAGCGCCAGCAGCGCCGCGCACATCACAACATCGCTGGCAATGCCCAGCGGGGCGTGCAACCTGCCGGGCTGTTCCGCCGTGTCGAGCGAGCCGTTGAACAAGGACTGAAGGCCTTCGAACAGCAGCTTCGCACGCGCTGGCAATTCTGACAACGACGCGATCTTCAGCGGCGTTGGCAGCGTCGTGTAGCCAAGCGAGCCCATCGTCGTGGACGTCACCTTGGCCACCGGGATCGCCACAGCGACAGTGCACACAGACGACAGCGCAACGATCCGCGAGCGCCGGTCGCGGCGCACGCCCGCGAGAATCGCAGTCAGCGCCAGTGGGATCACCGCCGTCGAGGCCAGCAGCACATCTGAGGCCAGGCACGTGCCGATCACCACGCCCAGGATCGGCGGCACCGCCAGCGCCGTCAGTCGCCGCCGTCCCTCGCCCCGCGCCAGCCAGATCAGATACGCCCCCAGCAGCGCCGTACACGGATAGACCACGTTGTGCGAGAACGGCGCCATCAGGAACGACAGCGCCAGTGGCGAAGCCACCAAGCCAATCAGCGCCGCCAAGATAGCCGCGCGGCGGTTGCCCACCTGCAACACCGACCAGCTCACCGTCAACGCCGTCGCCACGAACAGCAACGTCGGCGCAACCCCCCACAGCTCGCGATGCAACGGCAGCTCAGCGCTCAGCAGCCCGAACCACAGCGGCACCCACTGCCCCGTGGAGCCCATCAGCGTGAATCCGCCAGTGCCCGTTTTGACAAGCGTTTCCGACATCACAAACCCCGAGCCCACCGACGAATTCCACCCCAGCTGCGTGATGTCGCGCGGAAGCTGCACCACGAACAGCACCACATAGGCGCCGCCAACAGCAAGCGCGATCAGCAACAGAATCGTAGGCGCATCCAGCGCCCACGGCAGCGCAACGCGGCGCGCCCGCGCCCGCATTCGCAGCGACGGCGTCGCCGGAGGCTCAGTCCGGCGCAGGGCCAAGACGCGAGGCGATGTCGTAGGGATAGATGTACATGCGCATGGCCGAGCCAATCGCGTAGGTCGCCAACGGCTTGCCCAGGCCACTGGGAAGCGATGGCACCCAAGGTTCTTCACTGTCCACAAGGAGGAACGTGTGGCGTTCGCGCGGCACATACCAGGACGGCACCGCCACCAAATAGAAGGGGCAGACGCTCGCGCCCCCAGGATTCGAGCATTCCATCAGCGGCCGCACGGTCACGCGCCCATGCGTGTTCCACGTCAAGCTCGATCCCTCCCCATAGCCGCCGTAGCCATAGGTCACGTGGTTGGCCTGCGCGATCTTCGTGACGCTTGGCGCGTCACGGGCGATCCATTCAGAGACCTCGAAGGGGGTGCTCGTCAACCCGACCAGGCTGGCCGTGAAGAAGATCGACGTGCCCGCCAGGATCAGCCAGCGTGCGGGAGCGCGCGCTGAGAGCAACAGCGGCAGCACCGCTGCCACCGAGAAGACGACCGTCCCGTAATAGGATTCGTGCAGGTTCGTGCCGCCGCCGGTTTCCGCCGCCACCCAAAACGCGCCACACGCGGCCGCCGCCGAGCTCACCCAGTAGACGATGTGCAGTGAGCGCGCAAGCTGGATGGGGTCCCGTGCGGCGCTCTTACGCAGGCCGCTCGCAATCAGCCTTACGGCCGTCGCAACGCCGAATGCCAGCAGCGTCAACAGTGCCGCTGACATCACCACATCACTGGCGAGCCCCAGCACGCTCTGCACCGCGCCAGGGCCCTTGGGTCCACCTAGATAGCCATTGAACAGCACCTTCAACCCCTTGAACAGCAGCTGTGCGCGTTCAGGTAGTTCTGAGAGCGCGACCGCTTTGGCCGGCGTCAGGAACTTCGTGTAGCCGAGCGAGCGCATGATCGAGGTGGTCAACGCGGCGATCGGGATCGCCACCACGATCGTGCTCAGCGCCGACAGCGAGACGATCCTCGAGCGTCTGTCACGGCGCGCGCCCGCCAGGATCGCCGTGAGCGCAAGTGGCGCCACAGCCGTTGCGGCGAGCAGGATGTCCGAGGCCAAGCAGGTGCCCACCACGACCCCCAGGAGCGGCGGTACCAGCAGGGCGGTCGCGCGTCGGCGTCCCGCGCCTCGCGCAAGCCAGATCAGATAGGCCCCAAGCAGCGCAGTGCATAGGTAGACCGTGTTGTGGGCCACCGGTGCCATGAAGAACTCCAGCGCAAGCGGCGAGGCGATCACGCCTAGCAGCACAGCCAGAAGCGCCGCACGGCGGCTGGCGATCTGTGCCACCGAGGAGCCGACAACAAGCGCCGTGGCGAGGAACAACAACGTCGGCATGACTCCCCACAGCTCGCGGTGCAGCGGCAGCCTGGCGGTCAGCAGGCCGAACCACAGCGGGACCCACTCCGCGGCCGAACCCATCACCATGTTGCCGCCCGGCCCCGTCCTCACAAGCGTTTCAGGAACGGTGAACCCGGACGCGTAGTCGCTACTCCACGCAAGCGCTGTGATGTTGTGCGGCAGACGCACCACAAACACAACCACATACACGGCCGCTATTGCCAGTGGGATCAGCCACAGCAGCGAAGCACGCTCGCGCGAGGACGCAAACGACGTTCGCCAGCTTGCCCCACTACCGCCCGCGGCCAGCGCGCCGTGAGCATACGCAGGCTCCGGGGCGAGACTCGCATCGGTCGGACGATCATCACCCTGCGATCTCATGGTGGGCGAGTCTAAAGCGCACCACGAGCCACGCAACAACAGTGCGACGAATTAGAAGTGCACACCCTGATTCGGGGCGCTGCAATGGCCTAAAACCTAGGTCCACCACCACAACACAGTTAGAGACAATGTCTCTCATATAAGGCAAAAAAGTGTGAGAGCCGCTTACTATCGAGCGGATGCGCGGATCGAGGGTAAACGCAGGGAGTGGGGCGGCATGAGTGAAGCCGACCACAGTGTCACCTATCTCGCCGCAGTCGCCGAGCTCGCGCAGGCGATCGATCCCGCACAGCTCGACGCCATGGCCAGCGGTCTCGCCGACGTCCGCGAACGCGGCGGACGGCTGTTCATACTCGGCGTCGGCGGCGGCGCCGGGCACGCATCCCACGCGGTCAACGACTTTCGCAAGCTCTGCGCGCTGGAGAGCTACACCCCGACTGACAACGTGTCAGAGCTAACCGCGCGGACAAACGACGACGGCTGGGAGACCTCGTTCAGCGCATGGCTCACCATCTCGCATCTGTGCGCGCGCGATGCGTTGCTCGTCTTCTCCGTCGGCGGCGGATCACGTGAGCACGGCGTCTCAGTCAACCTCGTGCGCGCAATGGAGGCAGGCCGTGCGCTCGGCGTATCGCTATACGGCATCGTCGGTGCCCCCGGTGGAACGCTCGCCGAGCTCGCCGACGTCGCCGTGCTCGTGGAGCCCCCGCCAGGCTTGCGCACGCCGCTGGTGGAGTCCTTCCAGGCGGTCGTCTGGCACGCGCTCGTCTCGCACCCCGGATTGGCCGTCAAAAAGGGTCACTGGGAGTCGCTCGCGGACGCCGAGAAGCCGTGAGAGCCGCAGTCTTCCTCGACCGCGACGGGGTCATCAACGAGCTGGTCGCAGACGCCGCCTCCGGTGCCGGCGAGTCGCCGCTGAAGGTCGAGCAGGTCCGCCTCGTGCCTGGGGCGGCAATGGCCGCCGCCCACCTGGCACGGGCAGGCTATGCGCTCGTGTGCGTCTCCAATCAGCCTGCCGCCGCCAAGGGCACCGTCTCCGTCGCACAACTACACGCAGTGCATGCGCGCGTAGGTGAGCTCCTAGCCCGGGAGGGAGTGACATTCGCCACCTCACGCTTGTGCCTGCACCACGAGCAAGGGGTGATCCCAGGGCTGTCCGGCCCGTGCGAGTGTCGCAAGCCATCCCCCGGCATGCTGCTGGACGCGGCAGGCGCGCTCGGCGTCGATCTGGCGCGCTCATGGATGGTCGGAGACACCGACGCCGATATAGCCGCGGGACGAGCCGCCGGCTGCAAGACGTTGCTGATCCGCCATGCGGGCAGCGTTCACAAGCGTTTGCAACTTGTGACACCGGATTTCGTAGCCGACAGCTTGGCCGACGGAGTACAAAAAATGGTGTTGCAGTGATCAGAAACACTCAAAGTGAACTCGTCTCGTTATGGTGGCTTTCAGCTGGAGACCACATCATGCTCGATCAGATTTCGACACGCATATTCGCGGACGGAGCCGACCTCGACGGCATCCTCGCACTGGCAGCCGATCCACGGATCGCTGGGTTTACGACAAACCCGACGCTGATGCACAAGGTCGGCCTCACCGACTACGCGCGCTTCGCGCACGACCTGCTCGCGCGTGTCACCAAGCACCCCATCTCCTTCGAGGTGTTCGCCGACGACGCCGAGGAGATGCGACGCCAGGCACGCGCAATCGCCTCATGGGGCGAGAACGTGTACGTGAAGATCCCCGTCACCTCCACCACCGGCGAGTCAATGGCATCGCTCGCGCGTGAGCTCTCAGAGGAAGGAGTGAAGGTGAACGTCACCGCGCTGTTCACCACAGCACAGGTCGAGCTGATCGCCGCGGCGGTAGCTGACGGCGCGCCTTCCTACATCTCCGTGTTCGCTGGGCGCATCGCCGACGCTGGCGTCGACCCGATGCCGATCATCGCGCGTTCCGTGGAGATCATGGAGCAGGCGCCCCGCTCGGAGCTGATCTGGGCCTCACCGCGCGAGATCCTCAACCTCGTGCAGGCAAACGAGATGGGCTGTCACATCATCACCATCACCCACGACCTGCTGAAGAAGCTCGACGGGCTCGGCAAGAGCCTCGAGCAATACTCGCTGGAGACCGTCCGCATGTTCCACGACGACGCGCTCGCCGCGGGCTTCACCCTGTGAAGCGAGCCTGCATCACGGGCGGCGCAGGGTTCATCGGCAGCAACCTCGCCGACCGGCTGCTCGAGCGGGGCGTCGAGGTGGTGATCCTGGATGACTTCAGCACCGGGCGGCGCGAGTTCCTCGCCGCAATGGCAGGCGTGGCCGGGATGAAGCTGATCGAAGGCGACGTGCTTGACATGGCAAGCGTCGAAGACGCCATGGACGGCTGCGACTGGGTCTTTCACCTACAGGCCAACGCCGACCTGCGCCGCGGCCTGGAGCACCCGCGGCGCGATCTGGAGCAGAACACGATCACCACCGCCAACGTGCTCGAGGCGATGCGAGCCCGCGGCGTCAGCCAGATCATGTTCGCCTCCACCGGCTCCGTATACGGCGAGCCAGAGGTCTTTCCCACGCCCGAGGACGCGCCCTTCCCCGTCCAAACCTCACTGTATGCCGCCTCCAAGCTCGCCGGGGAGGCGCTGATCGCCGCCTACGCCACAGGCTTCGGCTTCACCGGTGTGATCTGTCGCTTCGTGTCAGTCCTCGGCGAGCGCTACACGCACGGGCACGTGTTCGACTTCTACCGCGCGCTCAAGCGCGACCCCACACGCCTGCAGGTACTCGGCGACGGCTGCCAGGAGAAGTCATACCTATACGTGCAGGACTGCGTAAGCGCGATGCTGATCGCCGCCGAGCATCACCACTGCGAGCCCGAACCCGCGGCGCACATCTACAACCTCGGCACCGACGAAACCCTGCTCGTGGACGAGTCCGTCGCGATCATCGCCGAGCATCTATCGCTCTCGCCCGAGATCGAGCACACTGGCGGACGCCGCGGCTGGGTCGGCGACAGCCCGCTGATCCGCCTCGACACGACGCGCATCCGCGAGCTCGGCTGGCACCCGTGGCTGACAATTGAGCAGGCACTCGCACGCACACTGGAGTGGTTCGACGCCAACGAGTACGCCTGGCAGGAACAGCCGATGAGCGCTATCAGCGGTCGGGGGCGCGGCGGATGAGCGTGATCTTCAGCCGGGCGCCGTTGCGGATCTCACTCGGCGGCGGCGGCACAGACCTGCCTTCCTACTACTCAGAGCACGGCGGCTTCCTCGTCTCCGGGGCAATCGACAAGTACGCCTACATGCTCACGCACACCACCTTCCAGCGTCGCTACCGCATGAAGTACTCCGAGCTGGAGGAGGTCGAGAACGTCAGCGAAATCCAGCATCCGATCCTGCGCGAGAGCCTGCTGCGCCACTGGTGCGGCAACCCGCTGGAGATCGCGTCCGTGGCCGACGTGCCCGCAGGCACCGGCATGGGCTCCTCCGGCGCCTACACCGTATGCCTGCTCAAGGGCCTGGCCCGCGCGCGACGCACAGCCATCACCCCCGGCGATCTGGCCGAGTCAGCCTGCGAGATCGAGATGGACGTGCTCGGTGAGCCCGTCGGCAAGCAGGACCCCTACGTCGCCGCCCACGGCGGGATCTGCGCCTACACGTTCGCCCCCGACGGCACCGTCAAGGTGGAGTCACTCGAGCTCGACGCCACCGCGCTCAGGCGCATGCGCGACCAGCTACTGCTGTTCTACACCGGCGAGGCGCGCGCAGCCTCCAGCATGCTGTCCGATCAAGACACGCGCTCCAAGGCCGGCGATACGGAGATGCTCGAGAACCTGCACCGCACCAAGGAGCTCGGGCTGCACAGCCGCGAGCTGCTGCGCGGCGGACGCCTGGAGGAGTACGCGGAGCTGATGCACGAGCACTGGGAGCACAAGCGTCGTCGCTCGCCCGGAATGAGCGACGAGCGCATCGACGGCCTGTATGCGCTCGCGCGACGCAACGGCGTGATCGGCGGCAAGCTCGTAGGCGCTGGCGGCGGCGGCTTCCTGCTCGTATACACGCGCCGACCCGAGGACACCCGCCGGGCAATGGCCGCCATGAACGCCCCCGAGCTGGCGTTCGACTTCGAGTTCAGCGGCGCATACGCAAGCGAGTACGCGTGATTACGAAGGCCTCGATCGTGGGGATGGGATGAGCAGGAGCGGCGTGAGCGTGGGGATCGTCGGCTGCGGGCGCATCGGTGCCAAGCGCGCCGATGCGCTCGCGCCGGCCGATTCGCTGCTTGGCTGCTACGACCTGGACCCAGCCGCAACACACGCACTCGCGCAAGCGCACGGATGCAAGGCGTGCGCGACACCGCAGGAGCTGCTGGCGCTCGAACCCGACGTGGTCGTCGTGGCCACCGTTCACGACCAGCTCGCCGCGCTGAGCGAGCTGGCGCTGCAAGCAGGCGCGCACGTACTGGTGGAGAAGCCCGCCGGAGTCTGCACCGCCCAGATCGAGCGCCTGATCGAGTGCGAGCGCGCCGCCGGACGCCGAGTCAAGGTGGGCTTCAACCACCGCTTCCATCCCGGCATCGCGCGGGCCGCTAGGGAAGTCCACTCCGGGCGCCACGGCGAGCTGATGCACCTGCGCGCCCGCTACGGACACGGCGGACGCCCCGGCTATGACCGCGAGTGGCGCGTCGAGCCCGCCCGCTCCGGCGGCGGCGAGCTGATCGACCAGGGGATGCACCTGCTCGACCTCAGCAACTGGCTGGCCGGTGCGCTGCCGCTGCACTCGGCGCTGCTGCGCACCGCGTTCTGGGACGCAGAGGTCGAGGACAACGCCGCGCTACTGCTCGGCGAGACCAGCTCGCGCACCGACCCCTGGGCGATGCTGCACGTCAGCTGGACCGAGTGGAAGAACCTGTTCTCGCTGGAGATCTACTGCCTGACCGCGAAGATCCAGGTGGACGGGCTCGTGCGCTCCTACGGGCCACAGCGGCTACGGATCTACCGCATGGGGCCAGAGCTCGGGCCGCCGGCGGTCGAGGAGGTCCGCTACCCAGACACCGACCGTACCTGGAAGGACGAATGGGAGCACTTCGCCGAGGCGATCCTTGCCGCGGACGGGCGGCCACTGCTCGGCGACCTACGCAGTGCCCGCGACGCCTGGGAACAGGTGGAGGCCGCCTACGCCGCCAGCAGCTACAACGACATGCGCTCGCTCGCAGGCCTGGGATAGCGACGCGATGCAGACCGAGCAAGCAACCCCAGCTGGGCCGATCGGCGTGGTCGGCCTGTGGCACCTGGGGTGCGTGACCGCAGCCTGCCTCAGCGACGCCGGCAACGAGGTGATCGGCATTGACCCCGACGCCACAGTCATCGAAGGCCTGCTCGCCGGGCGCCCACCAGTGTCTGAGCCAGGGATGGCGGAGGTGCTCGCAGCCAACGCGGCCCGCCTCAGCTTCACCTGCCTGCCACAGGCGCTAGCCGTCGCAACCCGCGCGTGGGTGACCTTTGACACGCCCGTCGACGACGACGACAACGCCGATGTGGAGTGGGTCCTCGAGCAGTCCGCGCAGCTGCTCGCCGCGCTCCCCGAGGACTCGCTGGTGGTCGTCTCCTCGCAGCTGCCAGTCGGCAGCATCGCGCGGCTCGCAGAGCGCTGCGCCGAGTCGCGCGGCGACGCCGGCCTGCGCTTCGCTTGCGTGCCCGAGAACCTGCGCCTGGGACGCGCCCTGGAGTGCTTTCGCGCCCAGGACCGGATCGTGGCCGGCGTGCGCACCGAGCGCGACCGTGCCGAGCTGGCCGAGCTGCTCGCGCCATTCACCGACCAGGTGCAGTGGATGCGGGTGGAGTCGGCCGAGATGACCAAGCACGCGCTCAACGGCTTCCTTGCCACATCCGTCGCGTTCATCAACGAGATCGCCGAGATCTGCGAGTCCGTTGGCGCCGACGCCGAGGAGGTCTCCCGCGGCCTGAAGAGCGAGCAGCGCATCGGGCCACGCGCATACCTCGGGCCGGGCGACGCGTTCGCCGGCGGCACGCTCGCGCGCGACATCGGCTTCTTGCGCGGACTAGCCAAGGGGCGCGGACTGCCCGCCCACGTGTTCGCAGGCGTGGCCGACGGCAACAGCGCACACAAGCACTGGACACGCCGCAAGCTGCTCGAGCTACTCGCAGATGAGCATGCCCTGGGCACGGAGTCCCGTGTAGGTCCAGACACGCTCGCGGGACGGCGCGTAGCGATCTGGGGCCTCACCTACAAGCCAGGCACCGACACGCTGCGCCGCTCCAGCGCCATCGAACTGTGCCGCTGGCTCGTCTCCGCCGGCGCCACAGTCAGCGCCCACGACCCCGCCGTCACCACGCTACCCCAGGAGATGGCCAGCAGCGTCGAGCTGTGCTCCAGCCCACTCGCAGCCGCCGCCGGAGCAGAAGTCCTAGTCGTGTGCACCGCCTGGCCGGACTACCTGCAGATACCCATGGAGGAAGTCCTGCCCGTGCTCGCGCTCGCACAGGTGATCGACCCCGCCGGCGTACTGCGGGTCGCGTTGGCTCCCTACCCGCAGGTGCGCTACATACGTGTAGGCACACCGCTCGAGATCCGTGCGCGCCGAGGCCACACGCCGGTGAGCGAGGCGCACCCGTGAGCGCACCGCTGGCTGGCAGGACCGCGCTGATCACAGGGGCAAGTCAGGGGCTGGGCCTGGAGATCGCCCGCGCATATCTCGACTCGGGAGTGGCTGGCATCTGCATTTGCGGTCGCGATTCCAGTGCGCTCGAGGGCGCTCTCGCTGAGCTGCGCGAACGCGCAGCGCCCGGCCAGCGGGTCCTGGGCTATGTGGCCGACGTGTCCCGTCCGCAAGAGGTGGAACGACTCGTGCAGCTCGCGCTAATCGGCCTGGGAGAAGTCACCATCCTCGTCTCCAACGCCGGTGTGTACGGCCCCAAGGGCGGCCTCGAAGACACCGTCTGGTCGCAGTGGACACGCGCGGTAGAGATCAACCTGTTCGGCTCAGTGCTCCCCGCGCGCGAGCTGCTCGCCCACTTCAGCAGGCGCGGCTACGGCAAGATCGTGCAGCTCTCAGGCGGCGGCGCCACCGGCCCGCTACCCGGGCTCAGCGCCTACGCCGCCTCCAAGGCAGCGGTCGTGCGCTTCGCTGAGACGCTTGCCGAGGAACTACGCGAGCAGCACATCGACGTCAACGCAATCGCGCCAGGGCCGCTCAACACAAGAATGCTCGACGAGGTGCTGAAGGCCGGTCCCGAGCGAGTCGGCCCGGTCTTCTACGAGCGCGCGCTGGAGCAGCAGCGAAGCGGCGGGATCCCGTTGCGCGAGGGCGCCAAGCTCGCCGTGTTCCTCGCATCCGCTGCCAGCGACGGCATCACCGGCAAGCTGCTCAGTGCAGTCTGGGACCCATGGCCGCAGCTGCCACAGCGCCTCGCTGAGCTCAACTCCGACATCTACACGCTGCGACGGATCGTGCCCCGCGACCGCGGCCTGGACTGGGGAGAGGTCTGAGGTGCAGCGATGAGCGGCGGGCAGCTGCCGCCCGTGTGCATCCTCGCCGGCGGCCGCGGCACCCGTCTGGGCGAGCGCTCGCGCGACGTCCCCAAGCCACTGCTGGAGATCGCAGGCGAGCCATTCCTCGTCCACCAGCTACGGCTGCTCGCCACGCACGGGATCACCGAGGCGGTCATCTGCGTGGGCTACCGCGCAGAGATGATCGAGTCACGCATCGGCTCAGATTGCTGCGGGATACGCATCAGCTACAGCCACGACAGCCCCGGGCTGGACGGCACGCTTGGTGCCATCCGCCACGCGCTGGCGCTGCTACCTGAGCGCTTCCTGGTGCTCTACGGCGACACCTACCTGCGCGTCGACTACGCCGCCGCTGCCCGCGTCTGGCGCGAGAGCGGGCTACCCGCGCTGATGGTCGTGCTACGCAACGAAGGGCGCTGGGACACCTCCAACGCTCACTACGAGCACGGTCGCGTGCTCGCCTACAACAAGCACGCACCGACAGCCGCAATGAGCTGGATCGACTACGGCCTCGGTGGGCTCAGCGCCGGCGCGCTCGAGCGGGTGCCAGCTTCCGAGCGCGACCTGGCGGGCCTGTACACAGCGCTTGCGCAGCGTGGCGAGCTCTGCGGCCATCCCGCCAGCGAGCGCTTCTATGAGATCGGCACACCCGACGCGCTAGCGGAGACCGAGGCGTTCCTCTCCGGTGCCCTGCGATGACAACAGCTACTCGCCTTCAGCTGCTTCTCACACGAGAACTCCTACGAGTAAGAAACAGTGAGGCGCCTTTGTTGAATGGCCATAGTGCGCCAGCTAGGCACATTGATGCGGGGCTTCACCAATCGCGGCGCATTACCGATTCAGCGTTCAAAACGGACAGTATCCTCCGCGCCGCATGCCTGTAGAGGTTTTACCCATATCGGTTGTGGTGAGCAATCTCAACGGCGAGCGCTACCTTCCGCGGCTGCTCGACTCGCTCACCACGCAGGTGGGCGTGGACACGGAGATCATCGTGGTGGATCGCAACAGCACCGATGCTTCCACCGAGATACTCGCGCGCTACCCAGCCGTCCGGGTAGTGCACGAGCCGCCTGACTCCGGGCTGGTGGCCGGCTACGCAGTAGGCGCACAGCACGCCACCAACCCCTTGCTGTTCTTTTGCAACGAGGATCTCTATCTCGACGAGCATTGCCTACACGAGCTCGCGTCACGGATTGACCTGAAAGCACGGATCGCAGCCTGCGATCCCTGGCAGTGGACCTATGAAGGCGAGGAGTGGATTCGCGGCGGAACGCTATTCCGTGGCAGTCCCTGGCACATCTATTCCCCATTCCCCTTCAGGATGCACGAGTTCACCGTCTCCGTGCCCGACTCCTCACCCGTCGCGTTCGGCTGCGCCGGCGCGGTGATGGTGCATGCCGACGTGTACAACAAACTCGGCGGCTGGGACACCAGCTTCTTCCTCGACTACGAGGACGTCGACTTCTTCCTGCGCGCCTGGCAGCAGGGCTGGACGTGCGTGACCGTTCCCTCAGCGCACGTGTTCCACGCGGTAGGCGCCTCCAACGAGAAGATCATCGGTGCCCGCCGCCAGCCCGTCAGCCGCCGGCGCTACATCTCGCACCGCTCGAACGTGATCGTCGTCGCCTTCAAGTACTTCTCTCCCGCCGCCTCAGCACTCGGCGTCTGCAACTGGATGGCCTCGGTGCTCGTCAACATCCTGCTGTTGCGCTGGCGAACACTGCGGCTCGACGTAGTAGTCATCGGCGATGTCGCACGCCGGCTACCCGAGGTCGCCGCCTTCCGCCGGCGCAACCGCCGCTGGAATCGCGCCATGCCAGGGGAGCGATTCTTCCTCGACCCGCGGCTCAGCATCGCAGGCGCAAGCGTGTCGTGATGTCCGCGGTGTCCTCACCTCCGCCGCGTGCAACAGCACTCGTCACCGGCGCCGCCGGGTTCATCGGATCGCACGTCGTGGACGGCTGTCTGGCGCTGGGCATGGACGTGCTCGCCACCGACGATCTCTCCGGTGGCTACATCGAGAACGTCTCCAAAGACGCCGAGTTCGTCATCGGCGACCTGCGGGACGCCGAGTTCGTGAACAGCCTGTGGGCGGACCGGACGTTCGACTACGTCTATCACCTCGGCGCATACGCAGCCGAGGGCCTGTCGCACTTCGTGCGCGCGTTCAACTACCGCACCAACCTCGAGGCCAGCATCAACCTCGTCAACCAGGCAATTCTGCACGACGCCCAACGATTCGTGTTCACCTCCTCGATCGCCGTCTACGGCCAGGGGCAGGTCCCAATGACCGAGGACATGACGCCCGTGCCAGAGGACCCCTACGGCATATCCAAGTACGCCGCCGAGCTCGACCTCGCCGCAGCGGCCAAGATGTTCGGCCTCGACTACACGATCTTCCGGCCACACAACGTGTACGGCGAGCGCCAGAACATCGCCGACAAGTACAGGAACGTGATCGGCATCTTCATGAACGCGATGCTGCGAGGCGAGCCGATGCGGATCTTCGGCGACGGTCGCCAGACGCGGGCCTTCTCACACATCGACGACGTCGCGCCCATCATCAGCGGCTCCCCGCTCGTCGCGCGCTCACGCAACGAGGTGTTCAACATCGGCGCAGACCAGCCCTACACAGTGCTCGAGCTCGCACGCGAGGTTGCAGACGCCTTCGAATTAGAGTGTCGCGTCGAGCACGAGCCATCACGTAACGAGGTCGTGCACGCATACTCCGACCACACGAAGGTCCGCGCGGTGTTCGAGCCCGCGCATGCGATCGACCTGCCCACCGGGATCCGGCGGATGAGCGCATGGGTCAAGAAGCATGGCGCTCGCAGCCCCGTCGAGTTCCCTGGCAAGATCGAGATCGAACGCAAGCTGCCGCCAAGCTGGCGATGAGCCCGCGGGCACCTACGATGCGTGGGTGGCGACCGCTGGCATCAGAGCTTGAGACTACGGCTGTATCACCACCCCGACGGCGCCCGTGTGGCCTACCGTGAGCTGGGCGCTGGACCGCCGCTGGCGCTGCTGCACTCCGGGCTGCTCTCCTACAAGGAGTGGGAGCCAGCCGTCGAGGCGCTCGCCGACCGCTTCCGTGTCGTGCTCCCCGACCTGCCGCTCCACGGCGACTCCGAGGATCGCCCGCGCCACCCATACACGCTCGACTGGTTCGCCGAGGTGCTTGGCGGGTTCGCCGCTGAGGTGCTCGGCCCGCGCCCGCTGCTCGCCGGCCACGACGTCGGCGCCGAGATCCTGCTGCGGGCCGTGATCACCGAACGGGTCCGGCCAGCACGGCTCGTGCTGATGCCAAGCCGTATGCACGCGCCGCCAGGCCGCGCGCGCACGCGTGCCGCCTGGCAGGCGACCGCGCAGCTCGCCGCCGTCCCCGGCCTTGACCGCCTGCTCTCCCACGGCGCTCGCCTCGTGTTCACACCCGAGCGCGGTCTGCGTCTGTCGGTGCGCGCCAACCCAGCCGCCGCAGACCTGTTTCGTCACGCCTTCGCCGACGTTCCCGGCAACTCCAGCCTCGCGCGCTCGTGGGCCAAATGCGCGCATAGCTGGCCACGCGGGGCACAGACCCAGCTGCGCGAGCAATACCCCCGCCTCGACATGCCCGTGCTGCTGCTGTGGGCCGATCGGGACCGCATGCACCCGCTCGCCACCGCCGAAGAGGCGCTCGCGTTGCTTCCCCACGGCCAGCTGCGGGTGCTCGAGAGCACTGGCTTCTTGATGGCCTATGACGACCCTGTGGGGCTCGCCCGCGAGCTTGCCGCGTTCTGCGGGTAGGGTTTGCGCTTGTTTGTGGCCGCCCGCTTTCGGTGGCCCTGTTCCGCGGCTTTGTTCTTTTGGGTCCGGTGTATCGCCATGGTTATACGGTGTGTCTAAGAGAACATTCGCACCACCAAGGTCACAGAACACTCGCACCACGGTCACGACGTATCGAGCGCACGCACCACCACGCATCCGCAACCCACCTGAGTTCCACCCAAAAGGAGAGTTGATGTCCGATCAGCAGCAGCTGTGGGGCGGCGAGACCGCCAAGGCAGTGGAGAACTTCCCGATCTCGGGGGAGACGGTGCCGGTGTCGGTGATCCACTGGCTGGCCCGCATCAAGGGCGCTGCGGCGGCGGCGAACGGCGAGCTTGGGCTGCTGTCGAAACGCGCCGCGTCGCGGATCGAGAAGGCGGCTGCGGAGATTGCGGCGGGCAAGCACGACGGGCAGTTCCCGATCGACGTGTTTCAGACTGGCTCGGGCACCTCGACGAACACGAACGCGAACGAGGTGATTGCGAAGCTGGCGGGCGAGGGGGTGCACCCCAACGATCACGTGAACATGGGCCAGTCCTCGAACGACGTGTTCCCGTCGGCGGTGCACCTGGCGGCGCTGGATGTGGCGCAGAACGAGCTGCTGCCGGCGCTGAAGCAGCTCGAACGCTCGTTTGCGAAAAAGGCGAGGAGCTTCCAGAACGTGGTCAAGGCGGGGCGCACGCACTTGATGGACGCGGTGCCGGTGACGCTGGGGCAGGAGTTCGGTGGCTATGCGGCACAGATGACGCTTGCGCAGGAGCGTGTGCAGTCGGCGCTCGTGCACGTTGGGCAGATCCCGCTGGGAGGCACGGCGACGGGCACGGGGCTGAACACGCATCCGCGCTTTGCGGAGAAGGTGCGCGCGCGCCTGAAGCGGGACTCTGGCTTGAAGCAGATAGCACCGCCGCTGGACCCGTTTGAGGCACAGGCCAACCGCGACGCGCTTGTTGAGCTCTCTGGGGCGCTGAAGGTGGTGGCGGTGTCACTGACGAAGATCGCCAACGATCTCGCGCTGATGGGCTCGGGCCCGCGCACGGGGATTGGCGAGATCTTCTTGCCGGAGCTGCAAAAGGGTTCCTCGATCATGCCGGGCAAGGTCAACCCGGTGCTGCCTGAGGTCGTTTTGCAGGTGTGTGCGCAGGTGATTGGCAACGACACGGCGGTGACGGTGGGCGGGATGCAGGGCCAGTTCGAGCTGAACGTCCGGATCCCGCTGATCGCGCGCAACGTGCTGCAGTCACTGCGCCTGCTGTCTTCCACTTCTCGCGCGTTTGCGGAGAAGTGCGTGGACGGTATCCAGGTCAACAAGGATGGGACGACGGCGTCGGCTGGGGGCACGCTGGCGGTGGCTACGGCGCTCAACGGCGCGATCGGCTACGACAAGGGCACGGCGATTGTGAGCAAGGCCACGGCGTCGGGGCGCCCGCTGCGCGATGTTGCGCTGGAGGAGGGCGTGGACGCGAAGCTGTATGACGAGACGATCGACCTGCGCAAGATCGCACGGGGAAATCGCGGGTAGCGATCGATCGCATCGTTGGCGGTGATTGCGGGTTGTAGGCGGATGGTGAGGATGCGCAATGAAAATTGGGCGGTGAGCTGGCGATGGTGCGCGCCGATGGTGCTGGCGGCGCTGGCCTGTGTGGCGGCGGTGCTGCTGGCGGCTGGCGGCGCGGGTGCTCAGGCTGGCGGCGCGGGCGCTGAGGCTGGCGCCCAATCGAGCGCTGGGGCGGGCGTTCGGGCAAGCAAGGCCCCGTGTGGGCGTGCTGCGCCGGAAGTGCTTGCGCAGACGATTGGAGCGGTTGCGACGCAGATCTACTACGGCGAGGTGGCGAGCTCCGAGACGTTCAAAGACCGCGCCCAGGTAGAAAGCTATGCGCCGCTGTTGCGGGCGGTGGCGAGCGGTGAGAAGGCGGCGGCGAAGACGGCTGTGACGAGTCTTGTGTACTCGCATACGCACATAGTGCGCTTGCGGGTGAGCAAGGGCTCCAAGCTACTGGCGGACGTTGGCGGTCCGTACATCTTGGCGCCGCTGAGTGGGACGTTGCGCTTGCATGGCCACAAGGTTGGTAGCTATGTGATGTCCGTTCAGGATGACGTTGGCTATGTGAAGATCGAGACTCGTTTCATTGGCGCGCCGCTGGTGTTGCGCACGGGTGCCCAGAATGTGCCGGTGGCTGGCTTGCTGGAGCCAGGACCAGGGGTGGTCCCTGAACACGGGCCGGTGACGTACAGGCATGTGCACTACCAGGCGTACTCGTTCGCGGCGAACGCGTTCCCGAGCGGCCCGCTGCGGATCTCTGTGTTGGTGCCGCTTCCGGCTGGGCTGTCGAGCGAGACCTGTGCTGTGGTGAGGGACTCGGAGCTGGCGGTGGTGGCGCGGCGGGTGGCGGGTCAGCTGTCGCTGTCGCCGGGGAACTTCACCACGTACATCGACCTTGTGCGAACGCTGACTGGCGGCTCGTTCTATATCCGCCAGGGCTCTCGCCAGCTGGCGGGCAGCACGCGGCTGGCGCCTGCTCGGCTGCCGGTGTCGGGCTCGGTTGCGTACGGCGGCGTCAGCTACCGCGTGTATTCGTTTGGTGCGCCTACGAGTGTTGGCGGGGCGCGCATCTATGAGCTGTTCGCTGAATAGGCGCTGCTCGAGTGGACTGGCTGCTCAGGCGGACTTGTAGGTGCCGCGCCGTAGCGCTAGCGAGTCGAGGAAGGCGATGTCGCTGTCGATGGCTTCGCGTGGTGGCCATGCGCGTGGCTCCTGCTGACCGCCTGCGCGCCAGCCGGCCAGGCGTCCACGCAGTGCCTTCAGGTCGCGGGAGAGCAGCGTGTCGCCGGCGACGACGATGCTCTCGGTGAGCAGTGCTCGCAGTGCTGTGCGCCTGCGCAGCACGCCGTAGCGACGCAGCACGTAGCCGCGACCGAAGCCGGCTAGGCGCCGTACGGTGGGTGAGCGAAAGCCATAGGTAGCGGAGCCAAGATGCACGCTGATGGCCTCAGGCGCGCAGGCGGTTAGCCAGGCTGCGTCGCGCAGCCTGAGCGCGAGGTCGAAGATCTCGGTGTAGGCGGGGACGGTCTCGTCGAGGCCGCCCATTTGCTCCCATGCTGAGCGTCGATAGGCGCCGGCTGTGCCCTCGGGGCCTGTGAGCAGCGGGCGGCTGTCGCGGGCGTGCTCGGCGGTCATGCCGTGCAGGCGCTGGAACCCTGCAAGCGTGACGTCGGCGGTGACGCCGACGCTGTCGACGGAGCGTCCGTCGGCTTGCAGCACGAGCGAGGCCACCGATCCCACGGCCCCGTCCTGTAGCGGCGCGATCAGCCGCTCGAGGAACTCCGCCCGGCAGTCGACGTCGTTGTTGAGCAGCACCACGATGTCCCCCGATCCTGCTGCAACGCCGCGGTTGCAGGCCTTGGGGAAACCGACGTTGTGCTCGATGTGCTCGACCTGTACTGCTGGCCATTCGCTGCGTAGGCGTGCACGGGTGTTGTCGGTGGAGCCGTTGTCCACAACGATGACGTGGTGCTCGAGTGTCTGCGCGCGGAGATGCTGGAGGCAGCTGTTGGTGAGGTCGTAGTGGCTGTAGGCGACGACGACGACATCGATCGAGGGCACCGAGCAATCGTAGGTGTGGGGCAGCTGGGACGCGAGCGATTGCTGTGAATGTTTCTCGATTATCACTCGTCAGGATGTCTCTGTCATCGTGGATCGCCCGTCCTGCGAAAACGCCGAGAATGAGGTTCTCCATCTAGGGAACTTCGTGGGTAGGAGGGTGACTCGGTGTGTGCTGCACTTGCCTGCGCCGTATATGGTAGACCGGAGCTCCAATAGATTCGGAGTGGATGGGTGATCTTTGCAGAGTCCTCGCGTGGCTTGTGCTGGTCGCTTGGGCTCCGCTGTTGCCTTGATGCTCTGTTACTCAAGGAGCAGATAGCGAAGATGAATCGATTTAGGTTGATAGGAGTGGTGCTGCTGGCGATGTTCGCGTTGGGCTGTGCGATGGCATCTGCGGCGCAAGCGACTTCCGCGCCGTTCTTCTCCGTGGGTGGAACCAGGCTCGTGGCGGGCAAGACCCATAATTTCGACGCGAGGCTGTTCTCCGCCTTTGAATTGAAGGCGAATGGAATTAGGGTCAGGTGTACAGGGCTGGCGGTCGAAAAAGGGGTGCTGTTAGGCTCGAATGAAGGTGAACCGGGGAGAGACGACGAGACCGTCAAATTCTCGAGCTGCAGCCTGGTGGAAGGCAATGGGTTCCCTGAATGCCACCTGTCCCCGAAAGAAGGAAGCGAAGAAGTCTCGACAACGATCACTACGGTCCCACTGAAATCGGAGATGGTGGAGAATGTGTTAGAGGGGGCCGGAGGGAAGCAGCTCTTGGAAGAGTTCTTCCCACAAACAGGTACCACGTTCGCAACTTTGTTCTTCGGCCCCAAAGGCGAGTGCACGATCGAAGCGGCGAAAGTGACTGGTAGCGTGGCTGGTGAAATCCTGACGGACGAAGTGGGCAATACCGAAAAGGTTGAATTAGGGACGCCCAAGAAAGAAAGCACGTCGTGGCTGGTGAACTTCCCCGCGGTGTCAATTTCAGAAGTTTGGTTAATCACCGGTGGCGGCGCGAAAATCGCCAAAACAGAACTGGAGTTCGGCGCGGTCGCGGCGGTGCTGACGGGTACCGCATTAACGTTACTAGCGAACACCAAATTCGAACCGGAACCAGCGGCGAAATGGAGCCCGTTACCGTAGCTGACGGTAGCTAGTTGATGTTCCCCCGATGTTCGATGTGGGGTCCGGACAAAGATCCGGACCCCACACTCACATGTGGGCTCTCAGAGCTGCGGCAGCGCGTTGAACAGCCGTGCGACGGTGCTCACCACACCCGGCTTGGCCCGCCCGCCATACGTGAACAGGCCCTTCTGGTTGAGCCCTTCGATCAGCAGCAGCTTGGGCAGCACTCCTTTGATGGAGCCGCCGGAGAATGTTGGCGTGAGCGGGTAGTCGCGCAGCACCCAGATCATCATCGCTGTCAGCCGTGGGTCGGCTGCATATACGGCGATGTGCTCGGCGAGCAGTTTCGCTTGGTAGGCGTAGCTGCCGGGGCTTCCAGGTGGGTTGAGGTTGTTTGATTCGGCGCCGAACTCGCTGACGACGAGCACCTTGCCGGGGAACGTGTGTTCCATGGCTGTCAGTCGCTGGCGCATCTTTGACTCGACCTGCGCGGGGGAGTCGTGCGGGTAGTCATACCAACCGGAGTAGTCGGTCTCGGCGACTGCGTCGGCTTCGGCGTACAGCGGGCCGGCGTGCGTGGGCGGGTGATCGCCCCACACGTCGACGGCGACCATCCTGGTGGGGTCGTGCTGGTGGATCCAGTGGGCGATGGTGCGCACGTAGGCGACCTCTTGGCTGTCGCGCCCGTTCTTGGCGACCTCATCGACGAGGTTCCAGGCGAAGATGGAGGGGTGCAGCTCGGCGGCGAGCACGGCTGTGCGCGCTTGTGCCTCGGCTTCGGCGAGCAGCTGTGGCGTGGTGGAGTACCAGTTGGCTGCTCCTTCGACGGGCCCGATGCCCTGCCACACGAGGATGCCGGCTTCGTCGAGGCGTTCGAGCATGGCTGGATCCAGCGGGTGCTGGGAGCGCACGACGTTGGCGCCGATCTGCTTGAGCTCTGCGACGAGCTTGTTCTGGTCGCTGGGCGTGAGCGCGTCGCCGTGCCCTTGCGCATCCTCTTGGATGGAGGCGCCGTGCAGGCTGAGCTGCTGCCCGTTGAGGTAGACGTGGCCACCGTGCCAGGTGAGCTGGCGCAGGCCGATGCGCGCGGAGTAGCTGCTTTCGCTGCCAAGCGTGAGCGAGAGCTGGTACAGGTTGGGGCTCACGGGCGACCACAGCGCGGGCTGCGCGACGGTGACGGCGGTGGTGTCGGTGGCGGCCTGTCCGCGGGCGAGCGTGACGGCGGGGAAGCTGAAGGGGATCGTCTGGGAGCCGTGCACGAGCGTGCCTGTGGGGGTGAGCGTGCGGCTGGGGCCGTAGTTGTGGACTTGCACGCTGACCTTGATGCTCGCTTGCGTGGCGGTAGCAGTGCTGGGTGTGACCGGGCTGGCGGCGCTGAGCGTGGTCTGCACGGTTGGCTGCGACAGTTCGCTTTCGTTGATGGCGCGCACGTCGACCTCGCCGTCGAGCCCGCCCCAGTTGAACCAGGTGCGGTGAAAGCCTTCGCGCGCCTGCTGGGCGGGGTCCTGCCAGTCGGTGCGCACGACTACCTCGTGTGTGCCGGCGGCGAGCTTTGCGCGCTCTTGGAATGGCAGGTAGGAGCCGTGGTGGGAGCCGAGCTTGTGCCCGTCGACCCACACGGTGGCGAGGTAGTTGGCGGACTGGAAGCTGAGCGCGTACACGCCGGCTTTGGCAGCCTGGAAGCTGGTGCGATACCAGGCGATTGAGCCTTCGTAGTTCACGCCTCCTGCTTTACCGGTGTAGGGCGTTGGGTTGACCACGTTGGGCACGCTGACGACGCCGCCGCTGAAGTTGCCGTGCGAGTAGCCGAGCGAGAGGCCGCGGTTGGTGGGGTCGCGGCGCAGCGTCCAGCTGGTCAGCGGCACGCGCCCGCCGGGCCCTTCGAAGATGACTGGCGCGCTGGCGGGCGCTTGCGCGGCGGAGGCGTGCCCGGCGGCGAGCGCTACGCAGGCGAGCGCGAGCGCGCATGCGGGCTTGGCTAGGACGGTGAGCATGTGGGCAGGGTGGTGGGCATGGTGTTCTCTTCAACAACCTGTTGGAGTGTTCAGAGCGGCGCCACAATAGCCGGCTGCTCGGCGCTGGCAAGCAGGCGCTGCAGCAGCGCGAGTGCGCCGGCCTTGTGCAGCGGTTCGTTGAGGTTGCCGCACTTGGGCGATTGCACGCATGAGGGGCAGCCGCTGGCGCAGGGGCACTCGGCGATCAGCTGCTGGGCGTCCTCGCATAGCTCCTCAAAGCGCGCGAAGGCGGTGCGCGTGATGCCGATGCCGCCGGGATGGCCGTCGTAGATGAAGATGGTGGGCACGCCTGTTTGTGGGTGGAAGTTGGTGGATAGGCCGCCGATGTCCCAGCGGTCGCACATGGCGATCAGCGGTAGCACGGCGATCTGGGCGTGCTCGGTGGCGTGTAGCGCGCCGAGGAGGATCTCCTGCGGCACAGCGTCGCCTGGCGCGCCTGAGTCCTCGGCGGGCAGGCCGGCGAGGGGGCCGGCGCTGGGCAGCTCGAACCACAGCGCCTGTGTGGCGAAGCTGGTGGGGGGTAGCTCTAGCCCGACGATGTCGACGGGCGCGTGGTCTGCGAGGCGCCTGCGCTGGTAGGCGAGCACGGTGTCGGTGACGCTGACCTCGCCGAAGGACAGCGTTACGCCGAGCGTGTTGCGGCGGTCGAGCAGCCGCATGATGTTGGTATCGGTTTGGGACTTGGGCTGCGTGTACCAGTCGCCGTTGAACGGCGATACGAGCGCGCGCTTTCGCTCCAGGTCGAGCTCGCGCACTTCATAGGAGCGCCCTTGGTGCATGTAGATGGCGCCCTGGTGGACTGTTGCGTGCGCGCGCGCTGCCTCGGTGGAGCCGAGCAGCTCGCCGGAGGAGACGTCGACGATGGCGAAGCTGTCGGGCGAGGCGGAGCGCAGCGAGACTGCGGCTGCGGGATAGCTGCTGGGCTGGCCGGGTACGTAGCTCTCGCCGATGACAGGTCCGGCGCGTCGGCGCAGCTGGCCGGTGCTCTCGAGCACCTCTGCGTGGGCCTCCCAGCGCGGTCCGAGGAACTCGGCGTCGTCGTGGGAGAGCGGGCCCTCGTGGGCGGCGCAGAGTAGGTGCTGGCGGTAGATGAGTGGGCTTTCGTGGTCGAGGATGGCTGCCTCGACGGGTCGTTGCAGGAAGTCTTCGGGGTGGCGGCAGAAGAACTGGTCGAGCGCGTCCTCGCCGGCGACATAGAGCGCGAGGCCGCGCCCGCGTCGTCCCGCCCGGCCCCACATTTGGCGCAGCGAGGCGACGGTGCCGGGGAAGGTGACGACGAGCGCTGCGTCGAGCTCGCCGATGTCGATGCCTAGCTCGAGCGCGTCGGTGGTGATGACGGCGCGCAGCTCGCCGCGCACGAGTCGCTGCTCGAGCTCGCGCCGCTGCTGCGGGGTGTAGCCGGCGCGGTAGGGCTCCACTTGCTCTGCTAGCTCGGGGTGGCTGTTGAGTAGGTCTTGCTTGACGAGCCTGCTGAGCACCTCGACGCCCTTGCGCGACTTCATGAAGCAGATGGCGCGCGCGCCGTTGCGCACCAGCTGGGCGAGCAGCTCGGCGGCCTCGCCCAGCGCGGAGCGGCGTGTGCCGAGTGGCTCGTTGGTGAGCGGCGGGTTCCACACGGCGATCCTTCGCTGCGGTGTGGGCGAGCCGTCGGCGTCGATCAGCTGCACGTCGTCAAGCCCGGTGAGACGCTCGGCCAGCTCGAGCGGGTTGGCGATGGTGGCGGATGTGAGCATGAAGATGGGGTAGGTGCGGTAGGCGGCGGCGATTCGCCGTAGCCGTCGCAGCACGCCTGCAACATGTGAGCCGAACACGCCGCGGTAGACGTGTGCCTCGTCGATGACCACAACTGCGAGGTTGGAGAACAGCTCGGCCCAGGCTGCGTGGTTGGGGAGGATGCCCATGTGCAGCATGTCGGGGTTGGTGAGCACCACGTTGGCGTTCCCCCGGATCTCCCTGCGAGCCTCGCGCGGCGTGTCGCCGTCGTAGATCGCTGGGCGCACGCGCTTGGTCAGCCCGAAAGTGGCGAGCGCCCGCGCTTGGTCCTGCGCGAGCGCCTTGGTGGGGTAGAGGTACAGCGCTCGGGCGGGCGCTTGCTCACAGAGGATGTGCAGGGTGGGCAGGTTGAAGCACATGGACTTGCCTGAAGCGGTACCTGTGGTGACCATGGTGGGACCGTCGGTGGCGGCGTGCAGCGCTTGCGCTTGATGGGAGTAGAGGTGCTCGATGCCCATGCGGGCGAGGGCTGCGAGCACGTCTGGGTGCAGCCCTTGGGGCAGTCCTACGAGCTTGGCTCGGCTGGGTCCCTCGTTGGCTTCGCGTACGAGTCGTCCGTCCTCGCGCCCGGCGTCCAGCAGCGCGCTCCACGGCTCGGTTTTGCGGTCGAGGGCCAAGGACTTGAGATAGTAGAGGCGATGCCTGAGACGGCCGCAGAGCGGTGGGCGAAAGCCCGCACCTACCACCATTCGCGTTATCCAGCTGAGCGGATCGCAGCGGAGCGCAGCCAGCGTGTGTCCGTGTGCTTGCCTGCGCGCGAGTGCGCGGGTACGGTTGGAGAGATTGTTGGCGCGCTGGTTGGCCTGCGCGATGTGGGCGCGATCGATGAGATTGTGGTTGTAGATGCAGCGTCTGCCGATGGCACGGCGGCGGTGGCTGAGCGCGCGGGCGCAACGGTTTACCAGGAGGCCGAGCTGCTGCCTGCCTATGGGCGGGTGTTGGGTAAGGGCGATGCGATGTGGCGCGCGCTGTCGGTGCTGGGGGGCGAGCTTGTGTGCTTTGTGGACGCCGACACCGAGGGCTTTTCCGCGCATTTCGTCACTGGCCTGCTGGGTCCGCTGGTATGCGAGCGAGAGGTGTCGTTTGTGAAGGCGTTCTACCGCCGGCCGCTTGGCGAGCAGCGCGGCCCCTCCGGCGGGGAGGGTGCCTCCGGCGTGGGTGGCGCCTCATCGGGCGCGGACGGTGCCTCTGACGGCGAAGGCGGCCGTGTCAATCAGTTGACTGCGCGTCCTGCACTGGCGCTGTTCTATCCGGAGCTGGCGGGGGTGCGCCAGCCTTTGGCGGGGGAGGTGGCGGCGCGGCGCGAGCTGCTCGAGAGCGTGCCGTTCGTCACGGGCTATGGCGTGGAGATTGGGATGCTGATCGACGTGTGGCACAAGGTGGGCTTGGAGGCGATGGCGCAGGTGGACCTGGAGGAGCATCGACACGGCCACCAGCCGCTGTCGGCGCTGGCGCCGATGGCGCAGACGGTGTTGGCGACGATTGCTTCTCGCTTGGAAGACGACGACAGTCTGGAGCCATGGACAGAACGGTTTGGACTGTATGAGGAGGTTGAGTGGGGGCGCTTACAAGAGCTTGATCCGACCCCGACTGTGCGCCCGCCGCTGGAGATACTGGACTTGCGCGGGACCGCCAGATGAGCGATCGCGTGGGTGGCGGGGGTGCGCTTGACCAGACGCGCTGCCTGTATCTGGATCTCGACAGCACGCTGTTGGGGCGCGGCGCATCGATGTTGCACGATGGCGAGGGCAATGTGACGATCGATGGCATCCGCGCGGTGCAGGCGTGCCTGCGCGCGGGCGTGGAGGTTGTGTTGATGTCTGGCCGTCGGCGCATGCAGCTGTTCGAGGATGCACGGCTGTTGGGCCAGCGCTCGTTCATCTTTGAGGCGGGCGCGTGCGTGGAGCTGGATGGGGAGCAGCACTGGTTGACGGGGGAGCTACAGCCGGGGGAGTTGACGATCGCTGAGCAGATCGAGCGCTCGGGGGCGCCGGCGTTGTTGTTGGAGCGCTATGCGGGGCTGCTGGAGTACCACGAGCCGTGGCATGTGGAGCGCGAGGTCTCGCACCTATTTCGCGGCTTGGTGGACGCGGGCGAGGTGGATCGCTTGCTGATCGAGCATGGGCACGAGAACCTGCGGTTGGTTGACAACGGCGTGGTCAGCAGGCGCTCGCAGGCACTGGCAGCACTGCCGCACGTGCGCGGCTACCACCTGGTCCCGGCGGGCGCGTCAAAGGCGGCGGCGGTGGCTTTCCATCGTCGCGTGTGTGGCTATGAGCGGGCGCAGACGTTCGCTGTGGGTGACTCGCGCGAGGATCTTGCGTGCGCTGCAGAGGTTGACGTGTTCTGGCTGGTGGCCAACGCACTGGAGCGCGACCCTTCGATGCGCGGGGACATTGCCGCTTACGAGAACGTGCGCGTGACCGAAGCTGGCCACGGGCCTGGCGTCTATGAGGCGGTGATCAGCACGCTGATGGGCTCCAGCGCGCTCCAGCGCAACTGATACCAAACGATCACATCAGCAATGATCCATCGATAAGATACCGATCGATCACTTTCTCGCGTATCTGATGCTATAGTTACTGAACGGTATCATGACTGTTCGAGTTCCCATCGACTTTGGCAGCGCCCTTCGCGTGCGGCGGCGGGAGCTCAATCTCACGCAGGAGGACGTCGCCAGCGTGATTGGGGTCAACCGGCGGGTTATCAGCGAGCTGGAGCGCGGCAAGGGAACAGTTCAACTGCAGATCGCGATGGAGGCTGCGCGTGCACTCGGCGTGAACATTGAGCTGGCGCCTCGCGGCAAATGAGCGAACTGATTGTCTATCTCTGTGGCCGGCGAGCTGGGCGGCTGATCCGCAAGGACAACGGCAATCTGCAGTTCCGCTACGACCCGGAATACGCGGGGCCTGTGATCTCTCAGGCGCTTCCAGTTCAGGAGGCTGCGCATTCGCATGCTGTTTGCCGTGCGGTGTTCGGTGGGCTGCTGCTCGAGGGTGATGCACGAGAGGCGCTCGCACGCAACCTCGGGATTTCGAGCGGCAACGACTACGCGCTCCTGCAGGAGCTGGGCGGCGACTGCGCAGGTGCGATCACGCTGCTTGACCCCGAGGTGCCACTTCCGATTGAGCCTCGGCTGAAGCCGCTCGACGACGAGCAGCTGGACGTGTTGCTACGCGAACTGCCACAACGGCCGCTAGCTGCCAAGCGCGAGGAGGGGATCCGGCTCTCTCTCGCAGGCGCCCAGCCGAAGCTGCCGGTCGTCATCGAGGACGACGAGGTGGCTCTTCCCGTAAACGCAGCTGCTGCGACGACGCACATTCTCAAGCCGGAGCCCTTGCGCTTTCCGGGTCTTGTCGACAATGAGGCCTTCTGCATGGAGCTGGCGCGTGCTGTGGAGTTGCCCTGTGCCCTCACACACAGGCGGACCACTGTCTCCGGTATCCCCTATCTGCTGGTCGAGCGCTACGACCGCGACATGACAGCTGAGCCGATCCGCAGGCTGCATCAGGAGGATGTCTGTCAGGCGCTCGGCCGCGCGTCCGACCGCAAGTACCAGGTCGATGGCGGGCCAACGATCGTCGAGACCGTCGAGCTGCTGCGCAACTGCTCGTCCGTGCCTGCCCAGGATCTCCCTACGTTCTGGCGTGCGCTGGTGTTCAACTGGCTCATAGGTAACTGCGACGCACACGCCAAGAATTTCTCGCTCCTCTACGACAGGAGCGCTCCGACCCTCGCCCCGCTATACGACCTGGTCAGCACCACCGCTTACCCCGAGCTGACTACCCGGCTCGCGATGAGTATCGACGGGGCTACGCAGATAGCTGACGTCAACACGACAGCATGGGAAGCGCTCGCGAAGCAAACCAGCTACAGCACCCGCTTCATCCGTGCGACGACGGATTTCATGATCGAACGTACCGTCGAGGAAGCCGGTCGGCTTGCTGCTCAGCCATGGCATGACAACCCAATCGCGAGGGCAATTTCCGAGACCATCTACGCGCGCGGAACTGGATAAATGGCACACGCGCGGTGAGCGAACGCGGGTTAGATGATGCCCTCGCGCTTCTCCTCCTCGTACAGGCGCTCGACGACGAACTCCTTGAGCAGCGTCTGGTAGCCGGTGTTGCGCAGGGCGGCAAGCGCTCTGAGGCGTTTGAGCGTGAACTGGTCGAAGCGAACGGCGATCGGCGTGGTGCGACCGGGGCGGATCTTGTCCTGCATGCGTAGGGCCTTTTCGCGTCTGGCCTCTTGCTCGTGGAATTCGTCAGGGTCGAGCGACAGGCCTTTGACGGGATCGACTTCGCCGGGACGTGTTCGTGCCATGTTCTGTAGTTCTCCTTTGCGCGCAGCGTGCTCTATGGTATCTACCGAGTTCATACTATAGATATACAGTGGGGCGATGCTATCCCTGACAAACCCAAACCACGAGGTCGGGTATGGACGACGACGACGCGGCACGTCTTGGGGCCGAATACCTTCGGACCCACAACCCCGAACCGGGCCTACGCAGTGCCGATGACCTCAAGGCCAGACGAGCTAAGCCACTCCCAGCGACTCTTTTCTCCCGTTTCGATGGGCGCCCCGTCCCAATAACGCTCGATGGCATCTACGACATCGCTGGGCGACGTGCCGGGCTTGCCTATCCAGTCGATCCAAGCCATGTCGTGTCGTGAGATTGGCGCAGCGGAATCGACCGGCTCGACCCTAAAGCACGACTGATTGGAGGTTGCCGCGAGAAAGATCGCTATCTGGCGTGACTCGAAGGCAAAAGCGCATTCCAATCGCGAAACAGCGCCAAGCGCCCGCGTGGCGCGGACAAGCTCGATCATGCACTCGCGAAAGAAGTACCACGGTCCTTCGGCGCCTCCGGAAATGGACGCTTCGCCGAATGTTCCTGCCGGCACAACGTCCCCGATGCTGAGGGCAAAATCGGAGACGTGCCAAAGGGGCGGCATGACGACCGCAGCCTATCCCGCCGTGGCTCAGTGTCCTTCGCCGAGTGCGAGCGCTGTCGCCAGCTCCGCGAGCGTCACGTCGAGCGCGGCGAGGATGCGCATAACGCTGTCCCAATGGGGCGCGGTCTGCGCGTGTTCGATCTTCGCCAACGTCGATACCGAGAGGTTGGCGTGCCACGCGACGTGCTCCTGAGAGAGCCCGTGGTCCTCGCGTAGACGTTTGAGGGCGGCTCCGAGCTTCGGGTCAGGATTGGCGCTGCGTGGCACCGCTCGACCCTCTCACGTCGGGGGCGTCAGCACCATGCTTTAGACACCCAGGTATTGAGACGTACGCACTGAGCGGTAGTGTTCTCTCGGAGCAATCAAAGTGCCCCCGCGCCGCGTCAACGGCCGGGGGCGTGGCAACAGGAGGTTAAGTCCTGATGCACCCGGAGAATATCCCGCGAGCTATGCCCCTGGCCGTAGTCGTCTACGGCCACGATGTGCGAATCGTCAGTGACCCCGCGATGCTCGGCGGGGTCCCGGTCGTGATTGATCGCTCATCGCGGAGAGGCGCGGGCGATGTCTCGCGTCCGGGTGAGCTTGCGGGCTCCGGTGTCCTGCGCTACGGCGAGCTGACGATCGCCGCGCCCTCGCGCGTCGTGAAGTACGGGCCGATGCCAGTGGAGTTGCGCCGTCGCGAGTACGCGCTCCTAGCACACATGGCCAGCGACCCCGAGCGCGTCTGGACGCGTCACGAGCTGCTGCGCGACGTGTGGGGGTTCCGATCGGACGGCGCGACGCGCACCGTGGACGCGCACGCCTCACGCGTGCGACGCACCCTTGCCGCCGCAGGCGCGGTCGGATGGGTCGTGTCGGTGTGGGGTGTCGGCTACAGGCTCGCGCCATGATGCGTGACACAGCCGCGCTCGCTAAGTTCGGCGCGGCACTGCGCACGGTCCGCGAACGGCAGGGCATGTCGCAGGTCGATCTAAGCGCCGCGTCCGGCTTGCACCGGACCCATATCTCACGGATCGAGCGCGGACTATGCGATCCGCACTTTGAGACGCTGATGAAGCTACGGCGCGGACTCGGCTCGCTCGCCGACGTGTTCGCTATGTCCGAAACGCCGTAGCTCAGACAGGCGAGCGCGGCAGGTGAGCGGCACCCTTCGGCGAAAGGAAAGAACCGATGGATCACAAGTGCTCCGAGATGCCGAGCATGGCGGTCACGTTCCCAGGGCCGTTCGAGCATCACGACGTAGTGGTCAATGGTTGGCGCGTGCCGCTGCTGCAAGCCCACATGCGCGGCGAGGATCGCGTGATGCTCGTGATCGATAGGCGACTCGGCGCCGAGTTCTCTGCTGAGGAAGCCGAGCGCGTGGTGCCGTTTGTCGCGGACGCCATCTCGGTTGCGTTGGGTTACGGGGCGCATCCCGACGATGACACGCCCCGCCCCCTTGAACGCGCTCCCTTCCCGCGACCGGAGCGCATGGTTGCCCTCTAGAACCTCGGCAGACTGAGTAGGTTGTTCGCCGTGGTCGTGTCGGGCGTCGTCGTGATGTAGTCGCGGAAAGTGCAGCGAGGACATCCCGCGACGATGACATCAGCCCTTTTCCCACCCCCGTAGGTGTAGTAACGGTCGCCGCCCGGCGTTCGCAGGTCACGGATCACTGTTGCGCGGGGAAGCTGCAGCAGTCCCGTACCGATCTTTACATCGGCGATGTGCTCGTGCGGATCGGCGATCGTCTTCTCGGTGCGAACGCCGGTGATCTCAAAAGTGGCCATGATGCCTCCGTTGTCTGAATGTGTGCTCGCCCGACCGGCCAGGGTTCGACGAGCCTTGTGTCCGATGACACTACGGACGCGTGCGGTCGGAACGTCGTGGCCGGCGGATAGGTTGCTGATGCTTCGTCTGGATGCGTCAGCGGGGGTCGTCTCTCGACCGGCCAAGTCTTTGGAGGCGGCCCCCTCAGTCCTGCTCGGCTGCGTTGCGTCGTAGCAGGGCAAGCGAGCCGCGCCAGCGATAGAGCTGCTGACGGCGCACGCCTACCATCTGTGCGTAGTGGTCGACCGTGACGCCGACCTCGTGTGCCTTTTCGAGAAGATCGACAATCTTCTCCAGGTTGGAGCCAAGCTCGTTCTCTAGCCGTGCGCGTTCGGCGCCGAGCTTGAGCGCCTGGTCCTCGAACTCTCGTCGTGCTTGTATGTCGGGGGGGATCTCAGTCATGCGATGACTGTACCAGATCATTGCAAAATCTGTCCCCGTCTGGTACACTGTCCTTATGTCGATGAGCATCCTTCAACTGGCCGACAAACTCTGCACCGAGGCAGACGCCTACCTGCTGCTGGAGAACATGCGCTGGCACGGTCGCCCGCTCTGCCCGCACTGCGGGAGCGTCGGCGAGCACTACTTTCTTACGCCGGCCAACGGCAAGTCGCGCAAGACGCGCACCGGGGCCGCGAGCGAACGCCGCGTATGGAAGTGCCGCGACTGCCGCAAACAGTTTTCGGTGCTCACCGGGACGATCTTCCACGGAACCAAGATCCCGATCCGCGTATGGCTGCTGGTCATCTTCGACGCCAGCACCGCCAAGAACGGCATCAGCGCCCGCGAGATAGAGCGCAAGTACGGCGTCACGCCGCGCACCGCCTGGCACCTGATGCACCGCTTGCGCGAGGCCATGAAAATCGAACCCATCGCCGGACTGCTTACAGGGCGCGTGGTCGCTGACGAGAGCTGGATCGGCGGTCAGCCGAAGAACCGGCACGCGACGCACCCGCGCGCGTTCGGGACGCCGGGCAGAAAGACCGAAAAGACAACGATCTTCACGCTGGTATCACGCGAGACAGGCGAGGCGCGCTCGCGGATCATCCCGAACGTCAAAGGCTCGACGTTACGCAAGGCGATGTCCGAACAGCTCGACCCGGCGCGCACGCACCTGCACACCGACGGCTGGCACGGCTACCGACACTTCACGGCGCAGCACTCCACCGTGGATCACGGGATCGGCGAGTACGCGCGCGGAGACGTGAGCACGAACCAAGCGGAGGGCTACTTTTCGCAGCTCAAGCGCTCCATCGACGGGACGCACCACCACGTCAGCCGCGAGCACCTGCACCGCTACCTGGCCGAGTTCGACTACCGCTACACCACCTGCAAGATGACCGACGCCGAGCGCATGGACACGCTCATCGGCAAAGTCGTCGGGCGGAGACTGACCTACCGCTCACCCACTCACCGCTAGCTTACGTTGCTGAGCCACTCATCGCGGCGCGTCCACCACACCACGGCGCTTACTTGGACGAGCAGACGAGCCAGCTCGTCATCAATGCCACCGGAGCGATCATCGAGCAGCGAGAACAGGTTGTAGCCGTTGGCACGCGAGAGGTCGCCGAACTTCGCGTACACGCTCGATACCTGATTCCAGTGTCCTTGGATCGGCTCTAGGACGGCCTCTCGCCCCGGTAGGTAGATCGTCGCCGTGTGTCTGTGGCCCGATGCGCCGATGATCTTGTGCTCTCGTTCTACGGTCAGACTGCGGTCCTGTAGGACATGCTCGACTTCCGTGACAAACGGGCTCTCGGCTTGCGCTTGACGACGGCGCGGATGGAATACGGTAGAGGCCAGCGCGACACGCGAGGCTGCCGTGGCGACGCGCCATATGACATCGCCAAGCGCATCCAGCGACGCAGCGTCGGCTTGGAGTCGCCCGCCAGCGAATGTCACGCCAAGCGGCGCACATACCACGGCTATTTGATCGTTCAGGGCCTTGTGGTCCTGTGGCGGATGAATGAGCAGATCGGTCAACGACTCGCCGTAGTCGGTCACGACGAAGTGCGAGGCATAAGACTCGACCCAGACACCGACGCCATCGCCGGACGGGTAGTCAAGCGGCGTCAGGCACTCGACACGGTTGCCGCCGCCGTTGATCGCCTCGCACACGATCTCCGCGTCAAGGAAGCCCTCTAGGGCGTGTCTTATCTCCGAGGCGGTGGTCATAGCAGCGGCATTTGGTAGGGGATCGCGTGGTGGGCATATTGCGGCTCGACTCGAACATGTGTTCGCGTGCAGAACCACTGGAAGATTGCAGCATGATCGGACGTTGCAAGCTCTGGTAGCGGCCGAGCGCACTTGCAGTCGAGGCCCTCCACAAAGACGTGCTCGTGCGTCTGCTCCGTGAGCCTGCGCGGGAACTCTGCTGGGGCGTTGTGGGGGTTGGGATGCCGACAGCGGCGATTTTGGGCTTCCAAGCGGTAGACCTGCTCGCCGTGATGTGTGAGCAAGAACTTCCACGACCGCTCAACGGCCGGGTTGCTCAAGCACAGAATGTCGCCGACGCGCGCGCCGTCGATCTCAACTCCCGCTCGCCACGTAGCGAGACCTTTCGGCCCAGAGGGCTGCGTCCATGTCATCGGCTCATGGCCCGGTACGACCTTTTCAGCCTGCATGAACTCGTCCGCTTCCTGCTGCGTCAGCATCACCCGTAGGGTTCGGCAGTCGGCAGCGGTACCCTTGCTGTATGGCCGAGAGTACCCCAAGCGCACCGGATGATGCAGAAGACCGGCTCGTCATCCCGCTCGACCCCGCGGTCGCGATAGGAGCGCTGTTGGAAGTCGATCCGGCGCAGATGCCACCGGAACCGTGTCCAAAGCTGGATTCGATGGGCAAGCGATGCAAAGCGGTCGGCGGCAAGGGGCACTTTGGCCCCTGCCAGTACGACGCCTAAGATCGCGCCGACAGACGACTCGACACACCCTATCCCCTAGCCACGTCGCTCTGTCGGGCCTTAGAAATCGAAAATGGGCGGCGTGATCGAGCCCGTCGGCGTGATCGATAGTAGCGCCCGGACTTGGGTTTGTCAGGGATAGCATCGCCTACAGTGGTCGTCGCGGCGTAGTTGGGCGGGCGGGCCGGTGGGTGGGGCTAATTAGCGGTTCGTTCGCGCTGGCCGCGCAGGGGGCACGCACTCGTTGCAATCAATATTGATGCATTATGGGTATAAGCCGATATAAAGCATCATAAGTGATTTGTACATAGGATGCCGTGTGGTACTATGTGCATCAGATCAGATGTATTGTGCCATTTTAGGCCTCTAACACATCAAATTCGATGCACGTTGATGAACTGACCACTGACGCTGCTGTTCTGGCTGAGCTCGGCCGCAGGTTGACGCGTCATCGCATTGAGCGCAATTGGACTCAAGCTGAGCTGGCTGCGGAGGCGGGCGTTGGGCAGGCGACGGTGCAGCGCGCGGAGCGGGGGGAGTCGGTTCAGATGACCTCCATGATCAAGCTGCTGCGAGCACTCGAGCTACTGGCGGGTCTCGATGTTGCTGTGCCCGCGTCGATTGACCTCCCGATTGCTCAGCTGGAGCGCGAGCAACGCAAGCTCCGGCGGCGTGCGCGCGGACGCCGCGGCCGGCGCGGAACCCCGCCTGCGCCTCCCGGTGAGAAGCAGTGGAAATGGGGCGAGGAGCGGGGCCCGGCCAGATGACCGTAGCGGCGGTGACGCTGTGGGGCTCTCGCATCGCAGCAGTGTCAGTGGAGGCGGGCGCGCGCTACGCGACGTTTCAGTACGACCGGGCTTTCGCCCGCAGCGGCATACAGATAGCGCCTGTACGGATGCCGCTGCGCACACGGCCCTACAGGTTCGCTGGCCTACCAGAGGACGCTTTCAGCGGCCTGCCTGGATTGCTGGCTGACTCGCTGCCCGACCGCTGGGGCACGGCGCTCGTCAACGCGTGGCTGGCCTCGCAGGGGCGCGAGCAATCGAGCTTCGACGTTGTTGAACGGCTTTGCTATGTCGGCGCGCGCGGCATCGGCGCGCTGGAGTTCCAGCCAGCGCAGGAGCCGGTGGTCCTCGACAGCGCGGACCTGCAGGTCGATGCGCTGGTGCGCTTGGCCAGCGAGGTGCTTGCAGAGCGTGCCGAGTTCGTTGCTGAGCTGAGCGAGAACCCAGACGAGGAGGCGATGAAGGCGATCCTTGCTGTTGGCAGCTCCGCTGGTGGCGCGCGCCCGAAGGCGTTCATCGCCTACAACGACGCAACTGGACAGGTCCGCTCCGGGCAAGTAGAGGTTGGCACGGGGTTTCGGCACTGGCTGCTGAAGTTCGACGGGGTCTCGCGCGCTGGCGATCACGGGCTCACCGACCCACAGGGCTGGGGCGCGGTGGAGTATGCGTACTCGAAGATGGCCCATGCGGCTGGGATCGAGATGACCGAGTGTCGGCTCTTGGAAGAGCATGGCCGCAGGCACTTCATGACCCGTCGCTTCGATCGGCCGGACGGCGGCGGCAAGCTGCACATGCAGACGGTTGGCGCGCTAGAGCACGTCAGCTACAACGAGCCTGGTAGCTACAGCTACGAGCAGGTCCTGCTGCTGATCCGTCGCCTGGGCCTTGGCACGCCGGTGGTGGAGCAGCAGTTCAGGCGCATGGTCTTCAACGTTGTCGCTCGCAATCAAGACGACCACGTCAAGAACATCGCCTTCCTGATGGATCGCGAGGGCACTTGGTCGTTGGCGCCGGCCTACGACGTGGTCTGGGCTTGGAAGCCAGGCAACCTCTGGCTTGACAGCCATCAGATGTCGATCAACGGCAAGCGCGATGGGTTCACGGTGGCCGACCTGCGCGCGGTTGCTGGCCTGGCAGGTCTCGTGCGCGGTCGCGCTGAGACGATCCTGGCGGACGTGGTTGATGTTGTTGCAGCGTGGCGCCGGATCGCTGAGGAAGTTGGGATCGAGGAGCAGATGGCTGAGCAGATCGCGCGCTCGCATCGCCTGGCGCTCCCCGCGTTCTAATTTTCCGGCGGCCTCGGCAGTCACTCCAGGCCTCGGCGGCAACGTCAGGCGCGCGACAGTCGCTGCCATGTCCGCCGCCAGAAGCCTGGCTTGGGGCGCCTGCGCCACAGCGCTGGCGGCGGCACGGTGGCGCGTACTAGCGCGACCCAGTCGTTCAGCGGCAGCTCGCCAGAGATCAGCCTGCCGAGCGCGCCTGTGACTGGGGCGCCGATGCCTGCTGCTTCCAGTGCGCTTGCAAGCAGCGGCACTGACTCGAGCGCCTCGACGGCTTGGCCGATCTGCGCTGGGATCTCCGCGGCGGCTACGCCCGCGGCAAGCAGCTCGCCGGCGCGGCGGTTGCGGCTCTCGCGCGCTAGCGCGGTTGCGACCAGGTCGCCAGCGCCTGCCAAGCCGATCATCGACTCAGGTCGCGCGCCTAGGCCCTCGGCGTAGCGCCACACCTCAGCGAAGATGTGGCCTGCGGCGGCGCCTGCGGCGTTCAGGCCCTGAGCCTCGGTGGCGCCGGCAGCGAGCGCGGCAGCGTTCTTGGCTGCGCCCGCCAGCTCTACGCCGATCGGGTCGTTGGACAGCTCGCACACGACGCCTGCGCGCGTGAACACCTGCGCGAGCGCGCGCGCGAGCTCCTCCTCGGCGCACGCTGCCACCAGCGCGGCGCCTGCGTGCACCATCTCCTGAGCGTGCGCAGGGCCGCCGAGGCAGGCGACGCGGTCAGCGCCAAAGTGCGCGGTGAGAACGCTTGTTGGCGGCATTCCGCGCGGTGGCACGAGGCCCTTGGCAGCGGACACCACTGCTGTGCGCTTACCCAGGCCGGAAGCGCTGAGGCTCTCGATCACCTCACCCAATCCGCGTGAGGGCACCGCGAGGAACACATAATCGGCGCGTGCCACACCCGCGGAGGCGGGCTCGATCCGTAGCTGCGAGGGCAGCACCACGCCCGGCAGGTACCGACTGTTCTCATGCTCCTTCTCGATCAGCGTGGCCTGCTCGGCTGTGCGCGTTTGCAGCGTGGTGCGCAGCCCGCCGCGCGCCAGCAGCAACGCAAGCGCAGTACCAAATGACCCCGCGCCGATGACCGTCGCTCGCCTTCCTGGTGGCGCGAGCGAACGCACGCGTGGGGCGCGAGCGGCGGGATGTGGCTCGGGCTCTGTTGTCATGCGGGGGGCGAGCGTAGCGCGCTGTGCGATCGTGGGCTGGTGCCCGAGGGCGACACCATCCACCACGCGGCCGCTCGCATCCGCGCGGTGCTCGAGTCACAAGTTCCCGAAGAGATCCTCACGCCCCATCCCCGCCACCAGCTCGATCGCTGGTCACAGCGTTTGGCGGGGCGGGCGGTGCGCGCGGTGGACGCGCACGGCAAGCACCTGTTCCTGCGCTTCGACGGCGGCTTCACGGTGCACTCGCACCTGCGGATGACGGGCTTGTGGGGCGTCTACCGCGAGGGGGAGCGCTGGCGGCGTGCGCGCCGCCGAGCATGGCTGGTGCTGCGCTGCGGCGGCTGGGAGGTGGTCGAGTTCGACGGGCCGGTGCTCGAGCTGATGAGCGACGCGCGCACGCGCACCGATCCTCGTCTGGCAGCGCTTGGTCAGGACGTGCTGGGCGAGTGTTTCGACACGCATGTCTTCCTTGCAAGGCTTCGCGCGGACGAGCCGCAGCGGCCGATTGGCGACGCGCTGCTCAACCAGCGCACGGTGGCGGGCATTGGCAACGTGTGGAAGGCAGAGTGCTGTTTCGCTGCTGGCATCGACCCGTGGCGGGCTGTGACTGCGGTGAGCGACGAGGAGGCTCTTGCGCTGGTGGGCTTCGCGCGCGAGCACATGCGCACATCCGCACGCGAGGGCCCGGGCGCACGCCCGCGCGCTGTGTACAACCGTGCTGGGCAGCCATGCTTGCGCTGTGGCACGGCTATTGGCAGACGTGTGCAGGGGGAGAACAACCGCGTGACCTACTGGTGCCCCGGCTGTCAGCGCTGAGGTTGAAGGACAACCCCCGCGGCGCTCAACCCGCCGCGCTCAACCCCGCGGCGCTCAAGCCAGCGCGGCGAGCTTGCGCCCCGCTGCGATCAGCGCGGAGCGGCTACGCGCTTGCAGGATTAGCTGCAGGTCGAGGATGCGTGCGTCGAACGCATCCAGCTCGTTGGCGCTAGTGATTGCATATGCGGGCACGCCGCCCTGGCGAGCCCTGGTGGCGATCTCGAACGTGACGCTGCCAGCGAGCGTCTTCTCCTGTAGGCGCTCAGTGGCGATGACCACAGCCCGGGCGCGACGCATGCGCGCGTCAAAGTCCAGCTCGTCGAGCATCGCACGCACCTCAGCGCTGTCCTTGCCTGTCGCTGGCAGGACGCACAGGTCAGGCTCGGGCAGGCCGCTGTCCTGAATGCCGCTCGCAATTGCGCTGGCCACTGCTGCAGCGCTCAGGCGTGGCCCAAGCGGTGCTGATGCGATCAACAGTCGCTGCGGGACGCCTATAGCTGGAGTTGGTCGCCCTACAGGGAGCGTTGGTCGCGTGAGGGGAGGCGCTGGCGGCGTTTGCTGGGTGCGGGAGGCCACGATCGGGCATCCTTCCAGCAATGGCTGCAAAACAGGGGGAGCCCGTCATCGTGGAGGCCAGCGGCCAAGAGGTGCGCGTGAGCAATCCCAGCAAGCCGTTCTTCCCCGAGGTTGGTCTCACGAAGATCGACCTGGTCAACTACTACGTGGCGTGCGAGCAGGCTGTTGTGCGCCACCTGTGCGAGCGTCCGACGGTGATGAAGCGCTGGGTGGACGGGGTGGAGGGCAAGCCCTTCTTTCAGAAGCGCGTGCCCGATGGTGCACCCGAGTGGCTGCAGACCGCGACGGTGACGTTCCCCAGCGGGCGCCATGCGCGCGAGCTCGTTCCCAACGACGCTGCCCACCTCGTGTGGGGCGCCAACCTGGGCGTGATCGACTGGAATCCGTGGCCGGTACGACGCAGCGATCTTGATCATCCGGACGAGCTTCGCGTCGATCTCGACCCGGGCCCTGGCGTCGCGTTCTCCGAGGTTCGCGAGGTCGCGCTGGGCGTCCGCGAGGTGCTCGAGCAACACGACCTGCGCGGCTTTCCCAAGACCTCAGGCTCGCGCGGCATTCATATCTATGTGCGCGTTGAGCCCAGTGAGAGCTTTGAAGAAGTCCGCCGGGCGGCGCTTGCGCTGGCGCGCGAGGTCGAGCGGCGGATGCCGGGCCGCGCCACCAGCCGCTGGTGGAAGGAGGAGCGCAAAGGGGTGTTCATCGACTACAACCAGAACGCGCGCGACCGTACGGTGGCCTCCGCCTACTCCGTCAGGGCGGTCCCCGACGCGCGGGTTTCCTGTCCGCTCGAGTGGGACGAGGTCGCGGACGTCGAGCCCGCCGAGCTGACCTTGCAAACAGTGCCGGCGCGCCTGCGCGAGCGCGGCGACCCAGCGGCTGCGATCGACGAGCACGCTGGACGCCTCGATGGGCTGCTCGAGCTGGCTGCTCGCGACGAGCGCGACGGTCTCGGCGACGCACCCTGGCCACCACATTTCCGCAAGCAGAAAGGCGAGCCCAAGCGCGTACAGCCCAGCCGCGCGCGCGCAGCCAGTAGCGAGCAGGAGTCGACCGGCTCGAAGCGCAAGGCGAGCGAGGAGGCGGGCGCATGAGCTTGCCTTTGGAGCCACCGCTGAAGCCGCAGCTGGCGCTCTCGCGCAAGGAGCTCCCGCAAGGCGAGGACTATTGCTATGAGATCAAGCTCGACGGCTTTCGCTGCATCGCGTTCGTAGACGGCGACGAGGTCTTCTTGCAGTCGCGCAACGGCAAGCCGCTGGGGCGCTACTTCCCAGAGCTCAGCTTCCCCGCGGGCCGCTACGTGCTCGACGGCGAGATCGTCGTGCGCGACGCCGGCGGCCGCGAGGACTTCGACGCGCTCGGGCAGCGCATCCATCCCGCGGTGTCGCGCATCGAACGTCTTGCCAGCGAGACGCCTGCTGTGTATGTGGCCTTCGATCTGTTGGCTCACGAACAGGACTCGCTGCTGGAGCGTTCGTTCACCGAGCGGCGCGCCCAGCTGGAGGTGCTGCTCTCCGGCGAGGCGTTCACCCGCGCTCCCGTTGAGTTGATGCAGACCGTCGACACCGCGCAGCAGGCAGCGGGTTGGCTCGAGCATGCAGAGGGTGCGATCGCCAAGGAGCGCTCAGCGCCATACCGTCCTGGCGAGCGCAAAGGCATGGCCAAGGTCAAGCGTGTGCGCACGATCGACGCGGTGATCGTCGGCTGGCGCCCAGGCAAGGAGCCGGACACTGTGGGTGCGTTGATCCTCGGTCTCTACGACGGTGCTGAGCTGCGCGTGGTCGGGCATTGCTCGGGCCTGAGCGTCGCTGAGAAGAAACGGCTGGTTGGCTTCTTCGCCCCGTATGAGTCTGGCGAGCGCGGCTCCGCCGACCCGAGCCGCTGGAGCGCAGGCAAGGATCTCGAGTGGGTCGCGCTGCGCCCCGAGCTGGTGGTTGAGATCGATTTCGACCACGTCGCCGCCGGACGCATTCGCCACGGCTCCAAGCTGCGACGCTGGCGTGATGACAAGCCACCATCGCAGTGCACATTCGATCAGCTCTATAAGTGAGCGGTGGGCTAGCATCAGCGGCGTGAGTGGGGAGAGTCAAGCCACGGCAACGGTCGCCGAGGAGGAGTATCTGCAGATCCTGTTCTGGCTGCAGGAGGCTGGCCTGCCGATGACCGGCGCCAACGTTGCGCGCGCGATGCAGCTGTCTGCGCCCACTGTGCACGAGATGGTTGGCCGGCTCGAGCGCGATGGCTACATCACGCGTGGCAGTGACCGCGCGATCGCGTTCACCGACAGCGGCGCCGAGCATGCGGAGGGCATCGTGCGCCGCCATCGCTTGATCGAGCGTTTTCTTACAGATGTGCTTGGCGTGCCTTGGGACGAGGTCCACGAGGAGGCCGAGCGCTTGGAGCACGCCATGTCGCCTGTGCTGGAGGAGCGCATGCTCGCTGCTATCGGCGACGCCAAGACTTGCCCGCACGGGCATCCCATCGTGGCCGGCGCACGACTCGCTGGTGTGCCGCTCGCTGACGTTGAGGTGGGCGCCAGCGTGCGCGTGCTGCGCTTTGAGAACGAGGCTGAGGATCTGCTGCACTACCTCAAGGCTTCTGGCCTGGAGCCTGGGCTGGAGGCAGTCATGGCTGAGCGTGGCCCCGAGCACGTGGAGCTCCAAACCGCCGACGGCCAGCGTCTGGGCCTCACCGCCAGCGTTGCGGAGACTGTGTCAGTGATCGCCGACCCCTCACCGCCTGCGCGCACAGCGCTTCCTGAGCAGCTCGTAATCGGTCAACGCTACGGCCGCTAGAGCGCAAGACGCCCGCGAGCTGTCCCGTGTAACGCCCTCTGCAGCCGCGTGGTGTTCTAACGCGTCAAGTTGGCCGTGAACTGCTCGGTACGTGGGCCACGTCGCTGACAGTCGCTGGCGCCGTAAGCGTGCTCCTCGCGTTGCACCCAACCGGGTTCGATTCGCACCACATCGTGCTCCTCGTCGGCCTGTCAATGCTCATCTGGCTGGCAATTTCGCTCGCGCTCGATGTGCTCCTCGCGCTCGTCTGGTCGCTGCATAGGCGCACCCAGGCGCAACACCTGTCCGCGTGACTCCACGCTAGCGCGGCGCCCGCCCGAAGCTGTCGCCATATGTTCGGGCAAACTTTCCGTCCTGCGCCTCTTCAGCGGATCCCCCTTCCACCATCCTACGGAGATACATCAAGACGGACGTGGCTTCTTGAGACTCCATCAGCTCCTTGATTTCAGCGAGGTCACGCGCGTCCAACCTGTGGTGGACCTCGATCCACGAAGCCGGTTCGGGTAGGTCACCCAAGATCCCCCTGATGACCCAGTCGAGTCGGTCAGGGCCTTCAGTCCGTTTGATCTTTAGTTTGCCCAACCGGCAGAAGTATCGTGAGGCCCTCGGACTGATTGGCGCTGCGATCAGCCGGCCAGTGGCGAAGCGCCGCTACGCCTCTGCTAGAGCGAGCGGTAGGCCTCGGCCAAGCGTGCGATGCCCGTCTCGATCTGCTCCGGTGTGACGCCTGAGTAGGCCAGGCGTAGCGTGTTCTGGCCGCCCTCCAGCAGGAAGTCCGTGCCCTTCACAAACGCCACGCCGCGGTCTGCGGCGGCCTGGAAGAGGGCGCTGACATCGGTGCCCTCGGGCAGTGTCACCCACATGAAGTAGCCGCCCTGTGGCTCTACGAACGCGGCGTCGGCAAGCTCGCTGCGCAGAGCGTTTGCCAGCACCTCCGCCCGCTCCGCCAGCGCTGCCTTAACCGTCTCGATCGAGCGCTCGATCGCGCCTGACGCGCAGAACTCGTAGACGATTGACTGGGCCACCATGTTCGGCGAGATGTACGTGTTAGTCGCTAGCTGTCCCACCGCTGCGATCAGGTCGGGCGGACCCACCAGGTAGCCGACACGGATACCGGGGCACACCGTCTTTGAGAACGACGACGCGTACACCACTCGCTCCGGGTCCATGGACAGCATCGTCGGAAGCGTCTCGCCGCTGAAACGCAGCTCCACGTATGGGTCATCCTCGAACACCATGAAGCCGTGGTCGCCAGCAAGCTGCAGCAGGTGCTTTCGCTTCTCAAAGGACAGCGTGTAGCCAGCGGGGTTTTGGAAGTTGGGGATGATGTGCGCCAGCGTCGGGCTCACCGCTCCGCCGCCGGCGCTTAGCAGGCGTGCCAGCGCGTCCGTGTCGATCCCGTCTGGCTGCAGCTCGACCGCGTGCACGCGCGCACCGCGACTGCGCAGCGATAGCAGCGTGCGGTCGTATGTGGGCCGCTCCACGATTACCTCATCGCCTGAGCGCACCAGCTGCTCGAACAGGAACGCGTCCGCCTGCATCGAGCCGTTCGTCACCAGCACACGCTCTGGCTCCACGCCGTGGCGATCAGCGATCCAGCTGCGCAGCCTCGGGTAGCCGATCGATGTGCCATACGCTGTCGTGCCCGCTGGGTCGCTCTCGAACGCGCGCACAGCTGCGTCGCGCAGACCGTCAACGTCGACAATGTCGAGCGATGGCGCGCCGCGTGCGAAGGAGATTGTGGGACCACTGGGTGTTGGCACAGCCGCGTAGCTTAGGCGTCCGAGCAGCTCGTCGTAGTTGTGGGTCAGATCACGCGCTGCGCGCTCCAGCTGGTCGCGGAAACGCAGCAGCTCCGCTGGGCTCGGTGGATGTGGGGCCCGTGGGGACGGCGGCGTGTGGGGAGGGGGAGGCACAGGAGGCCGCAATGAGGTCTCCTGCGGCGACTGTTGCGTCGAAGGCGCCGTATAACTATGGCTATACGGCGTGTCAACGGGAAGGTTAAGCGTCGCCCCCGACCCTGGCATCGGCGCCGGCCCTGGCATCGGCGCCGGCCCTGGCATCGGCGCGGGCCCCGACCCTGGCCCCGTCGCGGGCCCTGACCCTGGCATCGGCGCCTGGTTGTCTTGCTCGATCGTCTCGTCCACGATCCTGCCGAAGTCTGAGGTGTGCGCCGCCGCGCGCGTTGCCTCTGGCGCGGGCGTTGCCTCTGGCGCGGGCGTTGGCGCAGACGCGAGCGTGGCTGCGGGGGTTGGCGGCTGCTCCTCGGTGCGCATCGCGCTGAGCGTGCGCTCGAGCTCGAGCAGCTTGTGCTCCAGCTCGCCCAGTGTTCTGGCTACCTCAGGGTCCATTCAGGCCAAGCGTAGCGGCCAACAGCAGCCGGCGATTGGAGCTATTGCCCGATCAGGACGCTGTAACCGCTGCGCCGCCGAGAACCTCGACAGCGATGCTGGCGGTCTCGGTGGGGGTGCGACCGACACGCACACCCTTTGCTTCCAGCGCCTGCGCCTTGGCGACGGCCGTTCCTGCGCTGCCTGAGACGATCGCCCCAGCGTGGCCCATCTGCTTGCCAGCAGGGGCGGTGAATCCAGCAATGTAGGCAACCACCGGCTTGCTCATGTGCGCCGCGATGTACTCCGCTGCCTCCTCCTCCGCAGAACCGCCGATCTCGCCTGAGAGCACCACCAGCTCCGTCTCATCGTCGGCCTCGAACAGCTCGAGCACGTCCACGAACGACGAGCCGGGGACAGGGTCGCCGCCGATCCCCACGATCGAGCTACAGCCAAAGCCAGCCTGGGCGATCTCGTTGCCAATCTGGTAGGTCAGCGTGCCAGAGCGCGACACCACGCCGACATTGCCCGCCTTGAAGAACGATGCGGGGATGATCCCCACGTTGGCCTTGCCCGGCGAGAGGATGCCCGGGCAGTTAGGGCCGATCAGCCGCGTACCCGGATGGTCGCGCTTGAGCGTGTTGTAGACGCGCAGCTCGTCATGCGCGGGGATGCCCTCGGTGATGGCGATCACAAGCTCCACGCCAGCAGCGGCGGCCTCGAGGATCGAATCGGCAGCAAAGCGTGGCGGTACGAAGATCATCGCTGTGTTCGGCTGCACCTCCGCCGCCGCCTGCTCCCAGCTGTCGAACACGGGGATCCCCTCGACGTTCTGGCCACCCTTGCCTGGGGTCACGCCGCCGACCACGTTGGTCCCGTAGTTGCGGTTGTTGAGCGTATGGAAGGTGCCCTCCCTGCCGGTGATGCCAGCAACCGCCAGTCGTGTGCGCTCGTCGATCAGGACCGACATCAGGCAGCCGCTCCCACGCTCTGCCCGGCGGCCAGCGCGACGACCATCTCGGCCGCCTCGTTCATCGTCTTGGCTGCGTGCACGTTTGGCAGGGCAGCCTCTGCCAGCAGGCGGCGTCCCTCGACGTCGTTGGTGCCGTCCAGGCGCACCACGAACGGAACTGACGGTTTGATCTCCGCAAACGCAGCGATCAGCCCGGTGGCCACCTCGTCGCAGCGGGTGATACCGCCAAAGATGTTGAACAGGACGGCTTTGACGGCGTCGTTGGCGAGCAGCAGGTCAACCGCCTGCTTGATCTTCTCTGCATTCGAGCCACCGCCCGCATCCAGGAAGTTCGCCGGCGAGCCGCCAGCCTGCGCAACAACGTCAAGCGTCGACATGACCAGGCCCGCGCCGTTGCCCAGGATGCCGATGTCGCCGTCGAGCTTGACGTACTGCACACCCTCTTCCTTGGCGCGACGCTCGATCGGGTCTTCGTTCTCGCTGTCGGACAGACCCTGGTTCTCAGGGTGGCGGTAGAGCGCGTTGCCATCGAGGGAGACCTTCGAGTCGAGCGCCTTGACTTCCCTGTCTGGCGTGACGATCAGTGGGTTGATCTCCGCCAGCGTGGCGTCCTCCTGGAGCCACACCTCATACAGCGCCACCAGCGCGTCAGCGACGCCATCGATCACGTCTGAGTCAGCCCCACCTTTGGTGGCGATCTCGACCGCCTCCCCGTGCGAGAGGCCCGTCAGTGCGTCCACGTGGTGGCGAATCAGCTTCTCAGGCGTTTTCTCGGCGACCTCTTCGATATCCACGCCGCCCTCCGTGCTGAACATCACCAGCGGCTGCTTGGCAGAGCGGTCGAGCAGCACCGAGGCGTAGTACTCGGAGGCGATATCCGAGGCATGCTCGATCCACACGGTGCGCACGATGTGCCCCTTGATGTCCATGCCGAGGATGTTGCTGGCGTGCTCGCGCGCCTCGCTCTCGTTGGCAGCCAGCTTCACGCCGCCAGCCTTGCCGCGACCGCCAATCAGCACCTGCGCCTTGACCACCACCGGGTAGCCCACCTCATCGGCCGCGGCCACAGCGTCATCGACAGTGGTTACGGGCTTTCCTGAGGAGACCCTCAATCCGTGGCGGGCGAACAGCTGCTTACCCTGGTACTCCAAGAGGTCCATTAGCGGCGCGGGACTCTAACGCAAGATGGACGATCGCGTGCAACCAGCCCATTTCTGGGTGGCGCACCGCGTGGAGAGGCCCTCGCAGGGCATAATGCCGGCCGATGCCTATCCCAAAGAACGTCTCATTTGTCACATTTGATGTATACGGAACGCTGATCGACTGGGAGACCGGGATCTACGACGCGTTCGCCAAGGAGGCCGCCCGCGATGGCGTCGAGATCGACCGCAACGTACTGCTGGCGATGTTCCACGAGATCTCCCGCGAAATCGAGGGCGGCTCCTACGAGCTCTATGCGGAGGTCCTGCGCCGCACCGCCATCGAGATCGCCAAACGCCTCGAATGGTCGCTGGAGCCCTCGCGCTCGGGCTTCCTGCCCGATTCGGTGCAGCGCTGGATGCCGTTCAAGGAGACTCCCATCCAGCTGCAGAAGCTCGCCAAGAAGCACAAGCTGGGCCTGTTGTCGAACATCGACGACAAGCTGCTGGGACAGACTCGTCGCCACATCGCTGTCGACTTCGACCTGGTCGTCACCGCGCAACAGGTGCGCTCTTACAAGCCCGAACTACCTCACTTCACCGAGTGCGCCAGGCGCATGGGGGGCAAGCGTGGCTGGGTGCACGTGGCTGCTAGCCACTATCACGACGTGGTGCCGTGCATCAAACAGCGCGTTCCAGTCATCTGGGTCAACCGCAACAAGGAGACCCTGGACTCCTCCCAGAAGAAGCCCACAGCCGAAGTCACCACGCTCAAAGAGGCCGCGAAACTGCTCGGCGTCACCTAGACGGTCACGCCGATGCGGGCCGTCTCGCTCCACCGCGACGTGCTCGTCGTCACGAGCGCGCTCTTGCAGGTCAACTGTGTGGTCATTCGTGGCCCCGTCGATGGCGATGCAAGCAGGCCAGCGGAGCCCGAGAGCGCTTCTAACGGCGAGACGTTCGTAATTGACTCGCCCGTTCTGCCCGACGAGCTCGATGCGCTGCCAGCGCTGCTCGAGCAGGCGCAGTTCCCCGCTCCCAGTGGACTGCTTGTCACGCACGCAGACTGGGATCACCTGCTCGGGCGCCTCGCGTTCCCCGGCGTAGCGCTGGGTTGCGCTGAGAGCACCGCCGAGCGACTGCAGGCAGCGCCAGGCGAAGCTCAACGCGAGCTGCGTCGCTTTGACGAACAGCTGATGATCACGCGACCGCGCCCGTTGGCGCTTGGCTCGGTACAGGCCCTACCAGTACCCGGACGCTGCGAGGTTGGTGACGGGGAGCTCGAGCTGCACGCCGCTGCAGGGCACACTCAGGATGGGATGGCGATCGTGATCCCGTGGGCGCGTGTGCTGGTCGCAGGCGATTATCTGTCGCAGATCGAGCTGCCAACTGTCGCCGACGGCGAACGCCTCGAGCGGTACCTTGCCACGCTCGAGCGGCTACGCGCACTCGTCGCGGAAGCCGAGCACGTCGTGCCCGGTCACGGCCCCGTCCTGAACAGTGCTCGCGCGCTTGTCGTCCTGGATGAGGACGTCGGCTATCTGCAAGCGCTGCGCGAGCGGGGCGCGGACGCTGAGCTGCCGCCCGAGCGCAGGAGCAAGGCTCAGCTTCGCGCGCATGCCGAGAACGCCATGCGCGTGGCGGCTACGCGTTGATAGAGAAACAAAAGCGCTGATTGCCGGGACGCAGCGCCGTCTGGCTTTGGCGAGAGTGAATAGTCGCCCGCGGCCCATTGTTCCTGGAGGATCGGTGAGCAAAAGTGCGCTCTCGTGCGCGGCTTTCACAGCACACAACGCGTTGGGCGCGCACAGGCCCGATGAGCGAATTCTGCTGCCCATTACGCTTCCGTCATGTCGACTCGCTCGTTCATAGCCGGCGGCGCGGGATTCATCGGCAGTCACCTTGCCCGCGCGCTGATCGCTCGTCCTGGCCACGAGGTGGTTGTGTTCGACAACATGTCCTCTGGGAATGTCTCTCACCTCGAGGGGATTCACGAAGACCCGCGGCTGGAGTTGGTTGAAGCGGACCTGCAAGAGCTTGACAAGGTCGTTGCTGCCATGCGCGGCGCAGACCATGTCTATCTGCTCGCCGCCAACCCTGACGTCGCTGCAGCCATATCCGATCCAGCAATCGACTTCTGGCAAGGAACGTATCTCACCAACAATGTAATCGAGGCTGCGCGCATCACTGGTGTTACACGAATCACCTATGCGTCTGGGTCGGGCGTGTATGGCGACCGTGCGGCGAGCGAAGTCGATGAGGAGTGCGGACCTCTGATCCCCGTGTCTACCTACGGCGCGAGCAAGCTCGGTTGTGAGGCCATGCTGGCCGCCTATGCGCACATGTTCGGTGTCAATGCGGTGGCCTTTCGCTTCGCCAACGTCGTAGGCGCCAGGCAAACACATGGTGTGACCTATGACTTCGTGCGTCGACTGCTTGACGATCCGAGCAGGCTCCGCATCCTCGGTGACGGCACTCAGAGCAAGGCCTACATCCACGTCGACGATGTGGTCTCAGCCATGCTCACCCTGACCGATCGGGGCTGGAACGGCTTTGAGGTCTTCAACGCCGGTTCTGGAGAGCACGTAACGGTTACCCAGATCGCGGAACTGGTGAGTGAGCGCATGGGGATCGTTGACGTTGACTATCAATACACGGGCGGCTCGCGCGGCTGGAAGGGAGACGTACCAGTCGTGCGTCTCGGTAGCGAGAAGCTCGCCTCGCTCGGCTGGCGCTGCAGGCACAGCTCGATCGAGGCGCTGCTCGAGTCGATCGACGCAAACATCGCCGAGGCGGAGTCCGAACGGGTGCGATGAACGTGCAGGAGGCAGTGGCCCCCGAGTATGTTCGCGCGCGTGTCCGGCTCGGCAGCTCGCAACGCGAGTCCGCTGCAGAGGAGAAGTTGCGCCTGCTGGTTCCGCCAAACGACATCGAGAGCCCTGAGCTCTCAGTGGTGATACCCGCTCTCAACGAGCAGTCCACAATCACCGAATTCGTGCACTGGTGCCACCAGGGCATGACGCAAGCCGGTGTCACCGGTGAGGTGGTGATCGTTGACAGCTCGACCGATCTCACCGCAGAGCGTGCTTTGGCGGCGGGGGCACGTGTGCTGTGCACGCCAAGAGGCGGGCTCGGCCGGGCTTACAGGGACGCCATACCGTACGCGCGCGGTCGCTACATCCTGATGGGCGACGCTGACTGCACGTATGACTTCCGGCTGCTGGAGCCGTTTGTCGAACGCTTCCGGGAAGGCTATGAGTTCGTGATGGGCTCGCGCTGGAAGGGCTCGATCGAGCCTGGCGCAATGCCACCCCTACATCGCTATCTGGGCACGCCAGTAACGACCTGGGTGCTCAATCGTCTTTACGGCAGCCGCTTCTCGGACATCCACTGCGGGATGCGCGGTCTCACACGCAATGGACTGATTGTGATGGATCTCGAGTCTGACTCATGGGAGTACGCCTCGGAGATGGTGCTCAAGTCGGTGCAGATGGGGCTGCGCACCGCAGAGGTGCCGGTTCGCTTTCTCAAGGATCGCGACGGCCGGGTCAGCCATCACCGGCGTGCGGGCTGGCGCTCTCCGTGGCTGGCAGCGTGGACGAACTTGCGCGCCATGTTCGTCTACGGATCAGACTTCTTCATCCTCAAGCCTGGTTTGATCGTCTTTCTGATCGGCTTGCTGATGACGCTTCCCCTTGCCGCTGGCCCGATCACCATCGGATCGATCAGCTTGTCGCTGTATTGGATGCTGATCGGGATGACACTCACAATCATTGGCCTGCAAGCGTTTCTACTGGGCTGTGTCGCGCAGCTCCTATTTGACTACAGCGGCCGAGCCAGAGCCAGATGGCTGAAGGTCTTTTCCTACACCAGGACGATGCTCGTTGCCGCGCTCACCGCATGCGCGGGCATCGGATGTGGAATTCCACTGCTGGTCTACTACATCTCACATCACGGCAGTCTCAGTCTGGGCGCATCTGTCCAAGATGGTCTTGGCGTCATCGGCTTGATGCTAATTGCGATCAGCTTCATGCTGTTCACGTTCACACTGGTACTCCATGGCGCTGCGATAGCCACGCGGCGCTCCACCGGGCCGACCCGCGCAGATGCGTGAGGAAGCTTATGGAGAGACGCGAGCGCTCTCCGCTGTCGATCGCTTCGGGGTTTGGCTTAGCGCTGTGGCCATTCGCCGGCAGGTTGAGTTTGCGCGAAAGCGGGTCGCGGACTTCGGTTGCGGCTATGACGCTCGCTTCGCACGCGAAATTCTCAGCCGTGTAGAGGAACTGCTGCTCGTCGACTTGCATCTCGCGGAGGACCTCAAGCGTCACCCCAAGATTCACGCCATCGAGGATCAGCTCGAGACCATCTTGCCGACAGTACCCAGTGAGTCGCTCGATGTCGTGCTGTGCCTGTCGGTATTGGAGCATCTCGAGGATCCGCAGATGGCGCTTGACAACTTCCACCGGATCCTTGCCCCTGGTGGTGTTGCCGTGATCAACGTGCCTTCGTGGCGTGGCAAGCCGCTGCTCGAGCTCTCCGCCTTTCGCCTCGGCCTAACACCTGCTGTGGAGATGGACGATCACAAGCGTTATTACGATCCGAGAGACCTCTGGCCGATGCTCGTGCGCGCTGGTTTTCGACCGAGCAATATCTTCTGCAGGCGGCACAAGCTTGGACTCAACACGTTTGCTGTCTGCCGCGTTCGCGCACAGCCGGTGCGCACAGTCGACGCTGCGCCCGCTGGCAATCACCCGCAGGCAGCAAAGGATATGCGAGCGCCTGTGAACGCGCGATGACTGGCGCATCGCACTCGATACAGGTGACATCGACCAAGCGTGTACTGCTGTCTCACGCGCCATCGACGGACCGGGTGAGCGTCACGCTCGCCGGCGTGTTCATCCTGTCAGCTGCCTTCTACCTCTGGACGACAGCCAGCACATTGCCGCTAAGCCTGCATGCGGGGCCGAGCGACCGATACAACCTTCTGGCTACCGCCTTTCTCCATTTTCGCCTGTCCGTCGGCCCGGCCCCCGCTGCGCTCCTGCACGCAGCCAATCCGTACAACCCAGCTGTAATCGCGCACCTGCCGCCAGCAGCTAACGATGCAGGCGCGGTCAATGACGACGCGTTGTACAACGGGCGGCTGTATTTCGTGTGGGGTCCAGCGCCTGCGCTGATCTTGCTAGTGCCAATGCATCTACTCGGCTTTGAACCGTCCAGCAGCGTCACAGTCTTGATCTTCGCAGTCGCAGGCCTGTTCTTTGCACTGTCAACGCTGCGCATAGTGATCAAACAGATCAGCAGCAACGCGCCGATCTGGATGTGCGTGCTCGCTGGCTTTGCCGTGTCGCTCACCTCGGTGGTGCCCTACCTGTTGCGCACGCCCGATGTCACCACCGATACGCTCGCCGGCGGGTATTGCTTCGCCATGGCAGGCATCTGGCTAGCGACGTCAGCCATCGCTGAGCGCAAGGCATCGCTACCGCGGTTGGTGCTGATGAGCCTTTGCTTTGGCCTGGCCGTCAATTCGCGCCCACCGCTAGGGCTGACAGCGCTGCTGCTGGTTGTGGTCTACATGTCGCTGCGCGGGGTCCACTCGCGGCGGACGCTACTGGCGTCCCTAGCGCTACCAATCGGGGTGTGCATCATCCTGTTGCTCGCCTACAACCAAGCACGCTTCGATAACCCCTTCGAAGTTGGCTCACGCCACCAGCTAGGTATCACCGAAACCTCGGCTGCTCCCTACGGGCGGCTCAGCTACGTGCTGCCCGGGGTTGGGTTCTACGCGCTGACCCCGCCGCGATTCGAAATTCTCTTCCCGTTCATCCACCTACTCACCCCAGAAGCCACCGCTCCGCCTGGCCTGGACGAACCAGAGTTGACCGGCGGCCTGTTGCCGCTTGCGCCGATTGTGATCTTCATCGCTGCGCTGCCCTGGATATGGCGGCGGCGGCCAGCATGGCTGGGAAGAGTGGGGCCCCTGCTTGTGCTCATTGCAGGCATCGGGCTGGCGATCCCAGTGATCCCCGCCTACCAGTTCTACTCGCCAACCGAGCGATATGAGAGCGATTTCGCAACGCTGCTCGTGCTCGGGGGCCTAGCTGCGTGGCTGTCCCTGTCGCAGGGCACCTCAGGCTATCGACGCCGCCTGCTGCAAATCGTTGGCGGGCTGCTCGCGGCGTGGGGGTGCGTGACCGGGATCGCCATCAGCTTCGATGGCTCAGTATCGGAACTGTCGCTCACCCATCCTGCCACCTGGAGGGCTCTTGAAGACATCGGCTCGCCACTGTCAACCGCGATGGCGGTTGCAGTCGGCCATCCAGTGATCGGTGGGATCCGTGCGAGCGCCGCTGGCATCGAACGTAAAGGCGCACACGAAAGCCTCAGCACAAGCATCAGCTACTTCTATTTGAGCCCAGACGAACGTGCAGGTCTTACGATCGTCTCGCCTGCCGCTGGCAGAGCCTCACTGGTCGCGAGCGTGTCGCTGCTCCCCGGCGCCAACTACGGAGTGCGCGTCGAAGGCCCCGGACGCACGAGCGCTCGCTACACGCTACCCGCCAACGGCGGGCTCGTTGAAATCCCGCTGACGCTCACTCGCGGCCTGAATCGCCTCACCATCAAGCCCGCCGCCACATCGCCAAAGCGCATCTCTGCAACCACAAAGATCATGACGTTCGGAGGCCTATCGGTCACGCCTGTTCAGTGACCTCTGCGCTGCACGTGAGCATCGCCGCGGTCAGGAGCGACAGTCAGTCCGCGATCATGGCAGCCGCGGTGGCGATGCGGTGTGCGTTTGCCATCACCGACAGGGTGATGGTGGTAGCTGGAATCGACGGGAGCACCGAAGCATCGATGAGGTGCACGCGATCCCAGCCTGGGGGCCGCCCCAGCGTGTCCGTGTCAGACTCGCCTGGCTCGCGGCGCATCGGAAAGGAGCCGCCAAGATGGTTTCCCTTGCCCGGTTGGCCGACCTGAGCAAGGCCAGTAACTGGCGCCATGCCGAGCAGGCGTGAGCTAGCAGCAAGGCGACGTCCCAGCCGCTTCACCGCCGTCCTGCTGGCCGCTCGATCCTCGCCAGTGAGCCGCACAGCACCCGCGTCGACGTTGATGCTCATGCCAGGCGAGTCGCGTGAGTGCAGGTAACCCTGCATGACCAACAGACGGCCCAGCGCTGGTCGCAGCAGCCGCTCCAACCTATTGGCGCTCAACGGCAAGCGCGCGGCCAGCAGCGACAGCATCAGATCGTTGTACCCATAGAGCTGCAGGTGTGCAGCGTGGCGGGATATGCGCGCATCCTGGAGCTCGAGAAATACCTGAGCGAGCGTGTTGCCCTGTGTGGCAACGCTGACCGGTGCAGCACGCGCCGTGACCATCGGGATCACGAAGTACTGACTATCGAGTAGCCGGCAAGCGCCGCTGGTGCGCGCCATCGACTCGATCATCAGGCGCGTGGAGGACACCGCGCCACAGGCAACGAACACACGCGACGCATCCAGCTGGCCCACGCTGGCAGGATTGCCACGCTCATGAAAGTGGATCGCTACCCCATCATCGGCGAGGACCAAGCGATCGACATAGAGGCCACCGCGATAGTCGACCTTGCCGCTGCGCACTAGCTCGTCGAGCGTGTGGGAGGCGTTATAGATCGAGCCATACGGACAGCCGTACAGGCACATGCCGCAATGGCGACAGCCGCTCGAACTACTCTCAGAGCTCACCACCGCCAGCCGCGATGCCCCAAAGCTAAAGCCAGCGCGCTCAAGCGCCGCAGCATGTCCGCGCAGATGGCGCAGCACCCGCTCCGCTTGCACGCCGCGGCGCAGCTTGCCCGGACAGTCCGAGTACAACGGCAGATGCTCGGACAGCTCATCGCGCTCAGCCGCCATTGGCACGAAACGCAGCACCGCTTCATAGTGCGGCGCTAGCTCAGCAAGGGTGATCGGCCAGTCCTCGATGTCTCGCTGGCGGACCGGCAGCATCGAGGCCCCCCAACAGTTGCTCAGGCCACCCAGCGCCAGCGACGGCACAGTCTCTGCGTTCTGCCTGCGCACCGGCAGGTCAGGATCGTCCAGTGCGTAGGGAAATAGCGAGCCGTACGCTGGTTTGAGCGGCACATGCTTGGTCGTAACGGGGAACGCAGCACGTGCGCTTTCAGCCAGATCCTGTGGCCAAGCCCGGGGCTCCATCTGTGCAAGCGTGGCGAATGTGTCCATGCGACCCGGCTCGATCGTGTCGCCTGCATCCAAGACGGTGACTGGGCGACCAGCCTGGGAGAGAGCCCACGCAGCAGCGACAGCGGCGGGACCCGAGCCAATCACAACGAAGCTCACGCCAACGAGAAGGGACGAAATGTAACGCCGTAGCACGTGGTGCTAGCAGTCGCGCGTGCGAGCGGGTTGCTGTCAGTGTTGACCAGGCTGAGCAGGCGATCGCTGGGGAACGGGGGAGTGACCCCAAACGCCTCGAGCGTCCGTAGCCCAAGCCAAGCGACGATCCACGGAACTCCCACAAAGCGCTTGTTAGGCGCGTGCTTTGCGGCGAGCGAACGCAGCAGCTCGCCAAACGCGAGCCTCTCCTCAGATGCAGCTACGAACAACCGTCCAGATCCTCGCGGCCAACCAGCGAGCAAGCGCTCCAACAACAGGACCAGGTCATCCTCGTACACAGACGTGATGCCAAGATCCGCTGGGACGACCAGCGGCACGACCGGCAGCCGCTCGATGGCACGCTGCAGCGCACCAAACATCGCCGCGCCTTGGGGCCCCCAGACGAGACCCGGCCGAATGACAGACCCTCCAGCCGCAATTGCCATCCGCTCGATCTCGAGCTTGGCGCGACCATACTGCGAACGCGTTCCAGGGAACGCAGCGACCGTGCTCACGCACACGATGCGCCTAACCCCCGCCGCCTGCGCAGCAGTCAGCAGACGGCGCGCCCCTTCGACGTTCACTCGCTCAATATCGCTCCAGCGAGTGTGACTGAAGTCATAGGCGGCGTGAACGAGCGCGTCGGCGTCCGCGAGCGCCTCAGCCGCTGACGCTCCAGCAAGATCGAACGGAATGTATGAAACGCGATCTTCCGCAATGGCTGGCGCCGAGCGGCAAAGCCCCCTCACCTGCCAGCCAACGCTCGCCAAATGGTGTGCCATTCGGGAGCCCACATATCCGCTTGCGCCAGTGACCGCGCATATACCCGGGCTGTTGGAGCTCGAGGAGCTCGGCGAACGACCGTCTGTCAGTCGTTCCCCAGCCATCGCTCAATCATATGCCTGCGAGGTGCTTGCAGCGAGCAAGCTACGGCGCATGTTTCTGACATGATCAGCTCCACGCGAGTGTTGCGCGGGCGCGCGCTGATAAGAAACAATCAGCCGATTTTCGACACACACAACTTGATCTGTTGTGTAGCTGTGTCACTGGCCTCCTAGCCCACAAATCGGGAGCGATCGATGCCCGAGGCCCGCTAGCACGGGCTGGACGAAGGAGTCACGCTAGGGGTTACCCATAGGCCTGTGTGCGTGGGGCAAATGCGCGGTTACGCTTGCGGGATGCGAACGTACTGTGCAAGTACAGCGATGGCCGCTGCGCCCAGAGCGCTTGTGCAAAACCCTCTAGCGAACCGATGAGCGAAGCGTCGCCTTCGGTGCAGACCTCGTTGAGCAGTCGTCTGCCGATCATCCGTGCACGATCGGTAGACCGGCTGAGCTTGACACTCGGTGTGGTGTTCGCCCTGTCCGTGATCTTCTACCTGTGGATCGCGGAAACCTCTGGACCATTCAGCCTGCACGATGGCACAGCCGATCGCTACAACCTGCTGGCTAGCGCCTTCCTTCACCTTCGGCTCTCCGTTGGTCCAGAGCCAGCAATCCTCAGGCATTTCGAAAATCCCGCTGACCCAGATTTCATTGGCCGCGCAATTCAGTACTTGCACCCAGCCAACGACGCAGGTGCGATCAACGACGATGCTATGTACCACGGACAGCTGTATTTCCTCTGGGGCCCAGCGCCAGCGCTTGTTCTGCTGGTGCCTCTGCATCTGCTTGGATTCGAACCAACGGCCAGCGTCACCATCTTCATCCTGGGAATCGTCGGCCTCGGTTTTACGCTCGCAACCCTGCGGCTGATCTTGCGCCAGATTGGCGGCAGTACGCCCATATGGATGTGCCTCCTGTCCGGTTTCGCCGTATCGCTGTGCTCAGTGGTGCCGTTTCTCTTGCGTACGCCAGTCGTCACAACCGACACGCTCGCAGGTGGCTACTGCTTCTCCATGATCGGTGTTTGGTTGGCCGTGTCAGCGATCGTTCGTCGCAAAGCGTCGCGAGCAAGCTTGATCCTGATGAGCCTGTGCTTCGGGCTGGCCGCAAACTCACGGCCCGACCTATGGCTGACCCCGCTAATCCTCATCCCCGTCTACCTATCGCTGCGCTCCAGCCATTCGCGGCGATTCCTACTGACGTGGCTGCTGATCCCCGTCGGGGTTTGCTTTGTGCTTTTCATTGCCTACAACCAGGCGCGCTTTCACGAACCGTTCGAAATCGGCTCGCGCTACCAGCTCAGCGTCAGCGAAGCAGCAAAGCCGCTCGCAAGACTCAGCTTTGTGCTGCCAGGCGTCGGCTTCTACGCGCTCGCTCCACCACGGTTCGAAGCGCTGTTCCCGTTCATCCGCCTACTCGCGCCAGCAGCTTCCCCTCCCCCTGGGGTTGGCGGACCGGAACTGACTGGCGGACTGCTGCCATTTACGCCCATCATCGCGTTCGTGGTAGCGCTGCCATGGCTATGGCGCCGCCGCCCAGCGGTGCTTGGACGGCTCGCCGCTCCGCTGATCGTGATGGCAGGCGCAGGCATACTGATTCCTGCGCTCCCTTCATACGAGTACTACGTATCGACCGAGCGCTACGAGACCGATTTCGCCACGCTGCTTGTGCTCGGTGGCTTGGCCGCGTGGCTGGCGTTGTCAAAGGAGCTGGCAGGTCCTCGGCGTCGGCTGCTGCAGGTGGCTGGTGGCTTGCTCGCTGTGTGGGGCTGCGTGACAGGCATCGCGATCAGCTTCTACGGCTCCAGCACAGAACTCGCGACCACCGAGCCGGGTACGTGGAGGGCGCTTCAGAACATCGGCTCGCCGATATCCACAGCGCTCGTCGCGTTGGTCGGTCATCCCGTGCTTGGAGAAATACAGGCCAAGAACGCGGGAATCAATCGCACAGAAGCTCACGAAGCTCTAAGCACAAGCATCAGCTACTTCAGCCTCAGCCCCGCTGAACACGCAAAGTTCACCATCGTCGCGCCCAACGCAGGCCGCGCGACGCTGACAGCGGCCGTGCACTTGGAATCTGGCGGGAGCTATGGGGTGCGACTGGACGGTCCCGGGCAGGCAAGCGCCAGCTACTCGCTGGGCGCTGGCGGCAGCCTTCTCGAAATGCCAGTGACGCTTGGTCGCGGCTTGAATCGCCTCACGTTCAGTCCCATCGCCAGCCCAGCAGAGAAACGCACAGTCACCGGACCCGTGATGATCGTCTACCACCTATCCGTTGCCAGCGGATAGGGCTAGGCGGCGCTCTTGATCGTTGCGATCGGTGCGCCTGCCTGGATTGGCGCGCCCTCGGTGATGGGCAGCTCGACGATTGTGCCCGACTTGTGGGCAGTGATCTCGTTCTCCATCTTCATCGCCTCGATGATGCATAGGAGCTGACCCTCCTGCACCTCATCGCCCTGCTTGACGAGCACCTTCCACATGTTCCCCTGCAAGGGTGAAGGGAGAGTGTCCGGCCCGCCGCCGCTGGAGGACTTACGCTCGCCGCGCTTGGGTGCCTTGCGCGCCGTGGCGGAGACGCCATTGCCCGCGCCCCCAGCTGCACCGCCAGCGAATGGTGGTCCAACCACACGCACGTCGAAGCGCTTCCCAGACACCTCAACCGCGTAGGTCTGCTCGACCTTCTCCAGCTCCTGCTCATCGCCCGTGGCAGGCGCGGTTGGGGGCTCGAACGCGAGCGTCTTCAACCATTGCTTGTCCTCGAGCAGGTCCCTGCAAGTCTCGCCCTTGGCCCACTGCTCGGTAGCAAGCAGCGCCTGGTGGAAGGGAATCAGCGTCTTCAGGCCCTCAATCTCGAATTCGCCAAGCGCGCGCAGCATGCGTTTAGTGGCCTGCTCGCGGTCAGCGTCCCAGACAATCAGCTTGGCCACCATCGGGTCATACATGGGCGAAACTTCGCCGCCTTCCTGCACGCCCGAGTCTACCCGCACGCCAGGGCCGGTGGGCTCGCGGTAGACGCCGATCTTGCCGGGCGCAGGGGCGAAGTTCTTGGACGCGTCCTCGGCATTGATGCGGCACTCGATCGCGTGCCCACGCAACTCGATGTCCTCCTGCGCATATGCCAGCGGCTCACCAGCAGCGGCGCGGATGCCCTCCTTGACGATGTCCACGCCAGTGGTCATCTCAGTGACGCAGTGCTCGACCTGCACGCGCGTATTCATCTCCAGGAAGAAGTACTCCGGCTCAGCACCCTCGCGTGCGGAGAACAATCCCTCAATGGTGCCAGCGCCGACGTAGTCCACTGCCTTGGCTGCGTTGACGCCGATCTCGCCGATGCGCGCACGCATCTCGGGGTCGACCACCCAGCCAGGCGCGGGGGCCTCCTCGATCACCTTCTGGTGGCGACGCTGGATCGAGCAGTCACGCTCGCCCAGATGGATCACGTTGCCGTGGCGATCGGCCAGCACCTGCACCTCGACGTGGCGGGGATCGTGCAGATAGCGCTCGAGATAGACGGTGGGATCGGAGAAGAACTTCTCGCCTTCGCGGCTTGAGCCCTCGAACGCGCCCTCCAGCTCATCCTCGCTCAGCGCCACACGGAAGCCCTTGCCGCCACCGCCGCCAGCAGCCTTGACCGCCACAGGGAAGCCAACCTCATCCTTGGCGATACGCAGCGCGTCAGCGACGCTCTCCACAGGCTGGGTGGTGCCCGGCACGATCGGCACGCCAGCAGCCTGCATCAGCTCGCGGGCACGCGTCTTTGAGCCCATCGCCTCAATCGCGCTGGCTGGCGGCCCAATGAACACGATGCCAGCGTCCTCGCAGGCCTGCGCAAACGGTGCGTTCTCCGCGAGGAAGCCATAGCCAGGGTGGATCGCCTCGGCGCCTGCGCGTGCCGCAGCGTCCAGGATCTTCTCAACGCTCAGGTAGTTCTCAGCAGCGGGCCCGTCGCCAAGGTTGTACGCCTCACCAGCGTGCTTGACATGCGGAGCGTCACGGTCGAGCTCGGAGTACACAGCCACGCTGGCCACGCCAAGCTCCTCGAGCGCGCGAATGATACGAACGGCGATCTCGCCGCGGTTGGCTATCAAGACCTTGCTGAACATCGGCTGCGGAAGCTTAGCGACCGCCACCGTAGCGGTCCGGGCTCACTTGATCGTGAAGGTCTTCGTGACCTTGTGGCTGAAGCCACCCGCGCCGTGCGCAATCGCCTGCAGCTCATAGATGCCTGGCTGCAGCTTCTTGCCCTTGAGCCTGCCGCTGAAGCGCACGCTATTAGCGCCCGCCTTGTCGACGTGCGTGAAGCCGCCGAGCTTCGTGAGCAGCGTGCAGCGCTTCCCGTGCTTGTTCTTGCCCGAAGGCTTCTCGCACGACTTGCCCTGCTTGCGCCCGCTCGACTCGCGCAGCACCGTGAACGTCAGCGTCGCAGCCTGGCTGTCGCGATAGGCGATCTTCGTGCCATATTTCTTCTTCGTCTTGCCCTTGGGCGTGTAGATCGTCGGGCCTGAAAGCGCAGCCAGGAACGCGCTCGGGCTGATCGTCAGGCCGCTGATGGCTGGCGCTGGAGGCCTGGGAGCAGGTATAAGAGGCAGCGGCACGGGTGTGGGACCGGGCGCCGGGCTCGTGGGCGACACAGGACACGCGGCGGAGTGTCCCTGCAGCTCCAGCGCGCCCTTGTCCTGCACGGCCACGCAGTCACCGTTGCCATCGACCACGCGTGGGTTGCCGATCAGATCCGTCGCCGACGCAGTCAAGCCGAATGGCAGCGCGATTGCGCTTGCTGGCACGCTGTCCACCGCGCTTGAAGCCGGATTGAGGTTGTAGTTCTTGGACAGTTCAGAGAACAGCGGCACCGCTTCGGCGCTCGCGTTGGTGTTCCCACTCGTTTCGCTCGCGCATGCAATCGCGCCGTGTCCCGCCAGCGTGTTCGCCGTCTGGATCTCACTCGGCACCGACGAGTACGTGCACGCCACGCTCGACGTGTTGCCGCTGTTGGCGGTGCTCGCAACCTGCGCCTCGCGCACAATCGAGCCCTCAATCGCCACGTCCGCGGTGCTCGAATGCCCACCCTTCGCGACCGCTTCAACGCCCACCACCCCAGGGGGTTCGACGAAGACGCCAAAGTTGGAGCCAATCGTGGAGCCCGCCACCGTCAGCGTCTGGACGCCGCCCGTGGAGTTTTCGAAGAAGACGCCGTCCTTGCCCCCAAGGACCTCCGAGGAGTCGAGCGTAGCGTTGCCCGCAAGCACCCTCAGCGTGCCCGGTTCCGCTTTAGGGGCGCCCTGCAGGACGCTCCGCTGCACCAGCAACCCCCGGCCCGAGCCGCCGGTGTAGTCGACCGCGGGCGATAGGCGGCCCCCGCTTACGTGGCTGTCGCTGAGCGTCACTTCGCCGCCCACCGCGGCAAGCCCCACTCCGCCCCACACCCCTTCAGTGGTGAGGTGGGAGAAAACCGAGCTCGCTCCCGCACCTTCGAGTTCGCTCAACACAGCAGGCTCTATGTTCGCCAATTCGCGCATTTCAACGGTCAGCCCATTGACCGTGGCCGGCGACTGTTCAAGGATCACACCCGGCGCATCGCTGTTCTGCTGAACGGTGACAGTCTGCATCGACACCGAGCTGTCGTGTTCGGTGGTAATGCCAAAGCTCAACATGCTCGCGCTACCCGCCACGATCACGTTCGTATTGGAGAGCGACAGCGACGACTCCCTGCTGTTGATGCCGCCAGCTTCATCCGGTGACTCGGCGCCATTCAAGATCGTGACGCCGCTGAGCGTCAGCGGGACGTCTTCGGCGCCGACCGCGTAGCCCGCCGCTCCATCTTCCATTTCGAGCGTCCCGCCGTCGATCGTCACCGAGCCCGACCCTTTGGCTGCCACGCCGTCTGTTCCCGATTCGTTGTCCACGAGCATGTTCTCCAGCGTCAGCGCAGCGCCGTCGTCGGAGATCGCCGCGCCCGCCCCGGTCTCGTGTACGACCTGCATGTTCGACAGCGTCACCGCGCCGCTCAGAGCCACGGACACGGCGCCCGTGAACTTGACGTATTCATCTTCTTCGCCATTGATCGTGAGACCTTTGTCCGCCGGTTTGTTGAGGTTGATCGTCCCCGTGTATTCGCCTTCGGCGACTTCAATCGTGTTCGGACCGGTTTTTCCTTCGGCCGCCGTTATCGCCCGGCCGATCGTCAGGCACGGTGACCCAGATTCGCAGTCGTGACTGTCTTCACCGTTGCGCTGGTTGACGTAGAACGTGGTAGCCGATGCCGCCGTCGCGCACGCCGCCACAGCGATCATCGCAAGCGCGCAAGCGCAAAGAAGCCGTCGAAACCGTGTCATGCCAACCCCCGTCGTCGCACGCCCTGCACCGGTGATGTGGTCCCGGCAACCCCAATGGTATGGCGAGCATACCGATAGCCCCTGCCAGACTGCGCCATTCGTCCAGCAGCCGGCGGGCGGGCTCCGTCGGGACGCTCGGCGCCGCGCGCGGCGCAGGCGCAAGAGCGCCGCTCGCTCAGATCGTTCCGGGCGGCGCTATCCAGACACTCTCGAAGCCCAGCACGCCAGCGAGTGTGTCGTAGTGACGGTCGTAGTGCAGCACACCAAACCCGCGCTCGGCAGCGGCCGCAGCGATCAGGTAGTCGGCCACGGGCACAGGTGGATCGTTCGCGCTTACCAATTCGCTCGAAGCGCTCAACGCTGCCGCGCAAACTCCTCGGGTGATAGGCGCCTGGCGCAGCGAGCTCAATGACTTGGCCAGCCTGGCGTGCTCGGCTGGGTCTCGCGCGGTCGTGAGGAGCTCCAGTGCGACCACAGCACAACCCACGATTAGGCCAGCCTCAGCGGTATCACGGAATTGTGGCGCAACGCTGGGATGGAGCTGGCGCGCCCACGCCGAGGTGTCTACCACTAGCGCTACGCCCGTGCCGTAGCTCACATCCAGCTCAGCCGTGCTCGATGCGAGGCGGCGTAGCCGGTAGCCTTGACTCGCGCCTTGCGACGATGTCGCTCAACTGCGAGAAGTCGCAGGCGAGCAGTTCCTCGATCGCCTGCGATTGGGCCCTGGTCTCACTCTCCGCCTGTCGCGAGATCTCCTCTGCGCCGCGCAGCGCCAGCGCACGGATCAGCCCAGCGCGCCCATGTGAGCTCTCCAGATGCGAGGCTGCCCTGTCAACCGCCGTGGCGAACTCCGGGTCGAGCGTCACCTGGATACGAGGATGCGAGGTCGGCATGGTGCAGTGTACCACCAGGATCACCACTGATCTTGTAGGCCGTCGCCCTCCCACGGCTCCGTCGGCGCTACGCGCAGCTCAAGCGGCCGCCGCGATCATCCCCGCGCCTACAGTCGCATTGCTCGACTCGTCGATCAGGATGAAGCTGCCCGTGCGGCGGTTGCTCGCATACGGGTCAAACACGATCGGCGCGCTCGTGCGCAGCCGCACGCGGCCAATGTCGTTCAGCCCCAGCTCCTGCGGCGCTGCCACACGCGCCAGCGTGTGCACATCCACCAGATCGTCGATCGCGTCGATCACCGCTGTTGCGTTGCGCGAAGTCTGCTTGAGCACATAGCGCGATCCCGGCCGCAGCAGCTCATCGCTCATCCAGCAAATGTCAGCCTCCAGCTCACGTGCCACCGTCGGCGCCTCATCGGGGTGGCAGATCATCTCGCCACGCGACACATCCAGCTCATCCTCCAAGCGCAACGTCAGCGACATCGGCGCCATCGCCTCCTCCAGCTCGCCGTCGTAGGTGTCAATCGCCGCAATCCGCGTGCGTCCGCCACCGGGAAGTACCGCCACCTCATCGCCACGGCGCAGCGCGCCGCTCGCCAGCTGACCCGAGTAGCCGCGGTAGTCGCGTGCCTCCGAGTCGTTGCTCGCAGGGCGGATCACCCACTGCACAGGGAAGCGCGCCGGCTTGTCTTCCGGATGGTCATACGCCACCTCCACCCGCTCCAACAGCTCCAACAGCACGGGTCCGTCATACCAACGCATGTGCTGCGAGCGCTCCACCACATTGTCACCGTTCAACGCCGACATCGGAATGAACGACGTCTCGATCCGCCGCGGGTTCTTACCGCCCCGCAGCTTGCGCGCAAACTCCTCAAACTCCTCAACCAGCTCCTCATAGCGCGCCTGCGAGTAATCCACCAAGTCCATCTTGTTGATCGCCACAACCATCTGCGGGATCCCCAGCAGCGCGCTGATGAACGCATGGCGCTTTGACTGCTCCAGCACGCCCCTGCGCGCATCAATCAGCACCACCGACACATCCGCTGTCGACGCGCCAGTCACCATGTTGCGCGTGTACTGGCGGTGGCCTGGGCAGTCCGCGATGATGAACCGCCGCTTGGCCGTCGCAAAATAGCGGTAGGCCACGTCGATCGTGATGCCCTGCTCGCGCTCCGCGCGCAGGCCGTCCGTCAACAGCGCCAGATCCAGCGTGCCCTCACCGCCACGGCGCTCGCTCGCCTCAGCCACATGCGCAAGCTGATCTTCGAACACCTGCTTGGAGTCAAACAGCAGCCGCCCAATCAGCGTGCTCTTGCCATCATCCACCGAGCCTGCAGTAGTGAAGCGCAACAGGTCCAGGGTCACCGTGCGCACCTTCGAGAACTGCGAACGCCCCCAGGCGCGCGGAGCGCGCCCCCATAAAGGGCGTTTTCACGCATTAGAAGTAACCGGCCTTCTTGCGATCCTCCATCGCCGCCTCTGACACGCGGTCATCCGCGCGCGTCTCACCACGCTCAGTGATGCGCGTTGCAGCAATCTCCAGCACCACTTCCTCCAGCGTCGCAGCCTGCGAGCGCACGCCGCCCGTGCAGCTCATGTCACCCACCGTGCGGTAGCGCACCGTCTCCGTGAACAGCTCCTCACCGTCAATCAGCTCAGTGCCTTCGCGCCACGCATACAGCATGTCGTCGCGCTCAAACACCTGGCGCTCGTGCGCAAAGTAGATCGACGGCACCTCCAGCTGCTCCTGGTCGATGTACTCCCACACATCCAGCTCCGTCCAGTTGGACAAAGGGAACACCCTTACCTGCTCGCCCTTACGCACGCGCCCGTTGTACAGGTTCCACAGCTCCGGGCGCTGGTTCTTCGGGTCCCACTGG